>OBAM01002116.1_pt1 | contig 11163 bp, 7 predicted proteins | sample 1517751 | NCBI WGS metagenome assembly OBAM01 (sample SAMN04571703, study PRJEB22368) | human gut metagenome | biome: human gut; material: stool | host: Homo sapiens | place: Luxembourg | collected 2012-10-18
GAATGAGTGTTTTGAAAAAATTATGAGTACGCTCGGTTTATTATCGGCTTTAATGAAACGGGAATTCAGACGTCTGGCTTCCCGGCGGATTTATTGGTTTATTCTGATTTTAGCTCCGGCATTTTGTTTTATCTTTTTTGCCGATTTGTTGAAACAGGGGTTACCAATGAAATTGCCGATAGCCGTGGTGGATGAGGATAATACATCCTTGTCACGGCAATTGGTGCGTTCTTTGGATGCGATGGCCCAAACCGAAGTGGTGATGCGGACGGCTAGCTTTAAAGAAGCCCGGGAAGCGATGCAAACAAGCCGGATCTACGGTATTTTCCATATACCGGCGAATTTCAGACAGGAGGTGTCTGTCGGTAAAAGACCTGAAATTTCATTTTATACAAATGAGACTTATCTGCTACCGGGCTCATTGGTCTATAAAAATATGCGCTTGCAGGCCGCTTTGGCAAACGGGGCTGTACAACAGACCGTATTGTTGGCAAAAGGCTGGGGAGGACCGCTATTGAAAGCCAGGCTGTCACCGATTACAGTGGATACGTTTCCCTTGAATAATCCCTGGATCAGCTATGCCATCTATCTGGCAAGTATTTTAATGCCTGCTTTCGTTTTTATGTTTGCCATGTTTACCGCCACTTATAGCATCAGTCAGGAGACTAAAGAAAAAACGGCAGCCGATTGGTTGCGTCGAAGCAATGATTCTATTGTATTGGCTTTGCTGGGAAAGCTATTGCCTCAAACGCTGATCTTTGTCACTACCGGCTTACTGTATCTTTCTATATTGTACGGTTATTTACATTTTCCTTTGAATAGTGGATTTTTTCCCATGTTTTTAGCTATGTTGCTGTTGGTACTGGCTGCTCAGGGGTTTGCTATTTTTGTTACCGGTATTGCACGGCGCAATCGGATCGCCCTCAGTTTTTGCGGGCTTTGGGGAGTTTTGTCATTCTCTGTCAGTGGTTTTACTTTCCCGGTTCCGGCTATGCCTCAGCTGATGCAGTTGATGTCTGATTTATTTCCGATGAGGCATTACTATCTGCTCTATGTCGATCAGGCTTTGAACGGTATTCCTATGGCCTACTCCTGGAAACCTTATCTGGCTTTGGTATTGTTCGTTCTGTTGCCGTTACTGACTTTGCCTAAATTGAAATTGGATTTACAGGAAAATCGTTATTTACCCTAATGGGAGGTTATGATGAAAGATATCTATTTTATATTTCGGAGAGAGTTTTACTTGGTTTTTCGGGACCATGCAGTACTTACTTTCTTTATTTTTCTGTGTTTAGGCTATCCCCTGATTTATACTTTTATTTATAGTAATGAGGTTGTAAGACAGGTGCCCGTTGCTGTCATCGATCAGTCCAAGTCTCCTTTAAGCCGTGAATTTTTGCGGATGTGGGAAGCTTCTCCGAATGTGAAAGTCGTAGCCCACTGTAACGATCTCGGAGAAGCGCAGCTTTTCATGTGGCAGAAAGAAATATACGGTATTTTAGAGATTCCGGCGGATTTCAGTAAAGATATAAATCGGGGAGAACAGGCCCATGTCGCTTTGTTTTGCGATATGGGGGCTTTACTCAATTATAAAGCTTTACTTCAGGCGACAAGCGATGTGGCTATCACCCTGGGGAAAGAAATACAGGTAGAAAATTTACCTTATGCTTCCCGCATTCAGCAAGAAATAACCGCCTCGCCGGTAGAGATTTCGGAAGTCAAAATGTTTAATCCTCAAAGTGGTTTTGCTTCTTTTATCATCCCGGCAGTATTGATCCTGGTGATCCAACAATCTTTATTGTTGGGAGTGGGAACGATTGCCGGAACAGCCCGCGACAGGAATCCACGCCATAGCCTGGTGCCCGTCGATAAACATTACTGCAAACCCTGGTGCATTGTCATCGGTAAAGCCTGTGTTTATATGCCGGTTTATTTTGTGATGGGATTTTGGGTGTTCTTTATTGTACCCCGGATCTTTAGTTTAACTCAAATCGGCGCTAAATCGGAATTGATGTTATTCCTGTTCCCCTTTTTGTTGGCTTGTGTCTTTTTTGCTATTACAGCTTCTTTTTTTAGTAGGGAGCGGGAACAGCCTTTTTTATTGTTTGTCTTTACCTCGGTGCCGCTCATGTTTATTTCGGGTATTTCGTGGCCGAAGGAGGGGATTGCCGGTTATTGGATCGCCCTGTCGAAAATTTTTCCTTCTACTCACGGAATCGACGGGTTCGTAAAAATGAACAATATGGGGGCTACCCTTGGAGAGGTGTTGCCGGAGTATCTAAATCTCTGGATTTTAGCGATTATTTATTTTATTTTGGCATGTTTATTGTATTATAGAGAAATTGTTAAAAGTCGTAAAGTACGTTCGTAAACGAATAATTAATAGGTGTGTACTATGATCAGACATTATTTATTCCCTGTGGTGGGAATTATCCTTGGATTTTCTGCTTGTCGTTCGTCGGAAACCAATGAAAAGCAGGTCTTGATGGTGAAGACCGAGACAGTAAAAAATTATGAGAACGAATTACAAGTGACCTATCCGGGGCGTGTTAAGGCTGCGGCCGACGTAGATCTGGCATTTCGGGTAGCCGGACCGATCATCCGGATTCCGGTGCAGGTGGGTAGTTTTGTGCGTAAAGGAGAAGTGATTGCAGAGATCGACCCGCGGGATTATGAATTGCAGTATAAAGCTACCGAAGCCGAATACAAACAGATTAAATCCGAGGCTGAACGGGTGATAGAACTGTATAACCGTAAAAGTGTACCTGAAAATGATTACGATAAAGCGGTGTATGGTTTGCAGCAAATCACCTCTAAATATAATGCGCATAAAAATGCTTTGAAAGATACCCGGCTTGTCGCTCCTTTCGATGGGTATATCCAGAAGAAATATTTCGATACCGACGAAACGGTGGCTGCCGGAATGCCGGTTATATCGATGATCGATACCCGTTATTTCGAGGTAGAAATCGATGTGCCTTCCAGCGATTATGTCCGTCGTCACCTTTTTAACCGGTTTACGGCAGTTGCCGATGTCTTTCCGGATCGGGTTTTTCCGTTGGAATTGATCGATGTGACGAAAAAGGCTAATCTGAATCAGCTTTATCAGATGCGTTTGCGGTTGACTCCTGATCCTGCTATTCCTTTGGCGGCAGGTATGAGTGTGAATGTAACGATCGATTATGAAGCGGGAGGCGACAATTTGACAGTGGTTCCATTGAGTGCTATTTTTCAGGACAAGGAAAAATCGTCGGTATGGGTGTATCGGCCGGCGGATAAAAAAGTGACTCAAAGACAGGTTAAAATCCGGCAAATATTGAAAGAAGGCAGAGTGGTTTTGGACGAAGGCCTGCAAAGTGGTGAAATCGTAGTCACTGCCGGTGTACATAAACTGAAAGAGGGTATGGAAGTCGAGAGGTTGAAGCCTGTTGCCGATACGAATATCGGTGGTTTGCTGTAAACGGTCGATCCGGCCTGAAACTGTTGTCTTTTATTAATTCTGATTGGAATGAATCTTGCTGAATATGCATTGAATAATAGGGCACTGGTCAAATTTCTGATTGCAGTGCTTGTTGTTGGCGGAATCTTTTCGTTTGTCTCTATGAGTAAACTGGAAGATCCGGAGATCAAGGTAAAACAAGCTCTGGTCGTGACTGTCTATCCCGGAGCTTCGGCTCATAAAGTGGAATTGGAAGTAACGGATGTGCTCGAGAAAGAAATCCGGGCGATGGGAGATATTGCCAGTGTGGAGTCGAAATCGATGGCTGATCTGTCTATTATTACGGTCGAGTTGGAGAGTACGGTTCCCCCTGCCGAATTGGAACAAAAGTGGGATATCTTACGGCGGCGGGTGACGAATGCAGCTTCACAACTGCCCGACGGATGCGTGACTCCTGTGGTAAAAGATGATTTCGGGGATGTATACGGCATGTTCTATGCCATGACTACCGATGGCATCGCCGACGAAGAAATGGTTGAGTATGCCAATCTGGTGAAGCGTGAGTTACAGGATATACCGGGAGTGAGACGGGTGGATATTTATGGCGACCGAAAACCTTGTATCAATATAGATATCATACAGGACAAAATGGCTAATCTGGGTGTACATCCCGCCGAGATTTTAGCTACCTTGAACAACCAGAATAAAACGGTTTATTCGGGATATTTCAAGACGGGAAAGAGTAGATTGAGGATAGGCGTAGACGATAGTTACGAATCGATCCGTGATATCGAAAACCTGTTGATTCAGGGACATGAAAACGATCAGCTGCGATTGCGGGATGTGGCTTCGGTCACACGGGGATATCAGGATCCTTCCCGGAATGAGATGCGTTATGATACTGTTCGTGCACTAGGGATATCGATCTCTATGGAAAAAGGAGGGAATATTGTGACTTTGGGCGAAAAGGTGGATGCTCGTTTAGAGCAATTGAAATCTTCCCGTATACCTGTCGGCATCGATTTTCAAAAGGTATTTTTCCAACCCGATCGGGTGAGGGAGGCTATCGGTACTTTTATGATCAATCTGGTGGAGTCGGTGCTGGTGGTGATTCTGGTATTGATGCTGACGATGGGATTCCGGAGCGGTGTGATTATCGGTACCGGTCTGGTCATTATCGTTTTGGGGGCTTTCGTGATTCTATATTTACTCGATGGAACTTTACAGCGGGTTTCCCTGGCGGCTTTGATCGTTGCGATGGGGATGCTGGTGGATAATGCGATTGTGATTGTCGACGGAATCCTGGTGGATTTAAAACGGGGTATCCCTAAGCCTGCCGCTTTGACCAATATTGCTAAAAAGACAGCTATGCCCCTGTTGGGAGCTACTTTGATCGCCATACTGGCTTTCTTCCCGATTTTTATGTCGCCCGATACGGTGGGGGAATATGTGCGGGATTTGTTTATCGTTCTGGCGGTGTCGTTATTATTGAGCTGGATTTTGGCTCTGACACAGATTCCGATCCATGCCGATTATTCCTTAAAAGTGAAAAATGAGCATTTGAGTGAGGAACAATTATACGATAGCGGGATGTATCGGTGGTTCAGGAAATTCCTGACCTATATGCTCTATCATAAGAAATTTGCTGTAGGAGCGGTTGTCATCTTATTGGCTTTGAGTGCCTGGTGTTTCCAATATATTCCGCAGGGATTTTTCCCGGATTTGAGTTACACCCAGTTGTATATCGAATATAAAGTGCCTGAAGGGGGGACTTTGGAAGCCGTCCAGGGAGATATTGCAGAAATCGAGGCTTATTTACTTTCCCGCCCGGATATTACACATGTGACTTCGAGTTTCGGCGGTACGCCTTCGCGCTACAATCTGGTCCGCTCGATTGCTTTGCCGGCGATGTCGTACGGTGAATTGATCGTCGACTATACGGATGCCGATGCCCTGAAAAGTTCGATTCCCGGGCTACAGCAATATCTCACAGAACATTATCCGGATGCTTATGTGCGGATCAAGCGTTATAATCTGATGTATGAGGATTTCCCGGTCGAGTTGATGTTTTGCGGACCCGATCCGGCTGTATTGAAGAGCTTGTCGGCTCAGGCTGAACAGATCATGAACGATGAACCGACGGCTACTTTGGTAACGAATAACTGGGAGCCCGAAGCGCCGGTATTGATGGTCGATTACCAGCCGATCGCCCGGCAAGCCGGTTTATCCCGTACGGATGTCGGCTTATCTCTGCTCTCGGCTACCGATGGATTACCTGTAGGCTCTTACTACGAAGGAACCACAGCTATGCCTATTTATATCAAAAGCGTAGATAATGAAGGAGAAGAAACTGCTGCGCTGGAAAATATTCCGGTTTGGAGCGTCCTGCCTTCGCTTACCGGTTTGGATGGCGAGACGATAAAAGGGCTTTTGATGGGAACTGTCAAGAAAGAAGACCTTTTGTCGGAAGTGGTCGGTTCTACTCCGTTGTCACAGGCTACCCGGGGAGTGAAAATCGAGTGGGAAGATCCTGTCGTTTGGAGGTATAATGGACAACGGGCCATAAAAGCACGTTGTAACAATGCGCAGGGATATACCGCCGAGAGTGTACGGGGCAAGTTGATCCCGCTCGTCGATACGATCACCTTGCCTGAGGGATATACGAAACAATGGCTGGGCGAACACAAAGCGAGTAGCGAAGCCATGCGGTATCTTTTTAAAAATGTGCCCTGGGCTATTGTTATGATAATTGTTATTTTGATCATGCTGTTTAAAGATTTCCGTAAACCTACGATTATTTTCCTTTGTTTGCCGCTGGCAGCTATCGGCATTGTCTTCGGGATGCTGATCAGTGGAAAAGATTTCGGTTTTGTCGCTATTGTGGGGGCCTTGGGATTGATAGGTATGATGATTAAAAATGGAGTGGTATTGCTGGATGAGATCACTTTGCAGATTGCTTCCGGCAAAGGGAGGTTAGTGGCTTTACTGGATTCGTCGTCTTCGCGTTTCCGGCCGGTAATGATGGCTTCTTTAACGACTATCCTGGGGATGATTCCTTTGCTGGGCGACGACTTGTTCGGTTCTCTGGCCGTCACTATAATGGGCGGATTGCTGGTAGGTACGGTGATCACTTTGGTGTTTATACCTGTATTGTATGCTTTATTCTTTCCCATCGAAAAAGAAGATAAGGTCGGAGCTTTGCATAAAAGCGATAATGAACAATTGGCTAATGAATGATCGACGAATGATGAAAACAACGCTATTAATCCTGACAGTTTTATTCTTTTCCGGAGTTTGTCCGGCTCAGATAGTCGAGCTCGATTTACAGAAATGCCGGAAAATGGCGGTAGAAAATAGTAAAAAATTGCAATCGGCAGAACAACAAGGTCAAAAAGCCGGTTTTGACAAAAAAGCTTACCGGGCTAATTTTCTACCTAAACTTTCGGCTACAGGTTTATATGCCTATGTACACAAGAAGATGAAATTCGATATCGACGGGGGATATCTGCCGGTATACGATGTAAACGATGTCGGACAGGCAGTGCCGCTGAATAGTTTGTATATGCCCGAAGGCAAACCTGTATTGGGAGCCGATGGGATACCCCTGTTCAAACAATATGCATTTATGCCGGATATCGACCTGGCTTTGGGTATTGAAAATGCTTACACGGTAGGAGTGATGTTGGAACAGCCTCTTTATATGGGGGGGAAAGTGCGTTCTGCTTTTCGCATGGCTTCGATAGGTAAAGAAATTGCAGACCTGAATGTGAAATATAATCAGGCGGAAGTACTTGCCGAAGCAGATGCGGCTTATTGGCAATATCTGAAAGTCTGTGAACAGGTCAAAGCTGCCGGAAAATACCTCGAAGTTGTGAAAGAATTGGTGCGTAATCTGGAAGATGCTTATCGGACGGGGATGACCGCACAGAACGATCTGCTGAAAGCGCAGGTTAAACAAAATGAGGCGGAATTGATGGTACAAAAGGCACAGAACGGTCTGGCTTTGTCGGGAATGAATCTTTGCCGGATTGTCGGGGTTGATCTGATGAGTGAGCTGACGGTCAGGGATAGCCTCGGAGAAGGTATCGTTTCCGGCCTGTGGGAAGAAGGGGATAATATCACCGGCCGTCCCGAATACAATATGTTGGAACGGCAAATCGAACTGAAAGAAAAAGAAGTAGCCTTGACGCGTTCGGATTTCTTGCCTCAATTGGGAGTCTCTGCTTCGTATGGATATAGTGACGGGATTACGTTAAACGGCAAATCGGACGGTATCGCTTCTTTTGCAGCTTTGGCTTCGTTGAAAATACCTATTTATCATTGGGGAGAAGGACGTAATAAAGTCAAAGCCATGAAAGCCGAAGAAGAGATGGTGCGTTTGAAAAAAGAAGAAACCGAGCAGATGATGCAGCTCGAAGTGGCCCGGGCCCGCTATAATGTCGAAGATGCTGCTACCCGGGTTCGGCTCACACGACGGTCACTTTCTCAGGCCGAAGAAAACCTGCAGGTGAGTAAGAATCGTTTTGAAGTAGGAATGGAGACCCTTACCAATTACATGGAAGCACAGGCACAATGGCAGAAGGCTTGGAGTGATTGGATAGAGGCTAAGGCTGAACTTCGTGTGAATGAAACCTATTATTTGAAATCTACCGGAAGACTTAGTGACTAAGTCTCCGGTTTTTCTATAGGATTTTGCTCCTGGATTTCTTCTTCCGGTGTTTTTTTCGGTTTTTTCAATAACGTACGCAGGTAAAACAGCCGTACCGTTTCCGGAGAGACTTTATAGCGCATTGCAATTTTCTGAAACGAGAAACCTTCGGTCCTTAAATCTTTGATTTCTTGTTCATGTTCGAATAACTTACCGGCCCGCAGACTGCCTTTGGGACGTCCTAACTTTATTCCTTGGGCTCTGCGGCGTGCCAGAGCTTCGCGTGTACGCTGAGAAATCAACGTACGTTCGATTTCAGCACATAGACCAAAAGCGAAAGCGAGTACCTGACTGTTGATAGAAGAATCGAATTTATATCCTTCCTTAATACTGTGAATGGTGATCCCTTTTTCAATCGATTGATGAATAATGTTCATGATATTCATCATTTTCCGGCTTAGCCGGGAAACTTCGGTAATTATCAAGACATCACCTTTTTGCAGTTTTTTGAGCAGTGTTCCTAATTCTCTCTCACTTTCTTTTTTTGTTCCACTCACGGTTTCTGTACACCACATGGTAATTTTCAGTTCTTGCCGATGGCAGAAATTAATTACCTCGCTTTTCTGATTCAGAATGGTTTGCTTATCTGTGCTCACCCGCAGATAAGCAGCAACTATAGGAGCTCTGTCCTTCAGTTCCTGTTTCTTTTTTTCGGGCATAGTTGTTTAGATCAGTATGAGATACTGTTAATGCTTTTTTTCTCTTTTAATGAACAAAGTTACTACAAATCTCTGGAATAACCTCGAAAAACGGGAGAAATGGCACTAAATGGCTTAATGTCATGCCGTTACAGTGTCAGGTGATGCCAAGCCGAAAATGCTTAAAAAGTAAAGAAAAGCAGAACTAAGCAGGAGAACGGTTTGCAAATCATTACCCGATGAAAAGTAATTTTTAACACATGGCACTGATATTTACTTCGTATGGCTTTGATTGGCTTACAAGGTCTAACTCGTTGATATTTAACTTTGCAAACAAAAAACGAGTATGGCAAGAAGCACATTCAAAGTGCTGTTCTACGTGAACGGCAGCAAGGAGAAAGACGGTATTGTCCCCATCATGGGACGAGTGACAATCAACGGGACTGTAGCACAGTTCAGTTGCAAGCAGACCATCCCGAAAACGCTTTGGGATGCAAAAGGCAACCGAGCCAAAGGCAAGAGTGTCGAGGCACGGAACATCAACCACGCTTTGGACAATATCAAGGCACAAATCATCAAGCACTACCAACGAATTTCAGACCGTGAGGCATACGTTACGGCTGAAATGGTGCGCAACGCCTATCAAGGTATCGGCAGCGAGTATGAAACACTGTTGAAAGCGTTTGACAAGGAGAACGAGACATTCAAGAAGCGTGTGGGCAAAGACAGGGTTATAGCTACATATCGGTCACGGGTACGGGCGAGGAACCATGTAGCCGCCTTTATCAAGTCGTTCTACAGGCGCAGCGATATGTCTATGTTGGAACTTACTCCCGATTTCATCAAGGAGTTTGCCGCATATCTTTCAACGGAAGCAGGATTGCAGAACGGTTCGATATGGTCAAACTGCATGTGGCTGAAAGGTGTGGTCATGAAAGCGCATTATAATGGGTTGATACCACGCAACCCTTTCGCACAGTTCCACATTAGCCCCAATGTAAAGGAACGGGAATATCTGACGGAGGATGAACTGAAAGCGGTGATGACACACGAGTTTGCAGACAGCAAACTCGCATACATCCGTGACATCTTCGTCTTTGCCAGCTTCACCGCCCTCTCGTTCGTGGATATTCAGGAACTGACCTATGATGATATTGTAGAGGTGAATGGTGAAAAATGGATATTGTCAAAGCGACACAAGACCAAAGTACCGTTCCAAGTGAAGCTGCTTGATATTCCATTGCAGATTATCGAGCGTTACAGACCGCAGCAGGAAAACAACCTTGTGTTTCCCAATCTCAACTATTGGTCGGTATGCAAACCGCTGAAAAAGATGATAAAGGAATGTGGTATAACCAAGTCAATCAGCTTCCATTGTGCAAGGCATGGCTTCGCAACGCTGGCTCTGAGTAAGGGTATGCCAATCGAAAGCGTAAGCCGTGTTTTGGGACATACGAATATCGTCACGACCCAGCTCTATGCAAAGATTACCATACAGAAGATAGATGATGACCTCACGAAATTCGGGAACAAACTCAACCAGTCGTTTAACAACATATCAATGGGATGAATATGAAAAGATGTATCATAACAATGAACGAATCCGGTAATATCATCATACAGGAGAATGTTGCTGACATTTGGATGAACGAGCCTGAATTGGTGGAACTGTTCGGAGTGATAGCCCCGACACTTCGTGCAGCCGTCAGAGCCGTGTATAAAAGTAGCATCTTGAAAGAACACGAGGTGCAGAAGTATATCCGATTGGAGAACGGTTATCATGCCGATGTATTCAGTTTCCCGATGGTGATTGCACTCGCTTTCCGCATCAATACTTTCGGTGCAGAACAAGTGCGTAATGCCATTCTTGAAAGGATGTACTTGCGAAAAGAGAAAACAAATATCTTCTTTTCGCTGGGTATAAACGACATGGAAACTTCTAAGTATCAGACATGAAGTTTATAAATATGACGACATGAAGTAGTGAGACCAATGCGTATTCCCATTGCCAAAAATATGCTTATATCGATAATTGAATAGGCATATTGCCATTCACACATACGAATATGACACGCCCGAAGAGACTGCCATTTGAGCGGTGCTTCTTCGGGCTTGTTTTTGCTTTTTCACTCGTTTTTCATCCACGGATTGCTCACTTTTTCATAGCAAAGTATTTTTTGCAGCGTTCTGCTGCGGTTTGCGTATCAACCTATCCGATAAATGCTTATACTTTTGTGGCTGACATTTTACCAAACTAAAATCGAATGAAAATGACAGCTAAAGAAACGAAAGACAGCCACCGACCGCCCACGGATGGCGGCATGGCAAAGGAGGAGTTTATCCGAGTGGGTACTACCCTCTACAAGTTAGTGAACCAG
>OBAM01002147.1_pt1 | contig 11041 bp, 10 predicted proteins | sample 1517751 | NCBI WGS metagenome assembly OBAM01 (sample SAMN04571703, study PRJEB22368) | human gut metagenome | biome: human gut; material: stool | host: Homo sapiens | place: Luxembourg | collected 2012-10-18
CCCCCCCAGCCGCCTTAAAAAGCGGGCAAATTACCCCAGGATGCCGCTGTTTTTGATCGCATGTACGGCCTCGCCGATCTTCTCAACGGGCATCGTCAGGGCAAAACGGACGTAGCCCTCGCCGCTCGGGCCAAAGCTAGAGCCGGGGGTGCAGATGACGCCGGCCTTGTCGATCAGGGCCAGGCAGAATTCCATGCTCGTCTTGTACCCGGCGGGCACCGGGGCCCAGACAAACATGCTGCCGTGGCTGTCGGGCACATTCCAGCCGATGCCGCGCAGACCGCCGCACAGAGCGTCGCGGCGGCGCTGGTACTCGCCGCACTGGCGCTGCACGCCGTCCAGCGGGCCGGTCAGGGCAGCAATGGCGACCTTCTGAATGGGCAGGAACATACCGAAATCAATCTGGGTGCGCAGCTTTTTGCAGGCGGCGATGACATCGCGCCGCCCTACCAAAAAGCTGATGCGCGCGCCCGTGACGTTGAAGCTCTTGCTTAAAGAGAAGAACTCCACCGCGCATTCCCCGGCACCCGGCGTGTTGAAGATGCTGCCGCCGTGGGCACCGTCAAAGATAATATCGCTGTAGGCGTTGTCATGTACCAGCAGAATGTCGTACTTACGGCAGAAATCGACGATTTCTGCGTAGAGCTCCGGCGTGCCGATGCTGCCCACGGGGTTGGCGGGCAGGCTGACCAGCATGAGCTTGGCCCTGCGGGCCACGTCCTCCGGGATGGAGGTGACGTCGGGCAGGAAGTGGTTCTCCTTCGTCAGCTTGTAGTACCACGGCTCGGCACCGCCCAGCTTGGAGCCGGTCATAAAGACGGGGTAGCAGGGGTCGGGCAGCAGCACCAGATCGCCGTCGTTGCAGAGCGCCAGGCCCAGATGGCCGATACCGTCCTGGCTGCCGGAGAAGCTCATGACCTCGTCGGGGGTGATGGTGTCCACGTTAAAGCGGCGCTTGTAGTAGCCGCAGACAGCCTCCAGCATCTCGGGCAGGTCGCGCAGGCTGTACTTCCAGTTTTCGTTGTCCTGCGCGGCGTCGATGAGCGCCTGCTTCAGGTAGTCTGCCGGTGCAAAATCCGGCGTGCCGACGCTTAAATTGTAAAGATGACGGCCCTCGGCCTCCAACGCGACCTTTTTGTCGTTGAGCGCCGCGAAAATCTCCGGCCCGAACAGGTCCAGACGACGAGAAAACTCCATATCCCAAAACCTCGCTTATTGATGTAGTTTTATACAAAAAACGCACATTTTCTTGTATAAACATCCCCATTATACGCCGCCGTGCCAGCGCTTGCAAGGGGGTTATAAAAGAGGTATAATAAAAATTAAATTAAATACGAATATATGCCGCTCGCTTTCCTTGCCTCCCTCTGCGAGACAGACTCCCCCGGGACGGGGGAGGTGGCGCGCAGCGCCAGAAGGGGAGCGGTGGCCCCGCAGGGCCGGAGGGAGAGAACTGTGCCATTGCCCGAAATATTTCGGGCTGCCGCAAACTTCTCTCCCCCAGCCGCTGCGGCGGCAGCCCCCTCGCAGAGGGGGCCAAGAGGGGTATCCCGCGAACAATCGCAAGAAACAGGAGAATAACATTCATGGACAAACGCAATAAAACCGCTCTGGCTTATCTGCTTGTCGGTGTGGCGGCGGCGGGGCGCGCCCTGCTGGCCGTGCCGGAAAATGCCGCCATACAGGAGGTCTCGCTCACCGTGCTGGCCCTTGTGGGCTATCTGCTGCTGGCCTCCAAAACCAGGCTGCCTACCGTGTTCGGCGCGGCGGGGGTTGTGCTGGAGCTGATCCTCTGCGGCAGCCAGACCGGCGGGGCGTGGGCACGGCTGGCCCCGGCGCTGCGCGCGGCAGACCTGTGGCTGTTCTGGGGCGCGGCGCTCGTGCTGGTGCGGCTGGCAGGGCGGCAGCAAAGCAAAATGCCGTACATTGCCGCCGTGCCGCTGGCCGTCTACACCGTCACGCACTTTATCCCGTCGCTGACCTCCGTCGCCGCCGTCAGCTTTGTGGTGTTCAGCGTCGTCATGCTCTGGTTTGCGGCTATTATGATCCGCGCCTACAACGACGCGCGCATAAAAAAATAAGGCGATTTTGCGCAAATCTGTTCCGCGATAAAGTGACAAATACCGCAAACTGTGTTATACTAAATACGATTATAAAAATCCAGCCGGAAGGAAGGCTTTTACTATGATCCCTTTTAACGTACCGCCCTGTGTGGGCGACGAGCTCGACTACGTCAAGCAGGCCATCGACTCTCATAAAATCTGCGGCGACGGCGCCTTTACCAAGCAGTGCAACGCCTGGTTGGAGGAGCGCTTCCACGCCCAGAAGGTCCTGCTGACCACCAGCGGCACTACGGCGCTGGACATGGCCATGCTGCTGTGCGATATTCACCCCGGTGACGAGGTCATTCTGCCCAGCTTCACCTTCTCCAGCACCGCTACCGCCGCTGTGCTGGCCGGGGCGAAGCTCGTTTTTGTGGACATCCGCCCTGACACGATGAACATCGACGAGACGAAGATCGAGCAGGCCATCACCGATAAGACGCGGGTCATCATCGCCATGCACTACGCCGGTGTCGCCTGTGAGATGGACACCATCATGGACATTGCCCGCCGCCATGACCTCAAGGTCGTTGAGGACGCGGCGCAGGGCGTTATGAGCAGCTACAAGGGCAAGGCACTGGGCACCATCGGTGATTTCGGCTGCTACTCCTTCCACGAGACAAAGAACTACTCGATGGGCGAGGGCGGCGCACTCGTCATCAACAATCCCGCGTACAATGAGCGCGCGGAGATCCTGCGCGAGAAGGGCACGAACCGCGCCAAATTCTTCCGCGGTCAGGTGGACAAATACACATGGGTCGATTTTGGCGACAGCTACCTGCCCAGTGAGCTGAACGCCGCCTATCTGTGGGCGCAGCTGCTCCACGCCGATGAGATCAACGACAACCGCATGGCGACCTGGAACGCCTACCATGATGCCTTCCGGCCGCTGGCCGACGCGGGCAAGGTCGAGCTGCCCACCATCCCGGAGGACTGCGTACACAACGCCCACATGTTCTACCTGAAATGCAGGGATCTGGAGGAGCGCACCGCGCTGATCCGCCACCTGAAGGCAAACGATATTCTGGCCGTGTTCCATTATATCCCGCTGCACTCCGCCCCGGCGGGCCAGAAGTTTGGCCGCTTTGACGGCGCGGACGTCTACACCACCGCCGAGAGCGAGCGCCTCGTCCGCCTGCCGATGTACTACGGCCTGACCGAGGCAGACCGCAATAAGGTCATTGCCAAGGTCCTGGAATTTTATGCGCAGTAAAGCCCTGCCCGGCTGGGCGCACACACTCTGCACCGCTGCCGCCGCGCTGGTGTTCCTGCTGGCGTATGAGCTGGTCGTCTACAGGGTGCCGGTGACGGAGATCTTCCTGCCGGTCAGCTCCTGGAGCGACGAGGTCATCTACAGCAAGCAGCTGGCCGCCGCCGTGCAGTACGGCGCGCCGCAGGGGTATTTCGGCTTCAATGAGTCGCACGCCGCCGTCGGCACCTACGCCGCGTGGGGGCCGGCGGTTTTTCTGGTCTATGCGCTGCCGGGGCTGCTTTTGCGCGGGCAGAATGCCTTTTTGTGGTGCAACCTGCTGTTCGTCGTGCTGGGCTGGACGTTTTTCGCCCGGGCCGCGCGGCTTGGCTGGAAGCGCCAGCTGGCCTTTGCTGCGGCGCTGGCCGCCATGAACGCGCCGATCCGCTATGTGTTCTCCGCCATGCAGGAGCCGCTGCACTATGCGCTCATGCTGGCGGTGCTGGGCTGCGGCATTCTGGCGCAACGGGACAAAAGCCGCGCCGCGTGGGCGGGGCTGTGTGTGCTGTGCGCGGTTGCCACGCTCGTGCGCCCCTATGAGGCCGTGCTCTGGCTGTTCCCGCTGGCGCTGTGTCGGCAGGACCGCCGCCGCATCGCTGTCTGCGTGGCGGGCGGGGCGGTTTCCTTGGGCGGCACGCTCGTGCTGATGTCCAAATTCTACGCGCCCTACTTCTTTACCAATGTCGATGTAAGCCCGCTGCAGGAGCTGGCCCGCGGGCAGGTGGTCTCCGCCGTCAGGGACGTGGCGCACAAGCTGCTGGACGCCCTGCGCACTGTGGCCGAAATGCTGGCCGACCAGCTGGCAAACCGCAGCGGGGGACAGTACCTGCTGTTTTTCCTGCTGCTGGGCGTGACGCTGGTCTGCCTGATCGTGGATGCCCGCGCCGGGCGGCCCGTGTTCTGGAAGGGCTGCGCCGCCGTGACTGCGGTCATCGTCTTTCTGGCGCTGCTGCTGATGTACCGCCCCGTTGAGGGCTCCCGCCATACGCTTGTATTGGATGTGCTGCTGCTGGCGGCGCTCCTTGTGGAGGACGGCAGCCGCCGCGCTGGTGCTGGCCGCGCTCGGCGTGCTGAATCTGGCGGACGGCTTCACCATGCCGCGCTACAGCGCCGAATGGGACGCCGCGGTGCAGCAAATCGAGGCCGCGCTGACCGAGAGCCGGTCCGCTGTGACGAGCGCCGACCCTTGGGACAGCACCGTGGCCTACGCCTTTGGCGACCCCGTACACTGCGGTCTGCTCTACGGCGTGCCGGACGGCATGGGCATCCAGTTTGACGAGGCCGCCTACCTGACCGACCCGGCCCATGAGATTTATTCCCGCTACGTCCTGACCGCTGCCGACACCCCCACCGCCGCCCGCTTACAAGCCGACGGCTGGACGGTGCTGTATGAGAGCGACAGGGGCGTGCTGTACGAACATGGCACAATGTAGGGGCCGGGCATGCCCGGCCCGCGGCCTTCCCACAGGCGTCCGTCCTATAGCCGTGGGCCGATGCAAGCATCGCCCCCTGCACCGTAGGGGCGGATTCCATATCCGCCCGGGCCGTCTGCCCAAAACAACGAGGTAAACCCATGAACACACCCACTCTCCCCGTCCTGACCGGCACAGCGGTCACGCTGCGCCCCATCACCGACGCCGACACGGACCTTATCGTCAAGTGGCGCAACACGCCGTCTGTCGTGCAGAACTTCATCTTCCGCCAGACCTTCACGCCGGAGATGCACCGCAATTGGCTGGCGACGAAGGTCACCACCGGCCAGGTCGTGCAGTATATCATCCTCGACAACGCCGACGGCAAGCCTGTCGGGTCGGTCTATTACCGCGATATTGACAACCACAACCGCAGCGCCGAGTACGGCATCTTCATCGGTGAGGAAAGCGCCCGCGGCAAGGGCCTTGGCACCGAGACGGCCCGCCTGTTCACCGATTTTGGCTTTGCGGGGCTGCATCTGCACCGCATCAGCCTGCGCGTGCTGGCCGAAAATGCCGCCGCGCGCCGCAGCTATGAAAAGGCCGGCTTTGTGCAGGAGGGCGTTTTCCGCGATATGGAGCTGCTGGACGGAGCCTACCGCGACGTCGTCTTTATGGCCAAGCTGGCGGAGAACTGACGTGAAAAAACCGATGCAGAAAATCCGAACCTGCCTGCAAAAGACCCCCAATGCGCTGCTCTGCGCGTTGGGGGCAGTCGTGTTCCTTGCGGGCTTTTACTTTTTGTGCTACCGCACGCCGCTGAACGAGGTCTGGCTGCCCACCACGATGAACAACGACGAGGCGCTCTATAACCGCCAGGTCGTCAGCGTGCTGACCCACGGCGGGCCGCAGGGGTACTTCGGCTATCAGGAATCCACCGCGGATATTGGCCGCTACGGTACCTGGGGCCCGCTGCTGATTTGGGCCTACGCGCTGCCGGGTCTGCTGTTCGGTGCCAGCGTAAACGTCGTGCTGTGGTGTAATTTGCTGCTGATTGCCGTGGGCATCGCGGTGTTTGCCCGCTGCGCGCGGCTGAATTACTGGCAGTGCATCGCGCTGTGCGGCGCACTGTTCAGCATCATGCTGCCGCTTCGCTCCTGCGTCAGCGGCGCGTCGGAGGCCATGCACTATATGCTGGCGCTCCTCATCGTCGGCACGGCGGCGGCCCTGCACCGCAGCGGCAAGACTGGCTGGCTGATTGCCTGTGCCGCGGCCTGTGCGGTGGAAACGATCTTCCGCCCCTACGCGCTGCTGTTCTGGGTGTTCCCGCTCACGGCGGTCTGGCAGAATAAGCGCCGCCGCGCGGCCTGTTTGGGCACGGCGGCGGGCGGGTTCGCGGTTTCGCTGTTCGCCATGGCCAAGCTCGCTGCGCCCTATTTCAGCGACGGCGGCATGGACTTTGACGGCATCCGGCTGTTATTGCAGCTCCATCCCGTGGCGGCGGTCCGCTATGAGTGCGCCCGCGCCGCGGCCCTGCTGCACGCGGCCTGGCGGGACGATATTCTGCCCACACTCCACGGTGAGACGACCTACATCGGCGGCGGCTGTGTGACGTTTTTGGCCGTTGTGCTCGTCGCGGTGGTCTGCCTTGTCTGGGATAAGCACAAAGGCCGCCCGCTGGTGCTCAAGGGCTGTGCGCTGTTTTGCAGCGCGGTCATTGCGCTGGTACTGCTGTTCATGTACAACATCGACCCGCGTCACATGATGCTGCTGGCCATCCTGCTGCTGGGGGCCGTCGTTGTCGAGGACGCCGCGCCCGCCGCCGTCTGGCTGCCGGTGCTCGTCGTCCTGCTGCTGCCGATGAACTTCCAGCGCGGCAGCCTGCCCGAGAAAAACGCCGAAATGGCCGCCCAGATGCAGACCGTCGAAGCCGCCCTGACCGCCAGCGTGCAGGATGCCGGGGCCGACCCCTGGGACCACACGCTGGCTTACGCCTATGACGACGGGGTGTTCCACGGCTACCTCTACGCCGTGCCGGACGGCATGGGCATTGAATTTGACAAAAACAGCTACCTGTGGGATGCCGAAAACCCGATTTACTCCCGCTACGTGATGTGCGGCCACGACACCCGCGTTGCCGCCCGTCTGCTGGCAGAGAACTGGCAACAGGTCGTCTCCACCGAGGATCTGGTGATCTATAAGCGCCCGTGAGCGCAGAAGGAAGTACACAGCTATGCAGAAAATATCTTACGTGATCCCGTGCTACCGCTCCCAGCATACGGTGGGCGGCGTGGTGGCGGAGATCGCCGCCACCATGCAGACCCTGCCGCAGTATGACTACGAGGTCATTCTGGTGAACGACTGCTCGCCGGATGATACCTTCGGCACGATCCGCAGCCTTGTGGCGGCGGACAGCCATGTCGTGGGCGTCGATCTGGCGAAAAACTTCGGCCAGCATGCGGCGCTGATGGCGGGCTTTCACAAGTGCAGCGGCGATATCGTCGTCTGCCTCGACGACGACGGCCAGACCCCGGCGGACGAGGTCGGCAAGCTGCTGGCAAAAATTGACGAGGGCTATGATGTCGTCTACGCCAGCTATGACACGAAGCGTCAGGCTGGCTGGCGCAACCTGGGCAGCTGGGTCAACAGCAAAATGACCGAGATCATGCTGGGCAAGCCGCCGGAGCTCGTCGTCAACAGCTACTTTGCGGCGCGCCGCTTCATTGTGGACGAGATGCTGCGCTATGAGCACTGCTACCCCTACGTCATCGGGCTGGTGCTGCGCTCTACCAAGCGCATCTGCAACGTGCCGGTGCACCACCGCGCCCGTGAGGAGGGCCGCAGCGGCTACACGCTGAGCAAGCTGCTGAATCTCTGGATGAACGGCTTTACGTCGTTTTCCGTCAAGCCGCTGCGCATTGCGACCTACATCGGCACGCTGTTTGCCATGGCGGGCTTTCTCTACTTTATCTATATCATCATCGACCACTTTACCCGCGCGGCGGCCCCCATCGGGTGGGCGTCCACCACGGCGCTGCTGCTGCTGCTCGGCGGCATGATCCTGGTCGTACTGGGCATTATGGGCGAGTACGTGGGCCGCATCTACATGTGCGCCAACGCCGCGCCCCAATACGTCGAGCGCGAGGTCATCCGGCATGAGGAGGACGACGCATGAGGCAGGCGAAATGGTTCCTGCTGCTGCATGTGATCCTGGGCATCTATGCGGGCAGCAGCGTGTGCAGCAAGCTGGCCGCGCAGCAGCCGTTTTTGAGCGCGGCGTTTATCGTGCTGTACGGCCTGATGCTGCTGGCGCTTGTCACCTATGCGGTGGGCTGGCAGCAGGTCATCAAGCATCTGCCGCTGACGACGGCCTACGCGAACAAGGCCGTCACCGTGGTGTGGGGCATTCTGCTGGGTCTGGCCGTTTTTGGTGAGGCCGTCACGCCGCGCCAGGTCATCGGTGCGGTCATCATTATATGCGGCATCGTGCTTTTTGTACGGGCCGACAATGAGGGGGAGGGCGGCAAATGAGTCAGGCACAGCTGCCCTATGTGTTGCTGTATCTGTGCAGCACGTTCCTCTCCGCGGTCTCGCAGGTGCTTTTGAAGAAGGCCGCGCTGCGGGAGCACAAGTCGGTCTTGGCGGAGTACACCGACTGGCGGGTGATTTTAGGCTATGCCCTCTTTGTGGGCTGCACGCTCTTAACGATGCTGGCCTACAAGGGCGTACCGCTCAACGTCGGGCCTGTACTGGAAGCAACAGGCTATATTTACGTCACGATTTTCGGCGTTACGATCTTCCACGAGAAGATGAGCCCCAAAAAGCTCGCCGCACTGGCGATGATTTTGGTCGGCATCCTTGTATATGCGCTGTAACTAAAAACGTCCTGCCTGCAACATTGCGCAGACAGGACGTTTTTTATTTGGGCATTTGGAATTTCTTTGGTTCTTTCTTTGCAAAGAAAGAACACTCGTACTCTTGTTTACAGCCTCTCCGGCACGCGGCGCTCGCGGCGCTGCACCGGGCTTCTCTGCAAAACGGTGGCGGCATAATCCAGCAACAGCGCCAGCAGCAGACCAAATACCACGTCAATGACACTGTGCTGTTTGAGCAGTATCGTGGACAGCGAGATCGACACACACAGCACCATGGCGGCGGAGCGCATCCAGCGGCGGCGCGGGGCATCAAAGATTGCACTGCGGTAGTACGCCAGCATCAGCGTGACCGAATTGAACACATGGATGGACGGGCAGACGTTCATCGGCGTGTCGCTGCGGTAGATCATCCGCACAAGCTGCGCAAAAATGTCGGTGCCCGGCACGTATTTCGGGCGCAGGGCCAGACCGTTAGGCACAATGGCATAGAACAGAAGCGTCATCGTCATGCCGGTGAACAGCGGAATGCACAGCCGCCAGAAATCCTCCCGCGGGGCCTTATACAGCAGATAAAACAGCGTAAACGGAATCCACGGAAACCACAAAATATATGGTACAATGGCATATTTGCAGAACGGGATCAAATCGTCCAGCTGGCAGTGTACCCACAGATCCGGTGTCTGGATCGTGCGCTCCAGCAGCGCAAAAAACGATAAGTAAAACAAAGCATAGAGCGCCATGAACCAGACAGGATGGCGCGAACACCAGTTACGCATACATTTACACCCTTTCGATGATGTACTATTATACGCCGCACGCGGCGCACAAAACAAGCGACAATCCGCACAATTCGCAGCTGCGTTTTCGACAGGATATTGTGGAGATTTTGTCCCTGCCGCCTTCTGTATACTAATACGAATAGCCGCGCGGGAATAATGCGTTACAGATGTGAAAGAGTTGTAAACAAACAAATGGCGGAGCGGTAAGGGCCGCAAAAAGGAGCCCGTCACTAAGGGACGAGTTCCTCGGCTTATACTGTATTTTACTCTCCCAGTACCGCGGGATGGCCGGTCGGGGTGTGCTCGCTCTGGAACTTCAGCGCGGCGGCGATGAAGCCCTTGAACAGGGGATGCGCACGGTTCGGGCGGCTCTTGAACTCGGGGTGGAACTGCGCGCCCAGATGGAAATCGCGGCCCGGGATCTCCACAGCCTCCACAAGGCGTCCGTCCGGGCTGGTACCGGCGATGACCAGACCCTTCTCCTCGAACTCGGCGCGGAACTCGTTGTTGAACTCATAGCGGTGGCGGTGGCGCTCGTCGATCTCCGTCGTGCCGTAGCAGTCGGCCATCTTCGTGCCCGGCGTGATGACGCAGGGGTACTTGCCCAGACGCATCGTGCCGCCCTTCGTCTCAACGCCCTGCTGGTCCGGCATCAGGTCAATGACGTTGTGCTGGCCCTCGGGCGTAAATTCGCTGGAGTTGGCGTCGGCGTAGCCCAGCACGTTGCGGGCGTACTCCATGACCATGATCTGCATGCCCAGGCAGATGCCGAAATAGGGCACGTGGTTCTCACGCGCGTACTGCGCAGCCTGGATCATGCCCTCAATGCCGCGGTCACCAAAGCCGCCCGGCACAATGATGCCGTCCGCGTCGCCCAGCTCGTCGGCGCAGCAGTCCTGGTCGACGAGATGCTCACTGTCGACCCACTTGATCTCGACCTTGCTCTCGTTCTCAAAGCCCGCGTGGTACAGGCTCTCCATGACGCTCAAATAAGCGTCGTGCAGCTTGACATACTTGCCGACCAGCGCAATCGTGCAGGTCTTGCTGCGGGTCGCAATGCGGCTGATGAGCGCCTTCCACTCGGTCAGATCGCTCGGCGGGGTCTGCAGGTGCAGCTGGCGGGCCACGACGTTCGTCAGACCGGCGGATTCCAGCATCAGCGGGCACTCGTACAGGCTCGGCATCGTCAGGTTTTCAATGACGCAGTCGGGGCGCACGTTGCAGAACATGCTGATCTTGCGCTTGATGTCGTTGCCTACAGGGCCGTCGGCGCGCAGGACGATGATGTTCGGCGCAATGCCCATGCCCTGCAGCTCCTTGCAGGAGTGCTGCGCGGGCTTGGACTTGTATTCGTCGGAGCCGGAGATGTAGGGCACCAGTACGACATGGATATAGCAGCAGTTCTCGGGGCCCTGCTCCAGACCGACCTGACGGATGGCCTCCAGGAAGGGCTGGCTCTCGATGTCGCCGGTGGTGCCGCCGATCTCGGTGATGACGACGTCCGCCTCGGTGCTCTTGGCCAGATTATAGATGTAGCTCTTGATCTCGTTGGTGATGTGGGGGATGATCTGCACGGTCTGGCCCAGATAAGCGCCCTGACGCTCCTTGTTCAGGACGTTCCAGT
>OBAM01002153.1_pt1 | contig 11020 bp, 8 predicted proteins | sample 1517751 | NCBI WGS metagenome assembly OBAM01 (sample SAMN04571703, study PRJEB22368) | human gut metagenome | biome: human gut; material: stool | host: Homo sapiens | place: Luxembourg | collected 2012-10-18
TCCACACCTGCCAGTCTCATCCCTGTGTAGGTATCGATATTGTCGCTGATCAAAAACATCTGCATCTTATAACTGTCCCAGGATCATGAAGGAGATGATCAGTCCATAAAGGGCAACACCTTCTGCAAGACCTACGAAAATAAGGGATTTACCAAGGATACTCTGATCCTCGCTGATAGCACCTAAGGCTGCGCTTGCCGCACTGGCAACGGCAATACCACCACCGATACAGGAAAGACCTGTTACAAGAGCTGCTGCGATATAACCCATACCTGTTGCAAGTGTGCCTTCAGAGCCTGCAGCGGCCTGTACGGAAGAAGCACCTGTGAACATAACTGCAATGGCGATAAGCATGGTTCCAAAGAAGAAGAATGCGTTTACACCGAGAGCTGTTTTGTAACGTCCGCGGTTTTTTTCACCGATGAGATAGTAGCCAAATGGAAGAATGATGCTGAGTACCAGTGCGATTGCTAAAATGATCTGTGCGATTGTTGTCATAATTAAATCTCCTCTTAGTTCTTGATTTTGCTGTTCATATATATCATATTTATTCGGCTTCGAATATCTGGCTGACCGACAGATATGGGTTTCCCGAGGATGATATATAAATGAAAATAGTATAATTTCTGATGATCTTTCTGTCTATTTTACAGAGCGGAACGGCTCAAATTTACGTCCTGTACCTTTGTAGAAGCGGCTGAACATTTCATAATATTCCAGACGAAGCACCTGGATACCGACGATCAGGCCCTCCATACCACATACAAAAAGGTTTCCCAGAACTACTACTATCCAGTTCAGGTTTCCGCTTTCTGCGCCTGCAAGCATGAGAACGACTTCCATCATCGCTGCATGGCTGACTGCGAAAGCTCCGATACGGACGAAGGAAAGGGTATTGGAGAAGTAGCTTAACAGGACTTCAAACATTTCAAAAAGTCCCTGTACAACGAACATTCCCTTCTCTTTTGGCATAACTTCTGATTTCTTCTCAATGAGGGCTGTAAGTGGCTCTTTCAGGAAGATCAGGATCAATGGTACGCCGAACATGATAAACAGTACGATTCCGCCGGGAAGTGTTTTGCCATTCAGTATAAGTGCAATGGAGACAACTGCAGAGCCGTAGAATACCAGACCAGCTACTGAGTTTGTATCAAACCAGATGTGTTCTACATCTCTGGCTTTCCAGGCATTCAGGATGTTAAATACCATACATAAAAGGATCAGGCACATACCAAAACCAATGGCAACAATAAATACTGTATTCAGCTTTCCGATAAACGGAACTGACATCATATTGTTCATCGGGCGAAGCCACAGGGCAGGTATCACATCTTCGAATCCGAAGATACTTCCGAACATAAATCCGAAGATTGTGGAGAACACACCTGCACAACTGATAATGCCTGCCAGTGTGATATGTTTGAATTTATAAAGCAGGAAACCACCGATAAAGAGCAGCAATCCCTGCCCCACATCACCGAACATTGCACCGAAAATAAAGGAATAAGTCAGTGCCACAAACCATGTTGGATCCATCTCGTTATAGGCCGGAAGACCATACATTTTGATGTACATTTCAAATGGTTTAAACAGTTTCGGGTTCTTCAGTTTGGTAGGTGGCTGCTGGTGGATGCCTGGCTTCAGATGTTCGTCCTCTTCACCGTCAATAATGCAGAAAATGCGGCTGTCGTCTTTGATATCATTCTGGAAAGAATGGGCATCTTTCTCTGTCATCCATCCACATAAGATATAGAAAACGTCCTTATCCCCATGTGTACATGCTGCAAGTCTGCGCACATCAAAGTTACCGGAAAGCTGTGCGATAGCATTGCGTGATGCAACGATATCCTTCTGATTTCTAAGAAGAAAATCTGCTTTTTTCTGATCGGCAGATGCCAGATCAGCAGCAGCTCTGTTGCGTGTTTCAGTCAGTTGTTCGAAAGCTTCTTTTGCTGTTCCCTCATACGTATCCGGCATATAAATACGCTCGAAGTGCATGGAAGAATAGACGGCTTTTACTTTCTGGGCTTCGTGCTCCGGGACAAAATACAGACCCCAGACATACTGGTCATCTTCATCACATTTAATGAAAATTGTGTCCAGATTTTCGTAAATATACTTTTCAAATTTCTGGTAATATTCCTTCTCAATCCTTCCGAAACGGAAGTGGATGAACTGGAATTTCAGGATTGAGGAAATATTGTAATTAATATTTCTGAACGGGCGGATCACTCGCAGAGATTCATCCAGAGCTGCAAGCTGACTTTCCAGATCAGCACGTTTATTGCTTAGTTCCTGATAATCAGACTGAATCCGGCGGATTGTATTTAAAGCCTGTTCAGTATCCATGGGTTTGGCAGAAATCTTCTCCGGATCTGCCAGTTCATCATAGAAACTGTTGGCAGTAGAGAGTGCTTCCTTATATGGATTGATTTCCATAAACGGAGAAAGACTCTCTACTGCGGTCAGCTCGGAAAGGGCATTTTCCAGATGAATTTCGTACTTGGAAAGATAGGTGTTTACCACTCTGTCAATATCGGCCTTAGGACCGGTAATGCTCAGGAACTTCATTTTCTCAATCATAAATTCACCTCCTGGTTAATGTTCTTTAAACTGCGAAGCAGTTATTCAGTTATGCGCCATATAGAAATCAACTGTTGCAAATATAACGCATGGCTTCATCATGCTGCACACCGTAACGTACGCATTCAATGGCGATAGTCAGGCGGTTTACTTCGTGTTCCTTGTTATACAGATAAGAATAGATCACTGCTACAGAATATGGATTTCTGTGGGATTCCTTCTCAAGGATCGAGCGGTGGATGTGGTTGTAGAATTCTTCCAGATTGGCTACGGTAAGCTGTTCATATTTGTTTCCGTACCATGTTTTCTGGAAAATTCTTCGACCTTCTTCGTATGAAGGTGCTTCCACCAAAGCTGTGATCTCTTCTTTCTTTAACTTATAATTTACAGGGATCAGCAGGGCATAAATACTTGCCGGATCCATGTTGTAATACCTTTTGGAACGCTGGATAAACTGCAGGTTCAGCATATCAAATTTCTCGCCGTAAGTGCGGGTAATCTCTTCCAGATCTTTACCTTTAAACAGCTTCTTACGGATGTTCCAGATCTGGGTAAAATAGTACAGATCCAGTGCCATACCATAGTCGAAGAGAAGTGCTGTTTCATGCTCCTGGATCTTCGAAAGCGGGATATAAAATTCGTTTCCTTTGAGGCAGGAGATCAGTTCCTCCATGGTGGAACAGGTAGTGATCCGGTCTACATCAATATTGGAATGCAGACGGAAAAATTCACGGTACGGAGAAACATCTACAGGATCCGTGTCGCGGTGATCGAAGATATTTGTCATGACTTCCTTCAGTACACGGATTTCATATCGCTTGGAATACAGATCCAGAAATTTACGTTGCTCCGGGTTGGCAAAGTGATAAATTCTGGAGAAATTCTGGAATATGGATTTCTTCAGAAGCTTCTCAATCTGGCCACGGTGCAGGGTATTTTCATCCAGTGCATCCCACCTGGAAGAGTATTCCGGCATTCGCTTCAGATAGGCGGCTACCTGCGTGACATCGGAGAGTTGGAGGATTTCCTCGAACTGATCCATGGTAGTAAGCCTGCTCTGCATTGCGCGGATTTTCGTGGAAAGTCCGCTGTAGGAGAGTACGCCTCCCATTGTTTTTCACTTCCTTTCCTGATGTCATCTAGTACATCGTTTTCGAAATAACTATACCACTCACTTGTCTGCAAATCCGAGTGCACAGGTCTAAAAGCCTCAGCGTAGCCCGCTACGCCTGCGTTTTTAGACCTGCACACTCGAATCCGCATCCTACGCGATTGGTATAGTTATTTACGAAACGATGTACTAGAGTGTGTCTGAAAAATCATTCCCACAAATTGTGACGCACATCTTGCAGAAAGCCTTTTTCAGACACGCTCTAGCGTTTGAGACAGATCTTTACATAGCCAGTATTTTCTCAAACAATTCTCTGGAAAGTTGTGAGTGCTGTTGTTCGTAATGAGCATCCAGTGAAGAAAAGGTAGCGTCTGTATCTGCACGTAACTGTGCCAGGCGGGAATCTTTTTCTTCTTCCAGTTGCTGACGGATCCGTTGAATCTGCTCTGTTGTCCGGGACTCCAGCTGCTCGTCATAATTTTTACATTTCTGTTCTGCCTCTTCAGAAAGCTGTTGCTTTTGCCGGTCGCAGTCTTCCATGATGCGTTGGGCTGTAAGCTCGATTTCAGATAATTTGTTAAGTATCTGCTCCATCTTCAACCTCCTTAGTTGTCAAAATTTTACAAAAAAACCAGATTTACTATGCACAAAATAGTAATATCTGTTAGATATCATACACCCTTTTGTTTAAAAAAACCATCTAAATTTTTTTCAGAAATAAAAAAATTGTTATTTTTTAGACAAGTTAAAGAAATCTCCTGCGAATATCTGTCCGGGATGTAATTGACGTTAGGAGTATGGTATGGTAGTTTATTGGTGGCAGGAAATTGCACGCACATCTTGCGTAAAGCATTTTTCAAACACGCTCTGGAGATATAAGAAAAGGAACAGGAGATTTTTATGAGATTAAGAAATATTCCGGGAGCTCAGGATGCAATTCTGGAGAGCCCTTATGTGGTGCAGGAACCACAGACAAAGAAAGGACACTGGGGGGAGGTTTTTGTGAAAAAGCAGCCTCTTCATATTGAAGTAGGGATGGGAAAAGGAAGATTTCTTATGGATCTGGCCCGGCTGCATCCGGATATCAATTATATAGGAATCGAGATGTATGACAGCGTTCTTCTTCGCGCATTGCAGAAGAGAGAAGAACTGGAGGAGAATGGAGAGGTTTATTCTAATTTATTTTTTATGAGAGTGGATGCCAGACTTCTGCCGGAAATCTTTGAGAAAGGTGAAGTAGATAAGATTTATCTGAACTTTTCCGATCCATGGCCAAAAGCCCGCCATGCAAAACGTCGCCTGACATCCAGAGAATTCCTGGCACGTTACGACCAGATTCTGGTTCAGGATGGAAAAGTGGAATTTAAGACAGATAATAAGGAACTGTTTGAATTTTCCCTGGAAGAAGTGGAGGAAGCCGGATGGAATCTGGAAGCTTCTACCTTTGATCTGCATCATAATGAAGAGATGGTACAGGGAAATGTTATGACAGAATATGAAGAGAAATTTTCTTCTATGGGAAATCCAATCTGTAAGATGGTGATTTCCAGAGAGTGTCACAGATAAAAAAGCAGAGCAATTATCTGGTTTATAGCAATTCCGTAGTGAAGTGGATTGCGATTATTCATTTGATTATCTATTGTGGCTGGCAATGCATATTATAGTATAAGAAAATTTCGGGGCGCGAAGCGCCCCGAAGGAGTCAGCCAGTGAAACGAAAAAGTTCTTTCCATAATAAAATGCTACAATTCCGCTATGAACACAAAAACTTTGATAATACCTTCAGCCGCCTGCGGAAATCCGCAGAAGAGGTCAATAAAACACTTAACAAAATGTCCCAAAACGACGAAAAAAAGGAAAAATAAATGAAATAGAAAAAAATCTGATTTTTTTTGAAAAAACCTATTGACATTTAAACGACTATTATATATAATATCACTTGCGTTGAGGGTGATGCAAAACTTCAACACAAAGAAAAACAAAAGAATATGCGCTTTTAGCTCAGTTGGTAGAGCACCTGACTCTTAATCAGGGTGTCCAGGGTTCGAACCCCTGAAGGCGCACTAAGAACACTGTTTTTGCGGACAAAGCGATTGCCGCGGGGACGGTGTTTTTTATGTTTTATGGGAAAGTGAAAAATAAAGGTGTCTGGGAAATAGATAGAAATGAAATATTTACGCCCTTGCGGAGAAAGTTCCACAAGGGCGTAAAAGTATTTTATGCTGCTGATAGCGCTTGAAGAACACAGGGTCAAGCTGGTAAATATCTTCATGCAGGAGAGAAGACTGCTGTGCAAGATGCAGATAAACTCTCTTTATAACCAGTCATCACACTTTATACAAACCATCCTGATAACATTGAAATCCCTCCCTGTTGGAAAGAGTTGATGACATTGAATTTTTATAAGTCGGAAACATATAAGACATTGCAAGAAAAAGAAAAGGGTTTGTGAAAAGATTTTAACGCTTTTCGTATCAAAAGATGCACTATGGCTTCTGATTATGTTATACTCTATACTCAGTGTATTGTCGAAAGAAGAGGAATAAGTCAAATATCTGGGTTCCGGTCTGGTCAAAGGAGGTTACGGTATCGAATGAAAAAAATACTAAAAAGAACAGGAAAAATATTTTGCCTTTTCCTGCTGATCGTGGTGCTGGTAAATATACTTTCACCTCTTTTTTGCAGGAAACCGGACGAAACATATGTGGAAAGTCTGAGAAAGACAGAATTTACATCAGAGACAGCAGGCGTAGAAAGGATTTGCTGCATTGACGATAATGAAGAGGCACTTTTGTGGAGGCTTCGTATGATTGGCACTGCGAAGGAGAGCATTGTACTGTCTACCTTTGACTTACGCGCGGATGATAATGGCACTAAAATTCTTGCCGCATTGAATTGCGCTGCGGCAAGAGGTGTGAAGATTCAGTTATTGATCGATGGAATTTATCAGCAACTGTTTCTGGCTGGAAGCAGCGATTTCCAGGCTCTGGCATCATATGAGAATGTGGAAGTGGGAGTTTACAATCCGGTGACACCGGTCAATCTGTTTAAGGTGAATTATCGCATGCATGATAAATATCTGATCGTGGATGAGAAAATGTATCTGCTGGGCGGACGCAACAGCAATGATATCTTTCTGGGGAATCAGACAAAAGGCATTAATGAAGACAGAGATATCCTGGTGTATGATACATCAGAAGGACAGGGAGAGTCTCTGAACCAGCTTGAGGATTATTTCCATAAAATATGGAAGGAAAGCTGTGTGAGCATTAAAAAAGGCAAACAATCTTCCAGATATACGGATGCATACCGGCACATGGAAGAAATTTACATATCTCTGCTGAAAAGGTACAATGATATAGAAACCTACAGTGCATGGGAAAAGGATACGATAGAAGCAAACAAGATCACTCTGATCAATAATGGAATTGAGGCGGGACGAAAAACACCGCAGGTTCTCCAGACAATTCAGTATCTTACTGAAAATGCAGATCATGTAATAATACAGACTCCTTATGTGATCTGTAATGGTTACATGTATGATGTATTGCAGGGGATTTCAGATCATGCAAAGCTTCAGATCGTGCTGAATGCAGTGGAAAAAGGCTCTAATCCATGGGGCTGTACAGATTATCTTAATCAGAAAAAGAAAATTCTGGAAACAGGGGCAGATGTGTATGAACTGATGAATGATTATCCGGTTCATACAAAAGCTGTGCTGATAAATGACCGTCTGTCAGTAGTAGGTTCCTATAATCTGGATATGCGAAGTACTTATCTGGATACGGAACTGATGCTGGTAATTGACAGCGAAAAACTGAATCAGCAGATTCACGAAACAGAATCAGATTATATGGAAAAAAGCAAAGAGGTACTTGCAAACGGTCAGGAAACCGAAGGCGCAAAGTACCAGGGGAAAGTGTTGAATCGGAAAAAGAAGTTATACTACGGCGTGCTCAGGATTATCATTCGTCCTCTTCGGCAGCTGCTTTAGAGTGTGTTTGGAAAATCATTCCCAAAATCTCCTGCAAATTGTGACGCACATCTTGCGTAAAGCATTTTTCAGACACGTTCTAGAAAATAATATCACAAGTATATGTCATATAAATGTTCAGTAGCTGAAAAAAAGCGTTGTCAATCAGACTACAGAAGATTAAAATAGACATAAAAGCAGCTGTTACAACTGTTGTTGATGTAAAGGAGGAAAAGCTTTTATGAACTTAAAGAAATTTGTGCTGGAAGGTAATCCTGTATGCAGAAAGGAAGCTGTGATCGTGGGCGATCATTTCAGGATTACAATGCTGACAACTGCCCTGATCCGTTTTGAGTACAGCGAAGACGGAGGATTTGAGGACAGAGCAACACAGATGGTATGCAATCGTGATTTCCCGGTGCCGGAATTCAGGGTGAGCGATGGCGGTGAGGAATTACATATTTACACCAAAGACCTGGAAATCCACTATGACAGACAGAAATTTTCTCCAAGCGGTCTGATGATACGTGTAGCGGGTGGAAAAGCCAGCGAGCGCGTGTGGCATTATGGTGATGAACCAAAAGATCTGCTGGGAACAGCCAGAACCCTGGATGAAGCAGACGGTGAGATTCCGCTGAGTCATGGAATTATGTCCAGAAACGGTTTTTCAGTGCTGGATGATTCCCACACAATGGCTATGGGCGAAGATGGAATGGTAGAGCCACGTCAGGGAAACAGAGCAGACTTTTATTTCTTTGGATATGGTCACAGATATGTGGAATGTCTGCAGGATTTTTACAGATTATGTGGAAAAACACCTCTGCTTCCAAGATATACGTTCGGAAACTGGTGGAGCAGATATCACAAATACACAGAGACAGAGTACAAAGAACTGGTAGAGCGTTTTGAGAAAGAAGAAGTGCCGTTTTCTGTTGCAGTTGTAGATATGGACTGGCATCTGGTAGAGGATGTACCTCCTGTATATGGAAGCGGATGGACAGGATATACCTGGAATAAGAAGTTTTTCCCCAATCCGCCTGAATTTATGGACTGGCTGCACAAACATGGATATAAGATCACACTGAACGTACATCCGGCAGATGGAGTGCGTGCTTATGAAGAAGCCTATCCGAGAGTTGCAGAGAAGATGGGAATTGATCCTGCAAGTAAGGAACCGGTACTTTTTGATATGACAGATCCGAAATTCATTGAGACATATTTTGAGGAACTGCATCATCCGATGGAAGAAGAGGGAGTAGACTTCTGGTGGCTTGACTGGCAGCAGGGAACTGTAACCAAGGTTCCGGGACTGGATCCGCTCTGGATGCTGAACCACTATCACTATCTGGACAGCAAGTGGAAAGGAAAACGTGCGCTGACTTTCTCAAGATATGCAGGTCCAGGAAGCCACAGATACCCGGTTGGTTTTTCCGGTGATACGTTCATTACCTGGGAGAGTCTGAAATTCCAGCCATATTTCACAGCAAATGCCAGCAACATCGGTTTTGGATGGTGGAGTCATGATATCGGTGGACATATGTTTGGATACAGAGACGACGAGCTCACTGCAAGGTGGGTACAGCTTGGAGTCTTTTCACCAATGAATCGTCTGCACAGCACAGATAACCCGTTTAATGGAAAAGAACCGTGGAAATACAACCAGATTGTAGAAACAGTAATGAAGAATTTCCTGAAACTGCGTCATAAGCTAGTTCCGTATCTTTACACCATGAACCGTCGTGCAAGCAGAGCGGGACTGCCGCTGGTACAGCCGATGTATTATCTGGAGCCGGAGCGTGAGGAAACCTATGAAGTACCGAACAACTATTATTTCGGCACAGAGATGATGGTATCTCCAATCACAGATAAGCTGGATCCGGTAACAGGACTTGCAGGCGCAAAGACATGGATTCCGCAGGGAATCTGGTATGATTTCTTTAACGGAAGAGCATATAAGGGCGGCAGAAAAGTGGATCTCTGGAGAGATATTTATGAGATGCCGGTACTTGTGCGTGAAGGCAGCATCATTCCACTGAAGGACATGGAAGGATATGATAATTCCATTGAGAATCCTGAGAAACTGGAAGTACTTGTATATCCTGGAGAATCAGGAGAATTTGTACTCTGGGAAGACGGTGGGGACACACCGGAAGACCTGGATGAGAATTGGGTATCCACCAGAATGACGAAGACTGCAGATGAGAATGGAACAGTATTTATTGTAGAAGCTGCACAGGGAAATACAGCAGTGATCCCGCAGAAACGTTCCTGGAAGATCCGCTTCTGCAACATTCAGGACAAACCGCAGGAGGTTACTGTAAACGGACAGGTATATAAGGATGCAGAGTTCGCAGAGGATAAGAAGCTTCATGGAACAATAGTGATCCTCAAGGATGTGCCGGCAGATGCACAGGTGAAGGTTACTTTTGCGGCAGATGCAGCTGTTTATCAGAGAGATTATGCAGAAGAGGTCTATGAGATTCTGGAAAAAGCACAGATTACCTATGCACAGAAGACAGAGGTTTATAAAGTAGTGGAAGAGCTGGGCACAGAGGCAGTGCCAGTTCTGGTATCCATGAATTTGAATCCGTCATTGCTTGGGGTACTGATGGAGATTCTTACAATGGGAATTTAACCGAATCAAGCTAGTGTGCCAACAAGTTGATTTCTCGAACAATCTTGCGTCTAAATTTCTTATTTCCGCGTTGTCGTCGGTCGCCGTAGCCACCGCTACGCCTCCTTCCTCCGCCTTGAAATAAGAAAATTTATCCTGCAAGATTGTTTCAAGAATCAACTTGTCGGCACACTAGTTCTCTGCGGTAACACAAAAATCCCGCTCACAGTTGTGTCTTACTGTGAGCGGGATTTCACATTTTAAAAGAAGGAGTGCCGGATCTTGCGATCCGGCAAGTATGAAAAAGAAAAAGTTTTATTATAAATAAAGCGTTTGCTTTATTTGCTTATTAATATACAGGGAAAATGTGTGCAAAATGTGATGGACTGTTGAAGAAATTGTGATTAAATTCTAAAAAACTTATAAAAAAAGAAAAAGACCTGAAAAGGTCTGTAAAAAGAAGGAGGGCCGGACCTTGCGGCCCGGCATAAGTATGAAAAAGAAAAAAGTTAAAAATCTATGTGAAAAAGCATTTGCAACCTGTTTGTAAAGCATTTGCTTTATTTGCTTATTAATATACAGGGAATTTGTGAGCAAAATGTGATGGACTGTTGAAAAAAACGTGATTAAATTCTAAAAAACTTATAAATTGGAAGTAAGATTACTGTTCGCAACCACTATCCCGCGAGGTGTTTTGGCATGAATATGCCAAAATCCCGAGATATACAAGCCAAAATTC
>OBAM01002159.1_pt1 | contig 10999 bp, 8 predicted proteins | sample 1517751 | NCBI WGS metagenome assembly OBAM01 (sample SAMN04571703, study PRJEB22368) | human gut metagenome | biome: human gut; material: stool | host: Homo sapiens | place: Luxembourg | collected 2012-10-18
CACGATGCGGGTACCGCAACCCGACATTATCGAGCATTTTGGCAACGCAGATGCCGTGCCGCAGCCGCCGGAGCGGTGCTTGAGCCGTTAGGCGGGAATTGTGCGGTATTGCCTTAATAGATTCCTGCCGGGGCCTGGGTGTTTACGAAATACAGCTCGTACCACAAAATAAAGGAATAGAAGCTCCAAATCTTGGTCATGTTCTTGGCCTTGCCCGCCTTATGATCATCCAACAGGCGCATGATTTCGTCCACATTAAAGAACTTTTCGGCAACGGGGCCAGTGAACTTTTCCTTTACCATATTATAGTACTTATCTTCCCGCAGCCAGTCGTTCAGCGGCACGGGGAAGCCCAGCTTTTTGCGATGGGCAACGCTTTCCGGCAGCTGCTTCATGGCGGCACCGCGCAGAGCGATCTTGGTGGACTCTTTGCCGGAGCGGTATTTCTGCGGGATGGACAGTGCCACATCCAGCATGTTGCGGTCCAGGAAAGGCACGCGCAGTTCCAGGCTGTTGGCCATGCTCATGCGGTCGGCTTTCAGCAGGATATCATACAGCATCCAGGTGTGCATATCCACCCACTGCAGCTGGGTGGGTTCATCCAGACCCTGCACTTTATCAAAATACGGCTTAAAGAACCGTTCCGGGCGGGGGCTGTGGTAGTTCTTTTTCAGGCAGCGGTCACGTTCAGCCGGGTCCAGGAAAACATAGTTGGCGCGCATATAGCGCTGCCAGGGTTCTTCTGCACCGCGCACCAGGAAGTGCTTGCCCTTAAAGTCCGGCAGTTTGGATGCCACTGCGCCTGCGGCCTTACGCAGCGCTTTGGGCACCTTATGCTCGTAATCCATAAAGTGAACCGCCTGGCAGTACATGGGGTAGCCGCCAAACAGTTCATCGGCACCTTCGCCGGAAAGCACGACCTTGACGTACTTGCGGGCGTTCTGGGCCAAAAAGTAAAGCGGAACTTCCGCCGGGTTGGGCATGGGTTCATCCAGGTACCACTGGATCAGGCGGTTGGCTTCAAAGAACTGTTCGGCATCCACCTTATTGGCAATGCTGGGCACACCGATTTCCTTACTGAACTCCTGGGCATACGGCAGCTCGGAGTATTTTTCCTCCGCATAGCCGACCGAGAAGCTCTTGACATGCGGAGTACCCTTAGCAACCTCGTTGACCACAAAGCTGGAATCCACACCGGAAGAAAGGAAGCAGCCAACCTCAACATCGGCAATCTGGTGGGCGGCAACGCTTTCGGCAAAGGTATCGGTGATGATTTTTTCCCACTCTTCCAGGCTCTTGGAATCGTCCACATGGTACTTGATCTCATAGTAGCGTTCCACTGTCAGCTCGCCATTTTCCCAGGTGAACATACATCCGCTGGGCAGCTTGTAGACATTTTTGAACATGGTTTCCTCATTGGGGATATACTCAATGCTCAAATATTCCGGCAGGCGTTCCTCGTTTAGTTCCTTTTTGAAACCGGGATGAGCCAGAAAGCTTTTGATCTCGCTGCCAAACAGGAACAGACCATCCTGATTATAATAATAGAACGGTTTGATACCGAAGATATCCCGCGCACCAAACATGGTTTTGGTTTTCTGGTCCCAGATCACGAAGGTGAACATGCCGCGCAGTTTGCCGGGCAGCTGATTGCCCCACTGCTCATAGCCATGCAGCAGCACCTCGGTATCGGACCGGGTGGCAAAGGTATGGCCTGCGGCGATCAGTTCCTCGCGCAGGGTCTGGAAGTTATAGATCTCGCCGTTAAAAATGCAGACAAGACTGCCATCCTCATTGAACATGGGCTGCTTGCCGCCCTCCAGGTCAATGATGGAAAGGCGGCGGTGGCCCAGGGCTACCTGGTCATCCACATAGTAGCCTTCGCCGTCCGGGCCGCGGTAGGTGATCAGGTCCGCCATTCCTTTTACAATGCGGCGGGCGGTTTCCGCTTTATGGTTGCGCTCAGCAAAGCCGGTAATGCCACACATAGGCGCTTTCCCCTCTCTATATTATAATGGTTTGTTTTGTTACAGGCTGGCGTTTCTATGATTGCCAAAAGGGCGGCGGGTGCACAATGTGCGCCCCTACGGGGGCCAGCGATTTTATTTATAGTGTGTGATAGCTTTTATTCTATCATCAATCCCGCAGGCCCTTATTGCCATAGTAGCGGGCGGTTTTGCGGTAGTAGTTCAGCTGGCTGCGGATGTACCAGAGCCAGCGCTTCAGGTTCCAATCCTCTTTGCAGAACAGCTGGTGGGCACATTTGCCCTCTTTTTTCAGCTTATCCGCACGGGCCAGCAGATCCGGGTCCTTCAGGTATTTTTTGATCACGCCGTAGGGGGCAATCATCCACAGGCTCTTGGTATCGGCAATGGTCAGGCCAAGTTCCTTGTGCTCCAGCACATCCTCCACCAGCCACTTGGACAGGTTATACCCTGCCGCGGTGACAAAGTAGCTGGAACGGCCCTGACGGGGGTTCATCTCAAACATCTTGTACTCGCCGGTGCGGGCGTCGTACTTGATGTCCATATTGGCAAAGCCTTCCCACTGCATATCTTCCAAAAAGTTTTTCAGCTTTTCCAGCAGGGCAGCATCATTGTATTCGGGGTCAGACAAGATGGCCGCATAGTTGCCGATGCCTTCGGGGGTCTGCTCTTCCAGCAGGGGGCGGCCCAAAGCCATCAGCTTGACTTTGTGGTCCAGGCCGCAGTAGGCGTTCAGCACACGCATGCAGTTGTCATCGCCGGGGATATACTCCTGCAGAATCAATTCGTCCTGGTAGCTGCTGCCGTAAATGGCGGCGGTGATGGCGTCAAATTCTTCGCGGTTATTGGCAAGGAACACCTTTTTCTTGTGGGGGAAGGTGCAGTTCCAATACGCCGGGGAATTGCTCGCCTTGATGATAACGGGGAACGCAAACGGCAGTTCTATATTTTTATAGTTCTGCGCATTGCAGGTTGCCGTTTTGGGGTAGCTCAGGCCGTGTGCTTCGCAGGCACGGTAAAAGTTTTCCTTAATATCCAGGTCCAGCACGGTTTGCAGTTCCGGGCAGGCAAAGTGGTAATAGGGTTTCAGGGCATCGCGGTGGCGGCCCATCAACACGGTGTAACCGTCCGCGCAGGAAACCAGCACCAGCGGCTTGTCCGCATGGGCTTTTGCGTAATCGGTCAGCGTTTTTACAAACGTTTCATCGTTTTCCAAATCAGGTTCCAGCACGGCAATTTTTACAAGATTGGTGTTGGAAGTTGCAACCAGCGCACCCTTGCAGATGGCCACGCTGCGCACGCCATACTGCTGGTAAAAGCTGCGTGCCATACCATAAACATTGGCATCGCTGCCAAGAAGTACCGGTAAAAAATCAGACATAATACCAAACCTTTCCCATTTTGGTTATCCTTTATTTTACCGCCATTGCCACCACATGTCAAACGGCAATATCGCCTGCTTTGGGGGTGCGGGCACGGCGTTTTTTGTCTGCGCGGGCGAAAATTCCAGCAGCATTCGCCGCAAAATGCTTTTCTTTACGGCGCGAACCGTGTATAATAGGGCATATCGTACAAACAGTACCGGTTCCCGCCGGGGCAAGAAAGTAATAACCTGCGGTTTGTTTTTAACTCCGCAGCCAGTTGAGGATTATAACCATGTGTGGAATTGTTGGCTTTGTCGGCGCACGCGCCGACATGCAGGAAATTTTACAGGGCATGATGGATGCCATCGCCCACCGCGGCCCCGATGGCCAGGGCCAGTTTATTGAAGGCCCGGCAGCCCTTGGCCAGCGCCGCCTTTCCATCATTGACCTGGAGGGCGGCAAACAGCCCATGTTCAATGAGGACCAGAACCTCGCCGTCATCTTTAACGGCGAGATCTACAACTTCCAGGAGTTGACCGCCGAATTGATGCGCGCCGGGCACACCTTCGCCACCCGGTCCGACACCGAAGTTTTGCTGCACGGGTACGAGCAGTGGGGCAAGGAGATGCTGCAAAAGCTGCGCGGCATGTTCACTTTTGCCATCTGGGACCGCAAGAACGAAACGTTGTTCTGCGCGCGCGACCATTTTGGCATCAAGCCGTTCTATTATTACCAAAACGATGCCGGAGAGCTGCTGTTTGGCAGTGAGATCAAAAGCTTTTTGGCCCACCCCGGCTTCAAGAAAGAGCTGAACGAAGAGCAGCTGCCGCTGTATCTTTCCTACCAGTATTCCCCCGGGGAGAATACGTTTTTCAAGGGCGTCAAAAAGCTGATGCCCGCCCACTGGCTGGAATGGAAAGCCGGGCAGCTGACGGTGCAGCGCTACTGGCAGCCCAAGTTTGACCCCGATGATTCCCGCACACTGGAAGAGTGGGAGGATGAGATCAGCGCGGCGATGAAAGAGAGCGTGCAGGCACACAAGATCGCGGATGTTGAGGTCGGCAGCTTCCTTTCTTCCGGCGTGGATTCCAGCTACATGGCCGCGCTGGCCCATGTGGACAAAACATTCACCGTTGGCTTTGCCAACAAGCAGTATGACGAAACCGACTATGCACAGGAGTTTTCCAAGCACATCGGGGTCAAGAACTACGCTTACCGCATTACGCCGGAGGAATACTGGGCCAACCTGGGCAAGATCCAGTACCACATGGATGAGCCTCTGGCGGATGCCGCTTCGGTCGCGCTGTACTTTGTCAACCGCGAAGCATCCAAACAGGTCAAAGTCTGCCTGTCCGGCGAGGGCGCCGATGAATTTTTCGGCGGGTACAACATTTATAAAGAGCCGTTTACCGTAACTTGGTATGACAAGATTCCCCTGCCCATCCGCCGGGCCATCGGCGCGGTGGCGGACCTGCTGCCGCCGGTGCATGGCATCAACTTTTTGGTGCGCCGCGGCAAGCCGCTGGCGGAGCGTTACATCGGCAACACCAACCTGATGGATGAGCACCGCAAGAAAAAGCTGCTGAAAAACTACCACCCCGGCAAGCTGCCCACTGACCTTTCCCGCCCGTACTTTGAGCTTTCCAAAGGGCAGGACGCTGTGACCCAGATGGAAACCTGCGACCTGAACCTGTGGATGGTGGGCGATATTCTGCTGAAAGCCGACAAGATGAGCATGGCCAACAGCCTGGAGCTGCGCGTGCCGTTCCTGGACCGCAAAGTATTTGAACTGGCAAGTCATATTCCGACCAAGTGCAAGGTGAACGCCAACCAGACCAAGATTGCGATGCGCGGTGCGGCAGAAAAGACCATTCCCGCCAAAACGGCAGACAAAAAGAAGCTCGGCTTCCCTGTTCCGGTACGCGCCTGGCTGCGGGATGAGCAGTATGCGGGCGTTGTGCGCAAGGCATTTAACACCCCCGCCGCGGAGCAGTTTTTCCGCACAAAAGAGCTGAATGCCATGCTGGACCAGCATATTTCCGGCAAGCGGGATAACTGGCGGCAGATCTGGTGCATTTTTATGTTCTTAGTCTGGTACGATGAATACTTTGTAAAACGCTGAGGTGATAACAACATGCTGTTAAAACAACTGCTGAAAAATCTGGACTATACACTTGTTCAGGGCTGCCTGAATACCGAAGTGACTGACATTTACTATGATTCCCGCAAGGTAACGCCGGGCGGTCTGTTTGTCTGCATCGTTGGCACCCTGCGGGACAGCCACGATTACGCCGCGGACGTTGCCGCCAAAGGCGCCGCCGTGCTGGCCATCCAGCACGATCTGCCCGCCGAGGTGCTGGCCGCTTTGCCGGATGTGACCGTGGTCAAGTTCGAGAGCACCCGTTACGCCATGGCGCTGCTTTCCACCGCCTATTTTGGCCGTCCCGCGCTGGAAATGACGATGGTTGGCGTGACCGGCACCAAGGGCAAAACCACCACCACCCACATGATCAAGGCTGTGCTGGAAGCCGCAGGTCACAAGGTCGGCATGGTCGGCACCAACGGCGTGTATTACCCCGGCCACCACTATGACCTGAACAACACCACCCCCGAGAGCTATGAGCTGCAAAAGATCCTGCGCCAGCTGGCGGATGCGGGGTGCGATGCCTGCGTGATGGAAGTTTCCAGCCAGGGCATTATGATGGACCGCGTGGCGGGCATCCATTATAAAGTGGGCGTGTTCACCAACCTGTACCCGGACCACATCGGCCCCGGCGAACATTCCAGCTTTGAGGAATACCGCAGCTGGAAAGGCAAGCTGTTCCAGCGCTGCGATATCGGCGTGGTGAACGCCGATGACCCCAACACCGAAGCATTGCTGGAAGGCCACACCTGCAAGCTGGTTACCTATGGCATCCACGCCCCCAAGGTGGACTACCGCGCCAGTGAGCAGTACCGCCTGCTGCGCAACAAGGAGATGCTGGGCGTTGAGTTCACCCTGACCGAGCCGGACGGCCACACGCTGGACGTACAGGTGGGCATGCCGGGGCTGTTCAGTATTTACAACGCCCTGGCCACCATCGGCGTGGGCAAGGTGCTGGGCCTTGCGGATGCGCCCATCCATGAGGGACTGAAAAAGGCGCTCGTCAAAGGCCGTGTGGAGCTGGTGCCCATCAGCCACAAGTTCACCATCCTGATCGACTATGCCCACAACGAAGCCGCCACCGAAAGCCTGATTGAAACCCTGCGGGAGTACAACCCCAACCGTCTGGTCGTAGTGTTCGGCTGCGGCGGCAACCGCAGCAAGCTGCGCCGTTACGGCATGGGCGAAGTGTGCGCCAAGTTGGCGGATTTCAGCATCCTGACCGAAGACAACAACCGCTTTGAAAAAGTGGAAGATATTATCGCAGACATCAAAACCGGCATGGCCAAGGGCAACCCGGACGCCAAGTATGTGGAAATTCCCGACCGGCTGGATGCCCTGCATTACGCCATTGACCACGCGCAGGAGGGCGACCTGATTGCCGTAATCGGCAAAGGCCACGAAGCCTACCGTGACCGCGAGGGTGTTAAAACGCCGTTTTTGGAGCGCGAGCTGATTGAAGAGTACGCCGCTGAAACTGGGGTAGAATAAGCAATTTTGCAGGGTTGTGCTTTGCCTTTTGCTGCTTTGCGGCAAAAGCGGCACGGCCCTGCTTTTCTTTTGCACAAAACTATGGTATACTATTTGTGTATGCTAAAAAGTATACACAAAATTCAAACCGAACCAATGCGGAAAGGAGGCCGGTTTGATGACCACACAACCACCTGACCGGCTTTTCCGCCCGGTCAGCCCAGCAGCACAGGCCAAGGGCGAGCGTGTGTTCTGCGCTGCCGTGGCGCTGCTGCTGGTTTTATCGGAGGTATTCAGCTCCAACATTCAAAACACACTGCCCACATTCAGCCATGTGTGCCGTATTGCCTTAACCGTTACGGCGGCGGTGCTGCTGGTTGCCAAAAGCCTGCTGCTGACCCAGTGGCAGACCAAACAACAGGCGCTGACGGCTGCCGTGTTGGCCGCTTTTGCGGTGTTTACCACCGCATACGGGCACGACCAATGGTTTTTGTTTGCCGTTTTGCTTGGCATTGGTGCCAAGGATGTCGATTTGCGCCGGGTGCTGCAGGTCTACCTTGCCGCAGCGGCTGGCGGGCTGCTGGCGGTGCAGCTGCTGCACGCCGCAACGCCGCTGGTGCCCTACCTGTACTACTGCCGCAACTGGGATTACGGCTATGGCCATTACAACGGGTACGGTGCCCGGCTGGCCGGTGTGTTTTTTGCCTGGGGCTGGCTGCGTTGGCCGCGCCTGCGCTGGTGGGACTGGGGCGGCCTGGCTGCCCTGGCAGCCTACACGCTGCTGGTGCCCGGCTGCCGCGGGGCAGGCATTGCCATGGTACTGCTGCTGGTTTTGTTTTTGCTGCAGCGTGCCTTGCCCGCCTTTTTTGAAAGCCGCATCTGGCACGGCATGGCTCTGGCTGCCGCACCGCTGGCGCTGGGGTTCAGCCTGTTGGCCGGGCGGCTGTTTGACCCGGATCATCCCACCGCTACCCCGCTGCTGGACAAACTGAACGGCCTGCTTTCCGGCCGGTTCGAGATCTGGCACCATGTGTTCTGGGGGTATCCCCTCTACCACCCGGAGCAGGACGGGGTGCCCGGCTGGTACCATGATGCCATGCCCAAGGCCGTTACCCTTTTGGGTGGCCTTGCCACTGATGGAGACGAGCACCACGCCATTGATAACTCTTTCCTTGCCATCCCGATGAACAAGGGCGTGTTGGGCGCTGTGGTGATTGGGGTCATCTTTTTGCTGTTGATGTGGCGGCTGTGCCAAAACCGCTGCACGGGCGAAACTTTGTTTTTGACGGTGATCCTGGTTTACTTTTTGATGGAAAACAAATGCTTTTTGTTCTCCGCCGACCCCTTCATTCTGCTGCTGCCCGCAGCGCTGTTTCCCGCAAAGGGCAAGCCTCTGCCGGTCGTCTGCCCGCCGGTAACATGAGGGTGTATCTGAAAAGAATAGAAAAGCTGCCTGAACCTGTTTGCAGTGTGCAAACGATCCAGGCAGTTTTATTTTTATCCAATTTGTTTTTTGTCAAAAGCGGGCTTATCTCACAGCTCGCTGAGGATATTGCCGTCAATGGAGATGGTGATGACCTGCCACGGGATGAACTTGCCGCTGTTCTGCAAGGCCACCTTGGCGGCGCGTTCCAGCCCGCCGCAGCAGGGCACTTCCATCCGCACCACCGTCACGCTCTGGATGTTATTTTCGCGGATGATCTGGGTCAGCTTTTCGCTGTAATTCACATCGTCCAGCTTGGGGCAGCCCACCAGCGTGATATGGCCGCGGATGAATTTTTGGTGGAAGTTGGCGTAAGCATAGGCCGTGCAGTCCGCTGCAATCAGCAGTTTGGCCCCATCAAAGTAGGGGGCGTTGACCGGAACCAGTTTGATCTGCACCGGCCATTGGGAAAGCTGAGACCGCAGTGCTGGCATGTCCTCCCCTGCCGGTTCCGGCTTATGCTGTATCTGGCGCATCTGGCTGCCGGGGCAGCCGTGGTGCATTTGCGGCGCAGGCTGGTGGAACACGCTGCGGGCCGCGCTGCCGGGGCAGCCGCCCAGCGGCTTTTGGGCGGCTGCGGCTTTCTGGCGCTTGTTTTCCTCCACAGCCTTTTCATCATAAGCGGCGGCTTCGCGCTCCACAAAGGTGATAGCACCGGTGGGGCAATGGGGCAGGCAGTCGCCGAAGCCATCGCAGTAGTCATCCCGCATTAGTTTGGCCTTGCCGTTGACCATGGCGATAGCACCTTCGTGGCAGGCATTGGCGCAGGCACCGCAGCCGTTGCATTTATCGGTATCGATCTGGATAATTTTGCGAATCATAGAGGGTGTTCCTTTCTCCGCGCCGTTCAATGCCGTGCATTGCTGTGCGGCGCGCTGCTCTTTTCTTTTTGCTGTGCTTGTATTATAATGCCATCAGGCCAATAAATCTGTGGTTATAACCACAAAAAGCGAGGAATCCCATGGAAAAAACAGCCAGCACCCCCATCCAGCTTTTCCGTGGCATGACGGCGGACGAACTTGCCGCCCTGCGCGCCGCCCACTGCATCCGTGTGCAGCGTTATGACAAAAACGCTCTGATCTGCCATGCGGGCCGTGTGGTACATGAGATCGGCATTGTGCAAAGCGGCAGCGTAAACGTAGAATCCAACGACCTGTGGGGCAACAAAAGCATTTTGAGCCATGTGGAAGCCGGGCAGGCGTTTGCCGAAACTTATGCCCTGTGCGGCGAGCCGCTGATGGTGGATGTGGCCGCCGCGGAGCCGTGCGAAATTTTATGGCTGGATCTTGTACCCATGCTGCAGCAGCAAAACACTGCCGCCAGCTGGTACCCCAAGTTTTTGCACAACCTGTTACTGCTTTCTATGCAGAAAAACCTGACGCTCTCCCAACGCATCCGGTGCACCACACCAAAAAGTACGCGCGGGCGGCTGCTGACCTATCTTTCCGCGCAGGCAGTGCGGGCGGGCAGCACGCATTTTTCCATCCCGTTTGACCGCCAGCAGCTGGCGGACTACCTGAACCTGGACCGCAGCGCACTTTCCAAGGAGCTGGGCAAAATGCGGGATGATGGGCTGATCCGCTGCCGCAAAAACGAATTTGAGCTGTGCGGAACGGAATAACGCCCCCTTATCCCCTATCCTTAAGGCAACACCGCACAATTCCCTCCTTGCGGCCTGCTTCGTCCAGCTTGTTGGCTTTCAACAGGCGGATCACTTCGGGGATATTGGTCTGGATGGGGCACCCCTGCTGGCAGCGCGGCTTTTTGCAGCCCAGACACTGGTTGGCTTCGTCCATGACATGCAGTGCCATTGTTTTTTCTCATTTCGCAACGATTTTGCGTGTTAAAAGCGCAACAAAGTTTCAGCTCTGCGCACTTTTTATCCATAATTGTATTATAATAGCACTACATGCGCCGTGTACGCATGCCCCATGGGCTGTATTTTGTACCGGCAAAGTAACGAAAAATCAACCGCTTTGCTGTGCATATCAGCAGCAATTTGCAGTTTTTTGTCCTGCCCCGCCAAGCCCGCAAGGCTGGTGCCCGCCGGAATTTTTGCGTGCTTTAACAGCGGCAGCGCGCTGCGCTTTGCCCCCAGCACCAACAGGTACGGCGGCAGCGCGGGCAGGCCCGCGGCGGGCACATCCAGCACAGCATCCAGTACCAGTCGCCGCAGGCGGGCCGTGGGGTAGCGCTTGGTTTTCAGGCGGTCATACAGATCATTTACCGTTTCTGCTTCGCGGGCTGCGGCATACAGACGGTTTTCCAGCCCTTCGCCCGCGCCGCGTAAGGTACTCAGCTGCTCCGGCGTTTTGGTGCGCAGCAAAGTCAGCACTGCGGTGCTGAACTTTTCCGGGTCCGCCAGCTGACCTTGTTCCGCGGCCTGGCGGTACAGCTCCATGGCTGCCTGCGGCACAAAGGGGCTGGCAGCCTTGATTCCTTGCGTATGCACCAACTGCCGGATATGGGAAGCCGAAGCCAGTGCCTGCCCCTGTACCTGGCCGGTCTGGGCGGTGCCATGGGCTGCGCCCAGACGCGGCAGGGGCAGCAACTG
>OBAM01002172.1_pt1 | contig 10925 bp, 6 predicted proteins | sample 1517751 | NCBI WGS metagenome assembly OBAM01 (sample SAMN04571703, study PRJEB22368) | human gut metagenome | biome: human gut; material: stool | host: Homo sapiens | place: Luxembourg | collected 2012-10-18
ATTTAACATAATGTTAAATCTGCTTATCCCTTTTGAGAACTAACACCACCGGGGTGGGGGACAAGCAGGACGTCAAAGATCGGGAGCTAACGCAAGTGCAAATATATAAACTTTTTACATTTGTGCAAAAAAAATACGATTATTTTACAAATTTCATCATTTTTATTAAGTAGCTGGAGGGGAGTAGGGGCCGAACCTTGCGTCTGAGCTACTTAGCGTCTCGCGCACGTACGCACGCGAAGCGCGCGCGCACGCGCACGGCCTGCAGACAATCTCATCCGCGGGGCCCCCTAACTCCCCTCCAGGCCTCCCCAGTCACCCGAAGGTGTGCTTCGCACAGATATTTATTAATTACTTTGCGCACGTCGGAGACGGTACTCCGACGGCGAGAACTGTCTTACGGCTGTATCGTAAGGAAGTAGTCAACATGCAAACAGTGTATGACTGCAATAGCATACCATAACGAACTAGACGCCTTCAGACGGGGTATTTACCAGCTTCGCTGGTGAGTTTGAGACAACAAAAAGCCCGGTCTCAAAAGGCCGGGGCTTCAAAAGAGAAAACAGGATTGGTCATCCTATACACTGCCTCAATTCGGCACCTAAAAACATAATAAGAAGAAAGACGAAGATGTAAACTTTCGCCTTAATCACGGCAATTATTAACCGTGCAAGAGTATCAACAGGTCGTTCCATAAGGCAAATGTATAAAAAAACATTAATATATCAAACCATCCTTGATCATCTTCATGGAACGCGTAATTTGCCTCGTTGTCTCGGGTATATTGCGAAGATCGTGAAGATCAAGCCTAGCAAGATCAGCCTTAGCGTCGGTAAGACGCCTCGAGGCCTTCTCCGTCTTAACGCGTTCGTCAAGCCATTTCTTTGTTGACTCCAACGAACCAGTCCTAGCCACAAGTTCATCAATCTGAGCCTGCGCAAGCTTACCGTGATACTCAGCCTGTATCTGAGCCAAAGCAGCGTTACGGGAATTGAGCCAAATACGAGACTGAATCTCATTACGCTGGTCTTCCGTAAGAGATCGACCAGCAACCGAGCGGGCGATATCCTCGTTCATCACCTCGTACTGCTTGGCAATATTCAAGGCCTTCTGGCGCTCGATTGCCACCGAGGTATCATATACCTCATTGCGGAATCGAAGGTCAAGAGAATCGAGCCTATTTGCCAAATCCTTGCCAATTATATTGGCGTCAGTAAGGCGGGCATTCAAAGCTGTGAGATCATTGCCGAGCTTCTGACCTCGCTGGGTCTCGTCTGGATTCAGGGTACGACCGCGAGCTTCATCAGCCTGGGCCTTGATAAGATCAATCTCGGCCATCTGTTTTGCAAGACCAAGGGCGCTTTGAAACTTCATGTTGGTATAATCAACGTAAGGGGTCGAAACACCACCAGCAGGCTGTACAGAAGAGGGGGCATTGGTAGGGGAGTAGCTACCAGCAGTACCAAAGGCGGCGTTAACATTCAGGCCTGCGGCTTCGTAACGCTGACGAACCGCGTTAGGATCGTTATAGGCCTTTTGATCCTCGTAGAACTGCATTTGGCGCTGCCATGCAAGCTCCGCGGCTTCCTTCTGGTACTTGTACTGCTGCTGAAGCAGCTTTTTATTTTTCTTGTAGGAGAGGTCAGCCATTGCGAAATTCATGGCCGCGTTTCCTACCGCATCCACGTAGGGTGCGTACTGATCTAGATTAGCCATAGAAAAGGATTTTATAGAAAATCGGGGATCAGTGTGGAATCCTTTTTATAAGGATTTCCACACTTATACAATATTATCGAGTATAAGGTATTGTATTCCCCGATTTTCTGGTTACTACTCCTCAGACGCCGGAGAAGCTTCTGATGTCGGCGCAGGATCCGATGCCGGCGCAGGATCCGATGTCGGCGTAGGGTTGAAAGCCGGCGCAGGGTCAACAGCAGCGTCAAGTCCAGCCATAAGATCGTTTTCCAACTTATCAAAACGATCCGTACGAATATCGCCGGCTGGATCAACAAGCCAACGACCCTCGGCGTCAATCTCATCAACTAAATCTTCACCTAAATCGGCCGGGATGAAGTCCGGCACAACGCCTTCAGCGTAGAACTGAGCAATAACCTCGGAAAGAGTAAAACCCGGAGAGGTTTCACATACGGGTTTAGCAAAAGTCGAAGACTTGGTTTTTTGATATAATCGCATAACTTTAAAATTTAGGGCGTAAACGCTTAAGAACCGTAGAACGAACACGATCACGGATATAGAACTGAGCATAGAAATTCTGAGCCGTAACAGACTGATCCGCAAACGGCTGGTTCCAGTCACCCGGATCGATATAAGCAGAAAAGCTCGTATTTTCGGCGGGGGATTCCTTGTTGCTAGAACTGGGATCTGCACGCATGTCACGAGCAAGAACCCAAGATTTCTCCGTAGAACAAAAAGTACCTCGAATCTTATTTACAGCCGTCATATACTCAATCCAAGCAGGCTGCTTACCTACGGACTGGACAAAAGGATTAGCTTCAATACCAGCCTGGACTGAAGAGTCCCAGTCATTGGGAAATTCAGAATTAAGATCACCAACCAGAACATCCTGGTACCCAATACCATTATACTCGGGCATAAAAGAATCCGAAAGCTTACTATGCAATGCATAACGCTCCGTAAACTGATAGTAATCCACACGCGGAACAAGGGTCGCAATGGCCATAACGTAACCGGGGCGATCTGCAACAATGTTAAATCTACGCGAATCACCATAACCAATTGCAGACGAACCTTTGTCACCAAGATATTGGTCGGTATTATCGATTTTAGCAGAAGTTGTAGCACGGATATCCTCAAAAAGAATATCCGAGGAAACAGCACCACAAAATGTAGGCATATCGTCCATGATCTTAGGCGTAACACCAAAATGAACACGAATCCAGTCCTTGAACGTACCGTTAGTAACAACGTCCTTATTTCGGGCATTCCAAAGCTTTTTAGCCGTAACAAGCTGGTCTACCTGGAACGAATCACCGACCGTAGAAACGGTAACCGTCGAAACGTTCTTATCGAAAAACGAATCATTAAGGATCACATTCATCCGATCAGGCATATAACAACATTGAAACAGACCGCCAAGCGGCGCAATCATAGCAGGCGACACAACCGCCGAACCTACCTGCTGAGGTGTGAAAAGCTGGGCAATCGGTGTATTACTAATATAGCCGTTCGAATTCATCGAACCACCAGAAATAGGCAGATTTAAATAAAGATTATCCAAACCTGCAAGAGAGAAATAACGTACACGATTAGGATGATCCCAAGAAGCAACCATAACCGGATAGTTATTCTCCTGGCGATTGGCATAATAATGCCGGAAGATATCGTAGTACATCAGATAAGGGATAAGATTAATAGTGCTTCCCTTGGTGGATGCAGCCGCAGTAAAGCGACCATAACCAACACCAAGGCCAAGGAAGGCCGGAAGGGAAGATTCGTGTACCCGAGTAATAGGTTTTGTAGCTGAAAGAGCATAAGTCGGATATGATACATCCAAAATACCACGCGATTCTGCCGACATGAAACCATTACGCCAAAGACGAGGTATATAGAGCGAAGTGCCAGCAAAGAATACACATATTTGAAGGCGATACGAACCGTAAAGGGGATTAAGAATCGCCTGCGTATTCATAAGGTGCTTAAACTCCAACTGAATCTGATCGCCAGGCAAGGCTTCACGACAATAAATCGGATAACCAAGACCTGGAGCCATCGACGTCCGCAAATAATGCGAACGATCATGATGCGCCATCTTTGGCGCTCGTACTTTTTCTTTTGGGAACAAAGCCATAATTAAAAAGGATAAAGGTCTAAAGTGAATTCATTTGTCTCATCATAAGGATTAAATTCACGTAAAGAATCCTTACGAAGTTTAGGGGTTAAAGGTTTGCTTCTCCCTGACCGAAGAGTAACCTCGAGCAACTTTGCTCGATCTTGCGCAAAGGTGAGTGGTTCTGTATAGGTTTGCCTGCCAAGAACCTTTTCGAAGGGTCGCTCAGATTTGGATAACAAAACCTTAAAGTTACGTATTTCATCATCCGTAAAAATCTTCGAGCGATAATAACGAGGCATAGCATACACAAAAGAATCAAACTTACAATAAAGGTTAAGAGGATCATTAGCATTTCCTTTCTTGTGCCAAGATCGCCATTGCTCCTGATCACAGTAGGATCGTCCAAGACCGGGAGATACAAAGATCGTTGGTTTATGGAAACCGACGGCGGGTTTTGTGATGTATTTCGTGGCGTAAGACAACTGCTTGGCAGATCGGAGAGGTCGGGCACATATAAATCCATACCTCCACGATCGAACCAAATCGTACTCGGAAATGTTGCAATCCCAGACGAATCCGTGGAAATGGAGGCGTCCGGTATTATCTCCGAGTTCTGAAATGAAAAATCGCTTTGGAGAGCGACGACCGGGCACATAATAACGCAACCGATCAATAAAAGCGCGCATAGCAGAGGCCATGCCTGTTTTGGTTTGGAACTGTTCATAATATTCGGGTGCAATAGTTAATGTTAAACACGTGCAGGAATCATGGTTACCAAACATATGTTCATGAAGCAAGCGAACACGCCAAGAGCGGGCTTTATCACGAAGGCAACCAAGACAATCGCCACAGTCAATTAAAATTTGATAATCCTCAGGATAACCCTGCGGAGAGCCGTTCGCAATACGCCACACTCGGAGGTTTTTAGCTCCAAGTGCGGTCTTAGGATTGAAATGAGGATTAATAATCTGATGAGGACGCAAGCAATGAGACATTACAGACGCTTACCTCCAACGTCGAAGACTTGAGTATGAGGACGAGTAGGTTTACTCTTTCCTCTTTTTCTTTTGAAACGTGACATGACAATCAGGTTTAGGTACAACTTCAAAAATATGATGTATGATATCATTCACATGAATGGTTAGAATGAAATCAACAGAGCCAACAAAGGAAAATTCCTTCTGATAAGAGAATTTGAAACCATAGCGACCAAGCACAACTAGGGAATCATAAGTAGCGGGACACACAATAACGCCGTCACAATAATCCAAATAGGAGGCCTTGTAAAAAATGTTAAGCAACACAAAAACGCCTCTTATAGCGTCCATGCGTCTTGAATTACGGTAAGTCTCAGGAAAACTCATCGCCTAATACGAGATATGTTCATCGAATCGATCTGTTCGTATTCAACCTCGGAACCCTTCACGTAGGTATAAGAGTATCGAGTGCAACTTGAGAGTAAGATGGCGACAGCCGCAACAGCAGCCGCAACCACGATCGAGACACGAGACCATTTGGGTAAGCTCTTCAAGTAGCCTACAAGTTCGTTTAGTGTCATCTTTACACATTTTAGAAAAGTTAAAAATGTTCTGATATTGAAAAATTTAATGAAAGAAATAAGCGAATTTAACATAATGTTAAATCTGCTTATCCCTTTTGAGAACTAACACCACCGGGGTGGGGGACAAGCAGGACGTCAAAGATCGGGAGCTAACGCAAGTGCAAATATATAAACTTTTTACATTTGTGCAAAAAAAATACGATTATTTTACAAATTTCATCATTTTTATTAAGTAGCTGGAGGGGAGTAGGGGCCGAACCTTGCGTCTGAGCTACTTAGCGTCTCGCGCACGTACGCACGCGAAGCGCGCGCGCACGCGCACGGCCTGCAGACAATCTCATCCGCGGGGCCCCCTAACTCCCCTCCAGGCCTCCCCAGTCACCCGAAGGTGTGCTTCGCACAGATATTTATTAATTACTTTGCGCACGTCGGAGACGGTACTCCGACGGCGAGAACTGTCTTACGGCTGTATCGTAAGGAAGTAGTCAACATGCAAACAGTGTATGACTGCAATAGCATACCATAACGAACTAGACGCCTTCAGACGGGGTATTTACCAGCTTCGCTGGTGAGTTTGAGACAACAAAAAGCCCGGTCTCAAAAGGCCGGGGCTTCAAAAGAGAAAACAGGATTGGTCATCCTATACACTGCCTCAATTCGGCACCTAAAAACATAATAAGAAGAAAGACGAAGATGTAAACTTTCGCCTTAATCACGGCAATTATTAACCGTGCAAGAGTATCAACAGGTCGTTCCATAAGGCAAATGTATAAAAAAACATTAATATATCAAACCATCCTTGATCATCTTCATGGAACGCGTAATTTGCCTCGTTGTCTCGGGTATATTGCGAAGATCGTGAAGATCAAGCCTAGCAAGATCAGCCTTAGCGTCGGTAAGACGCCTCGAGGCCTTCTCCGTCTTAACGCGTTCGTCAAGCCATTTCTTTGTTGACTCCAACGAACCAGTCCTAGCCACAAGTTCATCAATCTGAGCCTGCGCAAGCTTACCGTGATACTCAGCCTGTATCTGAGCCAAAGCAGCGTTACGGGAATTGAGCCAAATACGAGACTGAATCTCATTACGCTGGTCTTCCGTAAGAGATCGACCAGCAACCGAGCGGGCGATATCCTCGTTCATCACCTCGTACTGCTTGGCAATATTCAAGGCCTTCTGGCGCTCGATTGCCACCGAGGTATCATATACCTCATTGCGGAATCGAAGGTCAAGAGAATCGAGCCTATTTGCCAAATCCTTGCCAATTATATTGGCGTCAGTAAGGCGGGCATTCAAAGCTGTGAGATCATTGCCGAGCTTCTGACCTCGCTGGGTCTCGTCTGGATTCAGGGTACGACCGCGAGCTTCATCAGCCTGGGCCTTGATAAGATCAATCTCGGCCATCTGTTTTGCAAGACCAAGGGCGCTTTGAAACTTCATGTTGGTATAATCAACGTAAGGGGTCGAAACACCACCAGCAGGCTGTACAGAAGAGGGGGCATTGGTAGGGGAGTAGCTACCAGCAGTACCAAAGGCGGCGTTAACATTCAGGCCTGCGGCTTCGTAACGCTGACGAACCGCGTTAGGATCGTTATAGGCCTTTTGATCCTCGTAGAACTGCATTTGGCGCTGCCATGCAAGCTCCGCGGCTTCCTTCTGGTACTTGTACTGCTGCTGAAGCAGCTTTTTATTTTTCTTGTAGGAGAGGTCAGCCATTGCGAAATTCATGGCCGCGTTTCCTACCGCATCCACGTAGGGTGCGTACTGATCTAGATTAGCCATAGAAAAGGATTTTATAGAAAATCGGGGATCAGTGTGGAATCCTTTTTATAAGGATTTCCACACTTATACAATATTATCGAGTATAAGGTATTGTATTCCCCGATTTTCTGGTTACTACTCCTCAGACGCCGGAGAAGCTTCTGATGTCGGCGCAGGATCCGATGCCGGCGCAGGATCCGATGTCGGCGTAGGGTTGAAAGCCGGCGCAGGGTCAACAGCAGCGTCAAGTCCAGCCATAAGATCGTTTTCCAACTTATCAAAACGATCCGTACGAATATCGCCGGCTGGATCAACAAGCCAACGACCCTCGGCGTCAATCTCATCAACTAAATCTTCACCTAAATCGGCCGGGATGAAGTCCGGCACAACGCCTTCAGCGTAGAACTGAGCAATAACCTCGGAAAGAGTAAAACCCGGAGAGGTTTCACATACGGGTTTAGCAAAAGTCGAAGACTTGGTTTTTTGATATAATCGCATAACTTTAAAATTTAGGGCGTAAACGCTTAAGAACCGTAGAACGAACACGATCACGGATATAGAACTGAGCATAGAAATTCTGAGCCGTAACAGACTGATCCGCAAACGGCTGGTTCCAGTCACCCGGATCGATATAAGCAGAAAAGCTCGTATTTTCGGCGGGGGATTCCTTGTTGCTAGAACTGGGATCTGCACGCATGTCACGAGCAAGAACCCAAGATTTCTCCGTAGAACAAAAAGTACCTCGAATCTTATTTACAGCCGTCATATACTCAATCCAAGCAGGCTGCTTACCTACGGACTGGACAAAAGGATTAGCTTCAATACCAGCCTGGACTGAAGAGTCCCAGTCATTGGGAAATTCAGAATTAAGATCACCAACCAGAACATCCTGGTACCCAATACCATTATACTCGGGCATAAAAGAATCCGAAAGCTTACTATGCAATGCATAACGCTCCGTAAACTGATAGTAATCCACACGCGGAACAAGGGTCGCAATGGCCATAACGTAACCGGGGCGATCTGCAACAATGTTAAATCTACGCGAATCACCATAACCAATTGCAGACGAACCTTTGTCACCAAGATATTGGTCGGTATTATCGATTTTAGCAGAAGTTGTAGCACGGATATCCTCAAAAAGAATATCCGAGGAAACAGCACCACAAAATGTAGGCATATCGTCCATGATCTTAGGCGTAACACCAAAATGAACACGAATCCAGTCCTTGAACGTACCGTTAGTAACAACGTCCTTATTTCGGGCATTCCAAAGCTTTTTAGCCGTAACAAGCTGGTCTACCTGGAACGAATCACCGACCGTAGAAACGGTAACCGTCGAAACGTTCTTATCGAAAAACGAATCATTAAGGATCACATTCATCCGATCAGGCATATAACAACATTGAAACAGACCGCCAAGCGGCGCAATCATAGCAGGCGACACAACCGCCGAACCTACCTGCTGAGGTGTGAAAAGCTGGGCAATCGGTGTATTACTAATATAGCCGTTCGAATTCATCGAACCACCAGAAATAGGCAGATTTAAATAAAGATTATCCAAACCTGCAAGAGAGAAATAACGTACACGATTAGGATGATCCCAAGAAGCAACCATAACCGGATAGTTATTCTCCTGGCGATTGGCATAATAATGCCGGAAGATATCGTAGTACATCAGATAAGGGATAAGATTAATAGTGCTTCCCTTGGTGGATGCAGCCGCAGTAAAGCGACCATAACCAACACCAAGGCCAAGGAAGGCCGGAAGGGAAGATTCGTGTACCCGAGTAATAGGTTTTGTAGCTGAAAGAGCATAAGTCGGATATGATACATCCAAAATACCACGCGATTCTGCCGACATGAAACCATTACGCCAAAGACGAGGTATATAGAGCGAAGTGCCAGCAAAGAATACACATATTTGAAGGCGATACGAACCGTAAAGGGGATTAAGAATCGCCTGCGTATTCATAAGGTGCTTAAACTCCAACTGAATCTGATCGCCAGGCAAGGCTTCACGACAATAAATCGGATAACCAAGACCTGGAGCCATCGACGTCCGCAAATAATGCGAACGATCATGATGCGCCATCTTTGGCGCTCGTACTTTTTCTTTTGGGAACAAAGCCATAATTAAAAAGGATAAAGGTCTAAAGTGAATTCATTTGTCTCATCATAAGGATTAAATTCACGTAAAGAATCCTTACGAAGTTTAGGGGTTAAAGGTTTGCTTCTCCCTGACCGAAGAGTAACCTCGAGCAACTTTGCTCGATCTTGCGCAAAGGTGAGTGGTTCTGTATAGGTTTGCCTGCCAAGAACCTTTTCGAAGGGTCGCTCAGATTTGGATAACAAAACCTTAAAGTTACGTATTTCATCATCCGTAAAAATCTTCGAGCGATAATAACGAGGCATAGCATACACAAAAGAATCAAACTTACAATAAAGGTTAAGAGGATCATTAGCATTTCCTTTCTTGTGCCAAGATCGCCATTGCTCCTGATCACAGTAGGATCGTCCAAGACCGGGAGATACAAAGATCGTTGGTTTATGGAAACCGACGGCGGGTTTTGTGATGTATTTCGTGGCGTAAGACAACTGCTTGGCAGATCGGAGAGGTCGGGCACATATAAATCCATACCTCCACGATCGAACCAAATCGTACTCGGAAATGTTGCAATCCCAGACGAATCCGTGGAAATGGAGGCGTCCGGTATTATCTCCGAGTTCTGAAATGAAAAATCGCTTTGGAGAGCGACGACCGGGCACATAATAACGCAACCGATCAATAAAAGCGCGCATAGCAGAGGCCATGCCTGTTTTGGTTTGGAACTGTTCATAATATTCGGGTGCAATAGTTAATGTTAAACACGTGCAGGAATCATGGTTACCAAACATATGTTCATGAAGCAAGCGAACACGCCAAGAGCGGGCTTTATCACGAAGGCAACCAAGACAATCGCCACAGTCAATTAAAATTTGATAATCCTCAGGATAACCCTGCGGAGAGCCGTTCGCAATACGCCACACTCGGAGGTTTTTAGCTCCAAGTGCGGTCTTAGGATTGAAATGAGGATTAATAATCTGATGAGGACGCAAGCAATGAGACATTACAGACGCTTACCTCCAACGTCGAAGACTTGAGTATGAGGACGAGTAGGTTTACTCTTTCCTCTTTTTCTTTTGAAACGTGACATGACAATCAGGTTTAGGTACAACTTCAAAAATATGATGTATGATATCATTCACATGAATGGTTAGAATGAAATCAACAGAGCCAACAAAGGAAAATTCCTTCTGATAAGAGAATTTGAAACCATAGCGACCAAGCACAACTAGGGAATCATAAGTAGCGGGACACACAATAACGCCGTCACAATAATCCAAATAGGAGGCCTTGTAAAAAATGTTAAGCAACACAAAAACGCCTCTTATAGCGTCCATGCGTCTTGAATTACGGTAAGTCTCAGGAAAACTCATCGCCTAATACGAGATATGTTCATCGAATCGATCTGTTCGTATTCAACCTCGGAACCCTTCACGTAGGTATAAGAGTATCGAGTGCAACTTGAGAGTAAGATGGCGACAGCCGCAACAGCAGCCGCAACCACGATCGAGACACGAGACCATTTGGGTAAGCTCTTCAAGTAGCCTACAAGTTCGTTTAGTGTCATCTTTACACATTTTAGAAAAGTTAAAAATGTTCTGATATTGAAAAATTTAATGAAAGAAATAAGCGAATTTAACATAATGTTAATATTAATTCAATAAAAACCCCACAACGGTACAATCGCC
>OBAM01002181.1_pt1 | contig 10901 bp, 8 predicted proteins | sample 1517751 | NCBI WGS metagenome assembly OBAM01 (sample SAMN04571703, study PRJEB22368) | human gut metagenome | biome: human gut; material: stool | host: Homo sapiens | place: Luxembourg | collected 2012-10-18
TGGTGCGGATAAGAGGACTTGAACCTCCACCGAGTTGCCCCGATTAGAACCTGAATCTAACGCGTCTGCCAATTCCGCCATATCCGCATATTCTGTTTTGTTCGTGGGCCGTTCGGCTCGGAACGTTAGTTATTATACCATGGAATCCGGAATTGTCAAGCGCAATTTCAAAAAAAGTTGTACTTTTCGGCAGAAAACGGAAAAGCAACGAAAATACGTGTTAAAATGGGCCGGAAAAGCAAAAAATCAGACCGGAAACCTTTCGGCTTCCGGTCTGATTCCTAGCAGGGTGCCTTGTGGGACTCGAACCCACGGTCTCCAGATCCACAATCTGGCGCGTTAACCGACTACGCTATGGGCACCACATCAATGCGCCCGAAGGGACTCGAACCCCCGGCCCACTGCTTAGAAGGCAGTTGCTCTATCCACCTGAGCTACGGGCGCACGTTGTTATCCCATGGGGTACTTATCTGGCGGCAGTGTGCGTTCGGCACACGCTGCGAGAAGTATAATACCATACGCATAGGCTTCTGTCAAGCGGAATTTCAAATTTTTTTGGATTTTCCGGCGCAGGGGGCATTTTGGGGTCATAGCAGCCACATTCCGGCGGCCCCAAGGGCAAAGCCGAGCAGAGCCCCGGCGGCCACATCCCGGACATAGTGCGCCCCGGCAAGCACCCGCAGGGCGCAGATGAGCAGGGCCACCACCACCATGCAGGCCCCGGCGGCGGGGTAGAAGTAGCACCACACAGCGGCCAGCACGGCGGCGCTCAGGGCGTGGCGGGAGGGAAAGGACTTGCCGTGGGTCTCCTTGGGCACCAGCGGCGTGAAGCCGGGCTGCTCATACGGGCGGGGAAAGTTCAGCCTGGCCCGCAGGAGCGTGCCGCCCAGAAAGACGAAGGCCGGCACAAAGACTGCCCGGGCGATGAGCTGCATAAAATCCAGAGCGGCGGCGCGGTTTGCGGAGAGCAGCCGGAACCACCGCACATTCAGCAGCACCAGCAGCAAAGGGTAGCAGGCAAAGGGCACGGCAGGCAGCCAGCGGTTCAGGGCGATCACCAGCTTTTTCAGGGCGGGGCGGGCCTCCAGCCAGCGCAGCAGGGCCTGGTAGCGTTCCGGGGTCATGGTATCCCTCCCTCAAAAACAGGTGTCCAGATAGTTTTCAACATCAAACGGCTCGGGTGTGGAATCTTTGCGCAGGTAGAGCGGGTGATGGGGGTGGCCCTTTTTGCTCCGCTTGCCAAAGGTGACCCACGGGATGTCCCGCTCTCTTGTCAGGGCCACCATCTCCCGCATCAGGCCGGGCAGGTAGTCTCGCTTTTCGATCAGGGTGCCCCATGCGGCCCACATGGTGGGCTCGGTCTCGGCCAGAACGGCCCGCAGCCAGCGCAGGTTCTCGTCGCAGAGGGCGCGGTCCGGCACCCGGTCCATGTCGTTGGGGTCGGTGGCGCGCTGGGGGTATACGTTGAACATGATCCAGCTGTCAAAGCCGTTGGCGTTGGCCAGCCGCTCCACACTCTTTAAGGTGGGGTCCAGCGCGCCGGGCTGGGCGGTGCTGGGGTTGATGCCGATGCACACCAGCGGGTGCCTGCCCACCCGGCCCAACACATAGCGGTAGGGCAGGTAGGTGTGGGGCTCGTAGTACCAGATGCCGCCGGGGTATTCCCCCGCTTCCAGGCGGGGCAGCTGTTCAGTCTGCATGAAAATGTACCTCACAAATATGGTTTCCTATTTATCGTACCTGAAAAATTTCTGTAAATCAACACCTTTGCCGGAGAAAGTCTCCCATAAATCCGAATTTCATGTTATACTGTCCTTAGACCTGTGCCGCATACACGGCGGCACGGGCCGGGAAAGGAAAACAGGAGCCATTGAAGAAGGGAGTTCTGCTATGGCCATGATAGAAGATTATAGAAGCGCCCTGCGCGCGGGCCAGCGTGCCTACCGTGCCTGTGTGGCGCGCGGCCAGTCGCCGTACCTTGCGGTGCTGGATGATATCCTGAACGGGGTGAACATCGTTGCCCAGGAGCCGCTGGGGCTGGTGGATATCCCCGCCGAGAGCATTGTGGGCACCAAGACCAGCGGGCGGCACACGGCCTTTGCGGCCAACTTTATGCCCCTGCTGGAAGAGGACACCGAGTTTGCCATCAAGTGGTCGAATCTCTGCGAGGCCCATCTGGAGGAGGGCATCCACACCCCCATCATTGCCTACGAATACCTGAACAAGTTCTATGTGCAGGAGGGCAACAAGCGGGTGTCTGTCCTCAAATACTACGAGGCGGTCACCATTCCGGGCACGGTCACCCGGCTTGTTCCGGCCCGGAACGACACGCTGGAAAACAAGATCTACTACGAGTTTCTCGATTTTTATAAGCTGAGCAAGATCAACAATGTCCAGTTCTCCCGGCTGGGCGGCTATGCAAAGCTGCAGACACTGGTCTGCAAGGCCGCCAGCGAGGTATGGTCGGATGACGACCGGCTGAACTTCTCGGCCCTGTATACCATGTTCAGCCAGCAGTTCTATGCGCTGGGCGGCTCTGCCCTAGGGCTGACCCCGGGCGACGCGCTGCTGGTGTACCTCTCGGTCTACCGGTATTCGGATGCCTGCCAGTCTACTCCCAGCCAGGTGCGGGAAAACCTGGCCAAGCTGTGGGATGAGATCAAGATCCTGACGGAGCCCCACGCCGTGGAGCTTTCGCTGGAGCCAAAGCCCGGCAGTGAGCCGCTGCTGAACAAGCTGAACATCTTCAGCAAGCCCAGCCAGCTCAAGGTGGTGTTCCTGCACGAGTACAATGCTAAAAATAGCGCCTGGGTGCGGGGCCACGAAAAGGGGATCGAGGCCCTGAAAAAGGAATTCCCGGACCGGCTCATCATCACCAACCGGGAAAATGTCTCCCCCGAGGTGGACGCGGAGCAGATCATGGAAGAGGTGGCCCACGACAACGCGGACGTGGTGTTCACCACCAGCATCCGGATGCGGCCCGCCTGCCTCAAGGTAGCGGCCCAGCACCCCAAGACTCGGTTCCTGAACTGCTGCCTGAACGCGCCCCATCCGCTGGTGCGCACCTATTACCCCCGCACCTATGAGGCCAACTACCTGCTGGGAATGCTGGCGGGTATCCTGAATCTGACCGACCGGGTGGGCTATGTGGCGGCCAACCCCGTTTACGGTGTGCCTGCGGCCATCAATGCTTTTGCCCGGGGCCTGCGCACCGTGCGGCCCAACAGCCATATCCTGCTGCGCTGGGCCTGCCTGCAGGAGCCGGGGAAACCGCTGGATTTCTCCGACTGCCCGGATATCGAGCTGTTCTACGCCTGCAGCCCCTTTGAGCCTACCGGCAGCGCCAGGGAATACGGCCTGTGCCGCCGGATGCCGGATGGCAGCATCCAGCCGGTGGCGCTGCCGGTCTGGAAGTGGGAAGTGTTCTATATCGGCATCATCCGCTCCATCTTCGAGGGCACCTGGGACAGCGGTTCCAGCGGCAAGGCCATCAACTACTGGTGGGGCTTCCGCAGTGACGCGGAGCGGCTGGATTACTACGAGACCCTGCCCAAGGGCACGCAGCAGCTGCTCGATCTGCTGGAAAAGAACCTTGCGGCCAACGAGTTCCCCATCTTCCCGGCGGGCATCTTTGCGCAGGGGCATATCCCCAAGGCACCCACTGCAGACACCTACACCCCCAAGGAACTGATGGAGATGGACTGGCTGGGCGAGTGCGTGGAGGGCAGCCTGCCCCGGTACGATCAGCTGGATGTCAGAACGCTGGGCCTGCTGGAGATCAACGGCCTGAGCAGCCTGAAAGAGACGACGCTGTAAAAAGCTCAACAGAACGGAGTGTTGCGGACGTGAAGATACTTGCAATTTCCGATACCCCCTCCAAGGCGCTGTGGGACTATTGCTCCCGGGAACGCCTGGCCGGGGTCGATCTGATCCTCTCCTGCGGGGATCTGCCAAAAAAATACCTCGAATATCTGACAAATTTTACAGCGGCCCCCATTTTGTATGTCCACGGCAACCACGATGGCCGCTACCGCACGGAGGGCGAGCCGGGCGGCTGCATCTGCGTGGACGATCAGGTGTATGTCTGGAAAGGGCTGCGCATCATGGGGCTGGGCGGAAGCATCCGCTACAACCGCGAGGAGACCTTCCAGTACACGGAGCAGGAAATGCGCCGCCGGGTGCGGCGGCTCTGGTTCAAGGCCCACCGGGCGGGCGGCATCGACCTGCTGCTGACCCATTCCCCGGCGGCTGGCCTGAACGATGGCGACGACCGGGCCCACAAGGGCTTTGCCTGCTTCAACGACCTGCTGGAGGAGTACCAGCCTAAGTGGTTCGTGCACGGGCATGTCCACCTGAACTATAATGCCAACCTGCCCCGGGTGTGCACCCACGGCCAGACCACGGTCATCAATGCAACGGAGCGCTATACGTTTGAGATCCCGGACCCGGACCCGGTGGCCCGGAAGCGCTTTTTCTGGAATGACCCGGCATTTCCCACCAAAAACTGAAAAAGGAGAAACACCCGATGGAACAAAATGAGAAGCTGCGGACGCTGGAGGCCCTGCAGAAGAAGCTGTACGCCTACAACTGCGCCTCCAACAGCCTGTATCTGGACGCTGTGACCGTGGCCCCCAAGAACACGGCCGAGGGCCGGGGTGTGGCTCTGAGCATTCTGGCAGGTGAACTGCAGAAGCTGATGACCGCCCCCGAGACCCTTGCACTGGTGGAGGAGCTCTATGCCCGGCGGGAGACGCTGGACACCCTCCACCGCCGCGAGGTGGAGGAGCTGCGCCGCAGCTGCCGGCAGCTCACCCGCATCCCCGCCGGGGAGTATATGGCATACAGCGAGCTGACCAACCGCGCCAGTGATGTCTGGCACAAGGCAAAGGAAGAAAACGACTTTGCCTCCTTCTGCCCCATCCTGCAGGAGCTGGTGGAGTATAACCGGAAGTTCGCGGGCTATTATGATGCGGAAAAAGCGCCCTATGATGCCCTGTTGAACGAGTATGAGCGGGGCGTGGACACTCAACAGCTGGACGTGTTCTTTGACACCCTGCGCAAGGGGCTGGTGCCTCTCATCCGGGCCATCGGCGAGAAGCCCCAGATCGATGACAGCTTCCTGCATCTGGAATATCCGGTCGAGCAGCAGAAGGCGTTTGCGGACTATCTCATGGAGGTCATGGGTCTTGACCGGGGCCACTGCGGCCTGGGTGAGACCGAACACCCCTTTACGCTGGAGTTCAATAACAAGGATGTCCGCATCACCACCAACTACGACCTGCACAATGTGGCCTCCTCGATGTACTCCGTTCTCCACGAGGGCGGCCATGCCCTGTACGAGCTGGGCATCCGGGATGACCTGCAGTACACCTGCCTGACCGGCGGTGTGTCCATGGGCGTGCACGAGAGCCAGTCCCGCTTCTACGAGAACCTCATCGGCCGTTCCCGCGCCTTTATCGGGGCCATCTATCCCAAGGTGCAGGAATTCTTCCCCGCACAGCTGGGGAATGTGACTGCGGAGCAGTTCTACCGCGCCGTGAACAAGGTGGAGCCCAGCCTCATCCGCACCGAGTCCGATGAGCTGACTTACTGCCTGCACGTCATGGTGCGGTACGAGATCGAGAAGCAGCTCATTGCGGGCACCCTGACGGCAAAGGAGGTCCCTGCCGCGTGGGCAGAGCTGTACAAGGAGTATCTGGGCGTGGAGGTTCCCAATGACCGCGAGGGCTGCCTGCAGGACAGCCACTGGTCGGGCGGTTCCTTCGGCTACTTCCCGTCTTACGCTCTGGGCAATGCCTACGGTGCCCAGATGCTCCACAATATGGAGCAGGAATTCGATGTGTACGGCGGTGTGGCTCACGGGGATCTCTCCGCCGTCACCGGCTGGCTGCGGGAAAAGGTGCACCAGTACGGCCACCTGCTGGAGCCTGCTGAAGTCGTCAGAAATGCCTGCGGCACCTTTGACGCACACTACTATCTGGATTATCTGACCAAAAAGTATACGGAACTGTACAACCTGTAATTGACCCGCACAAAACCAAGCCCTCTCGGCCGATCGGCTGAGAGGGCTTGGTTATATATGCTGTTGCAAAGGGCGGCGGGAAGCTTTCCCGCGCAAGTGAAACGGGCCATTCCATCGCCCGCCCTATTGCCTGCGGCAACAGGGTCCCACCCCAGCGGACACTTGCTTTGGGAAACTTCCCGCCGCCCGTCTGTTACTGCTGTGCGAAGATCTTTACCTCATCCTTGTCCATAAAGGCGGCACCGGCGAAACCGGAAGCCTCCAGCTGGCCCAGCTGCTTGCCCAGCTTCTTGGCCTGAGGCAGAACGGTGACGTTGTAGGTGTCGCGCAGCTGTGCGGCTTTGGTCAGCACGGCGGGGAAGTCCACATCGCTGGTGTAGAGCAGGGCGATCTTCTGCTTGGCACCGGGGATCTGATAACCCTGCTCCAGCAGGATGCCGCAGACGCGCTCGAAGCCGATGGAGAAGCCCACGGCGGGCACCTGCTGGTGCCCAGGAACTTGCCGATCATGTTGTCGTAGCGGCCGCCGCCAGCCACTGCACCGCTGAACTGCGGGCAGGTGATCTCAAACACCATGCCGGTGTAGTAGCCCTGGCCGCGCACCAGGCTGGGGCAGTAGGCCACATCGAAGCGGCCGTTGGCCATGGCCTTTGCGGTGGCCAGCACATACTTCAGGTCATCGGCAATGGCGGGGTCGGCGCAGCGGGAAGCCACAGACTCCAGCGTCACATCACCGGCGGCAATGAAATCGGCCAGCGCGTTGATGGCAGCATCGGGCAGCTGCTTCTCGGTCAGCTCGGCCTTCACGCCCTCGGCACCGATCTTATCCATCTTGTCAAAGGTGATGCAGACAGAGTCCAGTGTGTCAGCGGCAAAGCCCATGCTCTCCAGCATTCCGCGCAGGATGCGGCGGTCATTGATGTTCACGGTGAAGCCGGTAAAGCCGATGCCCAGCAGGGCACGGGCGGTCACATCGATCAGTTCCACCTCTGCGTTGGGGCTCTCGTCGCCCAGAATGTCGATGTCGCACTGGACGAACTCGCGCAGGCGGCCCTTCTGGGGGCGCTCGGCGCGGAACACGCGGTCGGTCTGGATGACCTTGAAGGGGTGGGGGAGTTTGTCCTTGTTGGCAGCGTAGAACCGGCTCAGGGGCAGGGTCAGATCATAGCGCAGGCCCATGTCGGAGAGCTGCTTGGGGTCGCCGGATCCCAGCGCGCTGGTCAGCTTGTCTCCGCGCTTCATCACCTTGAAGATGAGGTTCAGGTTGTCGCCGCCATCGGATTTGTCCAGGTTCTCCATATCCTCCAGCATGGGGGTGGAGATGCGCTCAAAGCCGGAAGCACGGTAGGTCTCCAGGATCTTGCCCTGGATGTAGTCGCGCAGGGTCTGCTCAGCGGGCAGCAGGTCGCGCATACCCTTCAATGCCTGTGATTTCATAGTTGGTTCCTCTTTCTGAAAGTTAAACCCCTCCGTCACGCCTGACGGCGTGCCACCTCCCCTGATAGGGGAGGCCTTGGCAGTCCTCACAAAGTTTCCGGTTTCGCCAGAGGCTCCCCTACTAGGGGAGCTGGCGAGCGAAGCGAGACTGAGAGGTTAATATTGATATAACGTATCTATAATTATAAAGAATCATGCCGTTTTGTCAATGAAAAAGGGCACACTGACAGAACGAGGTGATAAAACAGATGAAACAGTTTACAGCGCGCCACCCCTGGGCGATCCTGGCGGCGGGGGCGGCCATTCAGATCCTGACGGGCCTGCCTGCGGCGTGGGGCGTGTTCCAGCAGCCGGTGATGGACGAGTTCAGCCTGACCGAGGACGGCGCGGGCTATGCGTTTGGCATCCTGATCGCAGCGTTCGGGGTGGGATGCGTCATCGGTGGTTTTTTGCAGGATAAAAAAGGCCCGCGCTGCGCGGCGCTGTGGGGCACCGGCCTGCTCTGCGGCGGGTTCTTTGCGGCGGCCCTCCTGCCCGGGGAGAAGGGGGCATGGTTCTGGGCAGTGTTCAGCATTCCGGCGGGGCTGGGCACAGCGTTTCTCTACCCGTCCATCCAGTCCTGCGCCCAGAAATGGTACGCCGGGCGCAAGGGCCTTGCCACGGGAGTCATTGGCGGCGCGGTGGGCCTGAGCGGCGCGTTCCTGACAGGATTCGTCCGCACGGCGCTGAAGGGCTTTGGCCCGGTGCAGGGGATCCGGGGGGCGTTCTGGGCGCTGGGGGCACTCACGCTGCCGGTCTGCCTGGTGGGCAGCGCCCTGCTCACCGACCCGCCCCCGGCAAAACAGAAGCCAGAGGAGCAGGGCAGGGGAAAGGGCACCCCGGCCCTCGACCTTGCCCCGCTGCAGATGCTCAGAACAAAGCAGTACTGGCTCTGCGCCGGAGCGGTCTGCTGTTCCACCCCGGCGGTGCTGCTGTTCAGCCCCATCATCTTAAAGCTGGGCATGGAGCGGGGCCTGGACGAGGGCGCTGCCCTGTGGAGCGTGGTGCTGGGCAGCGTGGGCAGCGCGGCGGGCCGCTTGCTGATGCCCCTGCTCAGCGACCTGATCGGCCGCCGCCCCACTGACCTGATCCTGTTCGGCGTGTCGCTGGGGCTTTCGGCGGCCTTCCTGTTCGCGCAGGGGTGGCTCGTTGTGGCTGTGTACGCAGGGCTCACCTTCTGTTATTCGGCGCTGGCGGCGGTGCTGCCTTCCCTCTCCACCGACCTGTTCGGCCTGCCCCACGCCGGGGTGAACTACGGCTTTCTGGCGCTGGGACAGAGTGTGGGCAGCCTTGCCTTCCCCTTTGCGGCGAACCTCTGGGGTCTTGCCACCGGGCGGCACTGGCTGGCCATGGCAGGCGCGGCGGCGGGCTTTGTGTGTATCTGGGCGCTCCGGCCTGTCAGGGCCCAACAGCCGCCCAGAAAAAACTGAACCGGACAGCGCAAGATATTCCTTTTGACAAATATGATAGAAATGTGACGAACTGGGCAGCGAAAGCGGTGAAAGTGCTAGTTAGTTGCATATAACCGTTAAAAATGCTTGTGAAAAAATCCGCAAAACGTCTTGCAAATTCCGCCAAGGTTCTCTATAATAAAATTATGCGTGGTAGTACCGGCGTGGCGCGGAAGAGAGCGGCGCAGCCGGTCAATGCAAACGGCAGGACACACCCTGCCAATGGCATCAATTTGTCAAAAGGAGAGTATGATTATGACCTATTCGCAGCAAGTACAGAATATGTGCCCGATCACCAAAGGTCCTAAGCATGGTCCGGCTCCCATCCCCGAAGAGGGCGCATGGGTCAAGGCCTATGAGATCAAGGACATCAGCGGCTACACCCATGGTGTGGGCTGGTGTGCACCCCAGCAGGGCACCTGCAAGCTGTCTCTGAACATCAAGAACGGTGTCATCGAGGAGGCTCTGGTGGAGACCATCGGCTGCTCCGGCATGACCCATTCCGCTGCTATGGCTGGCGAGATCCTGCCCGGCAAGACCATTCTGGAAGCTCTGAACACCGACCTGGTGTGCGATGCCATCAACGTGGCAATGCGCGAGCTGTTCCTGCAGATCGTCTACGGCCGCAGCCAGACCGCTTTCTCTGAGGACGGTCTGCCCATCGGCGCAGGTCTGGATGACCTGGGCAAGGGCCTGCGCTCCATGACCGGCACCATCTTCTCCACCAAGGCCAAGGGTGTCCGTTACCTGGAGCTGACCGAGGGCTACATCAACAAGCTGGCTCTGGATGCCAACGATGAGGTCATCGGCTATCAGTTCGTCAAGCTGGGCAAGATGATGGAGGATATCCGTCACGGCAAGACCCCCAACGAGGCTTACGAGAAGAACGTGGGTACTTACGGCCGCTTCAGCAAGGAGCAGGGCGCTGTCAAGTACATTGACCCGCGTGAGGAATAAGAGAGGAGGAACAACTCATGGCAACTTTTGAATCTATGGATCGCCGTATGCCGAAAATTGAGGCATGCCTGAAGGCCAACGGCCTGGAGTCTCTGGACGCTTGCAACGAGATGCTCCTCGCTAAGGGCATCGACTGCGACAAGATCGTGCGCGGCGTGCAGCCCATCTGCTTTGATAACGCTGTCTGGGCATACACCCTGGGCACCGCCATCGCCGTCAAGCGCGGCCTGACCGACGCTGCCGAGTGCGCTGCTGCCATCGGCGAAGGTCTGGAAGCATTCACCATCCCCGGCTCTGTTGCTGAGCAGCGTCAGGTCGGTCTGGGCCACGGCAACCTGGGCGCTCGTCTGCTGAGCGAGGACACCACCTGCTTCGCTTTCCTGGCAGGCCACGAGTCCTTTGCTGCTGCTGAGGGTGCCATTGGCATTGCCCGCACTGCAAACAAGGTCCGCAAGACCCCCCTGCGTGTTATCCTGAACGGCCTGGGCAAGGATGCAGCTTACATCATTTCCCGTATCAACGGCTTCACCTATGTGCAGACCGAGTACGATATCCCCACTCAGACCCTGACCGTCGTCAAGGAGATCCCCTTCTCCGAGGGTGAGCGCGCTGCTGTCAAGTGCTACGGCGCTAACGACGTTATGGAAGGCGTTGCCATTATGAAGAAGGAGGACGTTCAGTGCTCCATCACCGGCAACTCCACCAACCCCGTCCGCTTCCAGCACCTGGTTGCAGGCACCTACAAGAAGTGGGCCATCGAGAACGGCAAGAAGTACTTCTCCGTCGCTTCCGGCGGCGGCACGGGCCGTACCCTGCACCCCGATAACGTGGCTGCAGGCCCCGCAAGCTACGGCCTGACCGACTCTCTGGGCCGCGTGCACGGCGATGCTCAGTTTGCAGGTTCTTCTTCTGTGCCTGCACACGTTGAGATGATGGGCCTGATCGGCATGGGCAACAACCCGATGGTCGGCGCTACCGTCGCATGCGCTGTTGCT
>OBAM01002200.1_pt1 | contig 10821 bp, 7 predicted proteins | sample 1517751 | NCBI WGS metagenome assembly OBAM01 (sample SAMN04571703, study PRJEB22368) | human gut metagenome | biome: human gut; material: stool | host: Homo sapiens | place: Luxembourg | collected 2012-10-18
CCACGCGCTTTACAGGCCAATACGGCATCAACCACATCTTGCGGAACCTCTGCATATTCAGAGTGCATGGTGTGATTTTCTATGGTGTCCACTCGTACCGGCTGGAATGTTCCAGCGCCAACATGCAGAGTTACAAATGCCATCTCCACGCCTTTAGCGCGCAGTTTTTCCAATAGAGGCTCATCAAAATGTAGCCCAGCCGTCGGCGCCGCAACTGCGCCAGGACGTGAACTATATACGGTTTGATAAAGCTCGCGGTCTGCGTCTTCATCTGGACGATCAATATAAGGCGGCAAAGGCATATGCCCTGCAGCATTCAAAATAGTCAGTACATCGCGGCCATCTTCAAAACGCAGCTCAAATAGCGTGTCATGGCGTGCAACCATCGTGACACGAATATCCTCATTATCGCCAAGCAGCAGCTCTGCGCCCGGCTTAGGGGACTTGGATGCACGAACGTGCGCTAATACGCGAGTATCATCTAAAAGACGTTCCACCAACACTTCCAGTTTTCCGCCACTGGCTTTGCGACCGAATAAACGCGCCGGGATAACTCGAGTATTATTGAAGATCAGCAGATCTCCCGCGTCTATTTTGTTCAAAACGTCGGTAAATACGCCATGCTCTAATTTTCCCGTTGGCCCATCCAGCGATAACAAACGGCAAGCGCTGCGCTCCGCTTGTGGATAGCGGGCAATAAGGTTATCGGGGAGTTCGAACGAAAAATCAGAAACACGCATGGTTATTATTCACTCTATATATAGCGGACGCAGGGAGCACGCAAAAAACAGGCCGCTTAGTCTAGAGCTGCAAACGCTCTGCTGCAACTGTTAAGCGGTTCAGTATGATATAAGCCAGAATAAATAAGATTAAATAACCTTAGTTATTGAATGGATTAAACTGCGTTATTCTCATCTATACTCACCCCATGAACTTTCTAGCACACCTTCACCTTGCCTCATTGGCCAATAGCTCACTGTATGGCAATCTTTTAGCCGACTTTGTCCGTGGTAATCCACAGGGCATCTACTCTGCCCCCATCATTGATGGCATTTTTATGCATCGTAGAGTCGATGTTATGACCGATAGACTCCCTCAGGTCTTAGAAGCCAAACGCTGTTTTCGCCAAGAGTTTCGTCGCGTCGCGCCTATTACGCTCGATGTGGTTTGGGATCATTTCCTGGCACTACATTGGCAAGAGTTAGAGCCGGAAATATCTCTAAACGCTTTCGTAAACCACGCTCGATCCGAAATCGTCCCCATGTTGCCGCAGTCTCCCGAGCGCTTTCAAAATCTTAATGCTTTTATGTGGCAAGAGCGCTGGCTAGAACGCTATGCTGAGCTCCCGTTTATTGCCAAAGTGTTACAAGGTATGGCTAATCGACGGCCAAAACTCGGCGCTCTGGCCGGATCTTTTGTCGATATTGAAGATAATTACCTGCAACTTGAACAAACATTCTGGCAGTTTTATCCGCAAATGATCGCTCAAGCCAAAGCAAAGACCCTATAAACACTGACATTGTTAACACTTAGCGCGTTTAGCTATTGCCCTTTTTTACAAAAGCGCTATGTTATATACCAATCTTTACTTTTACCCTTTTGCATTATTGATAGGTAAAAGCTATCTTATCAATCGGCGCTTTACGCTTTATTCACCAACGTTTAATACGTATAGTGACTCCCGACCTAAGAATTTAATCATCCATCCAACATACAATTAACAGGAGTTAATATGGTCCTGGTTACTCGTCAAGCCCCAGACTTTACCGCCGCTGCCGTTTTGGGCAACGGTGAAATCGTTGAAAACTTCAACTTCAAAGAATTTACTAAAGGTAAGCCAGCAGTCGTGTTCTTCTGGCCAATGGACTTTACTTTCGTATGTCCTTCTGAACTGATCGCGTTCGATCACCGTTACAAAGAGTTCAAATCCCGTGGCGTTGAAGTTGTTGGCGTTTCTATGGACTCTGAATTCGTTCATAACGCATGGCGTAAAACCCCTGTCGACAATGGCGGCATCGGTGAAGTTCAGTACCCACTGGTTGCTGACATCAAACACGAAATCATGCAGGCATACGGCATTGAGCACCCAGAAGCTGGCGTTGCTCTGCGTGGTTCTTTCCTGATCGACAAAGAAGGTGTTGTCCGCCATCAGGTCGTTAACGACCTGCCACTGGGCCGTAACATCGACGAAATGCTGCGTATGGTTGACGCGCTGCAGTTCCACGAAGAGCATGGTGATGTTTGCCCAGCTCAGTGGGAAAAAGGCCAAGAAGGTATGGGCGCATCTCCAGACGGCGTTGCTAAATACCTGTCTGAAAACGCGGCTAAACTGTAATTCAGTTTGTCACATGATAAAAGCGGCCAAATGGCCGCTTTTTTATTGGCTGTACATCAAACCCGTGTTGTCAAAAATGGTTATTCTCTAAACCAGCGCCACACTCCTGCACTCTCTGCCGACATCATCAGCTCGATATAGCCGTTCTCACGCACTAGTTTCCCGTATCCCTCAATACAACGCCAACGTCCTGCTGGAATAAACGGTGAATTGGGCAAAATACAACGTCCGCGACCGTTGCGTTGCAGAGCAATCAGTACCGTTTCGTTCTCATATTGGCGGATAAAGACCAGCATATCATCGCGAGCATGTACGATATGGCACCCTCCACGACGTAATGCCGTAGATCGATGTCTTAACGTTGCCATCCGTTGAGTTAACGCCAATAAATCGCTATTCCATCGACTCTCATCCCACGGAAATGTTTTGCGGCAAAACGGGTCATTTTCGCCATCTAGCCCAATCTCGTCGCCATAATACAAACAAGGCACACCAATCCAAGTAAAAAGCCATACCAAGGCCATTGGCATACGTTGTGGATTATCTGCCAATAGAGTGATAAAACGCGCTGTGTCGTGGCTATCAAGCTGATTAAACATGGCGAGCTGTTGGGTATGTGATAATCCAGCACGGTAGCTATCCATCCATTCGGCACACTGTGCCGCGCTAAGCTGGATAGGCTGATATGCCACATCAACATTGGTCAAAAACGCTCGCACTGGCAGAGCAAAGCCCATGTAATTCATTGCGGCATCTTCTACTCCGGCTTGTAGCCAGCGGCGTGCATCACCAAAGTGTTCTCCAAACACGTATGCCTGCGGATTTTCACTCTTTACTGCACGATACATGCCTTCGAGATGGTGCAAATTCCCTCGTGCCGAGCCGCCTTCACCCAACATGTGCACCACGTCCAGACGCCAGCCATCAATATGATAAGGCTCACGCAGCCAATGGCGTAGCACGCTGTCATCGGCCTGATATACGCTATCGACCACCGACTGACTAGAGAAATCCAGTTTAGGTAACGTGGTGTTTCCTTTCCAATCAAGCCCGCCCATCGGCAGTAAAGGTGAATCGAGTGCGGTGAGGCGATGCCGGATCGTAATAAGCACCTTCGGTTTGTTGCTGGTAGCGATCAAACCACGGATGAGTATCACCGGTATGATTAAATACCCCATCAAGGATCAAGCGTATACCTAACTCATGGGTTTTCTCCCGCAATCTGATCAGCGCCGCATTTCCGCCTAGATAAGGATCAACCTGATAGTAGTCTTCGGTGTCGTACTTATGGTTGCTCGGCGCGGTAAAAATAGGGTTCAGATACAACGCGGTAATGCCTAGCGCCTTTAGGTAAGGCAAGCGCTCGACGATACCGTCTAAATCACCACCATAGAACGTAGAAGACGCATTTTCATCGGTTAAAGGTTCATCCCATGCTTTGCGGATCACATCACGTTGCACCGCATAATGAAAATAGCTGCCATCTTTTACCGTATGCTCAAGCCCGCTAGAGGAAAATCTATCGGGAAATATTTGATAAAAAACCTGATCGGCCACCCACGCCGGTGACAGCGTTGGGATCTCTAATGCAAACTGAGCCATCTGGGCTGGCGGAATAATGCTAAACCCCTGAGGGCCAAACCATTGCTGACGATTTTCCCACAACAGTTTAAAACAGTACCGACGTACCGACTCACCGGCCAACAGCGTAAGGTCTGCCTGATAGCGGGTATAATCCCCCTGCTTTTGTGTCTGCATCACCAGCAGCCATTCTTCGTTATCAGGCTCACACCGCAGCATGACCTGATGCGGCAGATCATCGCCTTGTAACCATAAACCGATCTCAAGACGATCGTCATGATGATGTACGTAGGGTGGTACGGGTAAGTGCCAAGCAAATAACATAAAATAGTCCCCCAATAATCATTGGAATGGAGCATGCCATGCTGAAGTTTTGCTGCACTCATCTGTAAACACTTTTTGTAGGGATGAGTTCGGGGGAGGATAGCCCTTATTATCTTACCGTAAATAATTCGAGCTGCAGGGCAATAAGGCTTTCGCTTTTTTAACAGCGCACAACGCGGGCTCCTAAGGAGCGAGGCATTGTCGAGTTACGCGGCAAGTGAGTGATTCCCTAAAAGCATCACTCTGTGACTAGAGCGAACAAACGCAGCCAACACGCATGTCACTTGACCTATGGCGAGTTGATACGTGATTAACTTTGCTTTTGGGTTGACTGTAAACCCTGAACGGTTAGCCTATGTCGGCATATTGCATCAAAATATTTGAAAGAAAAGGTAATCTCAATGCATAACACACTGAGACGATGGCTAGAACAGTATGGTATCGAATTCACTCATGTGACTTCGCTGATTATTGTTATCGGCCTCATCATGGTGACCGCGGTCATCATCCATCTACTTTTGCATCGGGTACTTCTTTCACGCTTAGAAAAACGCGGTCAGCATAGCAAAATACTCTGGCTGAAAGTGATTACCCAGCATAAGCTCTTCCACCGATTAGCCTTTACCTTACAAGGTGTTATCGTCAATATTCAGGCCGTATTCTGGCTTCATCCTGGCACCGATGCCGGTGATGCACTCATCATCTGTGCCCAGATGTGGGTTATGTTGTATGCCCTACTCGCACTGTTTTCTCTGCTTGATACCTTACTGGATCTGGCGAGCAATATGTCGGTTGCCGATCAGCTACCGCTACGAGGGATTTTCCAAAGCATCAAACTCGTTGCCGCCATCATCATCGGTATTTTGATGATTTCATTGCTGATAGGACAATCTCCACTGCTGCTGATAAGCGGCTTGGGCGCCATGGCCGCGGTTTTGATGTTGGTGTTTAAAGATCCCATTTTAGGGCTAGTGGCAGGAATTCAGCTTTCAGCCAACAACATGCTCAAGCTGGGCGACTGGTTGGAAATGGCTAAATATGGTGCTAACGGCACCGTCGTGGACGTGGGGCTGACCACGGTCAAAGTGCGTAACTTTGACAACACCATCACCATGATCCCGACCTACGCGCTAGTTTCTGATTCCTTCATCAACTGGCGCGGTATGTCTGAGTCTGGTGGCCGCCGTATCAAGCGCAGCCTGAATATTGATACCACCAGCGTACATTTCATGTCAGAAGAAGAGCATCAACGCTTAATGAAAAGCGCGCTACTCGCGCCTTATATCGATGCAAAAACGCAGGAGCTAAAAACCTACAACAGCGAACTGCAAGCTGACCTGAGTTCTCCACTAAACGGACGACGCATGACAAACCTTGGCACTTTTCGCGCCTATTTAGTCGCCTATCTGAATGCGCATCCACAAATCCGCAAAGATATGACCCTAATGGTGCGCCAGCTCGCGCCAACGGCAGATGGCCTGCCGCTTGAAATCTATGCCTTCACCAATACCACGGTCTGGGCACAGTACGAAAGCATTCAGGCCGATATCTTCGATCATACGTTTGCCATCGTGTCTGAATTTGGTTTACGTGTGCACCAGACTCCTACGGGCAATGATATGCGTGCTATCGGCCATACACAGGCTGACTAAGACTGTTTTACCCTTACCTTCAACTGACATTTCCCCACATAAATGTGTCTGAAGGTAAGGGAACCATGACAAGCATGGCGAATGATTTCCTCACACTTTCCTTTCAGTAGAAATCTGATATTTATGACACTCCATTTATTAGTATCAACGGAGGGGAATTTGTTCAGTAAACTCTGCTTTGGCAAATTACGAGCACACCTGATGCCATTTTTGTCTGCGCTGATCCTGATTACCAGCCTGCACTCTGCGGATGTCGATATCAGCAAAATCGCCAGCCAAAATGCACAAAACTATTCTCAACTGACCAGTGATTTACACGATGTTCGTGAAGCGCTGATACTCAGCGTTCGCGAGTCGCGTCGAGAAGAGAGAGATGAAGATCGCCACGAAATAATTGCACCGGCGGAACATAGTGAAGCTGAAGACATCAGTCGTTTGAGTTAATTCAACACCAACAAAAACGGAGCCTAAACGCTCCGTTTTTGATTCGCTTATGCAAGCATCTATCAGCGAGCAATATGTTTTTGCTTATCCTGATGGCCTACTTTAGCCGACTTCTTAACAAAACCGTACCCTAGCAACAGAACAATCACCCATACAATACCTGCATACAGTGAAACTCGGGTATCAGGGAAATAGCCGATCAGACCGATGATAAATACCAAGAAAATAATGCCAATCGCTGAGGTCAAGATCCCACCACGTAGCGGAAACTCTAGCGCCTGCACCTGCTCTGGGCTCAGGCTGCGTCGGAATGCAATCTGAGAGAACAGGATCATAATCCATACCCAAACCGTGGCGAACGTAGCCAATGAGGCAATAACTAAGAACACATTTTCCGGCATGATGTAGTTCAGATAAACTGCAATCAACAGTGCAAGAACCATCACCAGAACAGTGACCCACGGAATGCCACGACGTGAAACCTTCGAAAAGATTTTCGGCGCATGTCCCTGCTGTGCCATGCCGTGCAGCATACGCCCCACACCAAACACGTCACTGTTAATAGCCGATAAGGACGCGGTGATCACCACGAAGTTCAGAATACCTGCAGCTACCGTGATCCCCATATGCTGGAACGTCAGTACAAACGGGCTACCTTGTGTCCCGACCTGATTCCATGGGTAGATCGACATAATGACAAACAGCGTTCCGACATAGAACACAAGGATACGCAGCGGAACTGAGTTGATGGCTTTTGGGATCGACACTTTTGGATTTTCTGCTTCACCAGCAGTGATACCGATAATCTCAATCCCACCATAAGCGAACATCACCAGCTGGAGCGAGAAAATCATCCCGATAAAGCCGTTACTAAAGAAGCCACCATTGGTCCATAAATTATGAATGCCGGTAGGTTGGCCGCCGTTACCTATTCCCCAGAAGATAATGCCAATACCCGCTACAATCATAATGATAATCGTGGCGACCTTAAAGAACGAGAACCAAAACTCAAGCTCTCCAAAGACCTTCACACTCATCAGATTTACCGCACCGATGATCAGCACCACGCTGAGCACCCAGATCCAATGCGGTACCGCAGGGAACCAGACGCTCATATAGATACCGAATGCAGTCACATCGGCAATGGCGACGATCAGGATTTCAAAGCAGTATGTCCAGCCAGTTATATAACCAGCCATTGGCCCGAGATAATCCTGCGCATAGCGAGAAAACGAGCTGGCTTGCGGGTTATTAACCGACATTTCGCCCAACGCACGCATGATGATAAAGGCGACGACACCACCAATGAGATAAGCCAGCAGCACGCTTGGGCCAGCCATCTTAATCGCATCAGCGGAGCCATAAAACAGCCCCGTACCGATAGCTGAACCGAGCGCCATAAAACGAATGTGGCGCGTATTCAGTCCGCGCTTTAATTGGTTGGGTTGTTGTTGCATACAAAATTTACCCGTGGAGACCTGTCAAAAAAAACACGGGCGCTATACGCCCGTGCTGCAAATAAACTCATAATTTGTGATTATAAATGCATAGACCACTGAAGACACTATCTAAAAATGTAATCAGATCCATCAAAAATCATTTTAGTTATGCACCGTGACATTTCGCGGCCCCATCGTGCGGTCAATAATTGCCATAACCACGCATACCAACAGTGACGGTGGCAACCATGCCAAACCTTGACCTGCCAATGGCAAATGTTCAGTCCAAACAGGTAAATGGCTAGCCAATGCAGAGCCCTTCAACGCATCTAATATGCCAAATACTAAGCTCACAATCATAACCGGTGAAAATACACGCGGAGCAGAATTCCACCAGCGTACGGTGAAGCTTAAGACTACCAGCACAATACATGGCGGATAGATCGCCGTCAGTACCGGAATAGAAATCTGGATCAGATGACTCAAACCCAAATTCGACACAACCATCGAGAATAGGCCCAGAATAAAGACCAGCGTGCGGTAGCTAAACGGTAGGTACTGAGCAAAAAACTCCGCGCAGGCACAGGTCAGGCCAACGGCCGTTACCATACAAGCAATGAAAATCAGAGCCGCTAAGAACAAGCTTCCGATACCACCGAAGGTATGTTGAACGTAAGCATGCAGGATCACCGCACCATTCTGTGCATCAGGCACCAATTCACCGCTGCTTGACCCGAGCTTAAACAGGCTCAGATATACCAAAGTCAAACCGATACCCGCAATCAAACCAGCCCAAACCGTATAGCGAGTTAACAACCGGCTATCGTTTACACCACGGGAACGCGCAGCATTAACGATAACAATACCAAACACCATGGCACCTAACGTGTCCATGGTCAGATAGCCGTTAACAAATCCACTTGAGAACGGAACCTGCTGATAGATTTCAATGGCTGGCACATGTACGCCCGCAGGCCATAAAACCGCCGCAATCCCGAGAATAGCTAACGCAACGATTTTCAGCGGAGCCAGAATGTGCCCGACAGTATCCAGCAGTTTGCCTGGGTACAACGATATGGCAATGACCAGCGCGAAATAGACCACGCTATAAATCAGCAACGGAGCAGCGCCATCGCCCGTTAAAGGGGCGATACCAAGCTCGAATGAAACGGTTGCCGTACGCGGCGTGGCGAACAACGGCCCTACTGCCAGATAGCAGACCGTCGCCAGCAACCCAGCCTTACGACCAATTGGCGTACTCAGCGCATCAATACCGCCGCCGACTTTTGCCAAGGCCACTACCGTCATCACCGGTAAACCTACCGCGGTGATAAGAAAACCGATAGCCGCAATCCAGACGTGCTCGCCAGACTGCAACCCAACCATCGGAGGAAAAATAATATTACCTGCACCAACGAACAGCGCGAAAGTCATGAATCCTAATGCCAGGATATCTTTGGACGTTAAACGATGAGTCATAATGAGATGTCGTGTTGCCTTATAACAGTTTAAGAGTTTCAAGCGAATCGTGAGCCGCGGAAAAATCGCCTTGCAGATGAAAGTAGGGGTAATGAAGAAAAGACAACCGAATTCGTAGTCGGCTTTCCTTCCAACAACACCATTCACATCTACACATAAAACGCCGCTCTGCCTGAGTTTGAATCCCCCTGACTTTCCCTGTGCAAAGCCATTTGATTGGGTTACATCACCGGACAGAAAGTTACTGTATAAGTTATTAGCTGACGAGATATGGCGACTACGCGGATAAGTAAACACGTTCTAGCAGGTAAAAGACAAGAGCTAAATTGACTTGCGGAATCATCATCCAGAGAAAGTTGGTGAGCTAGTTAATGATTTGGTATTTTAAGAGTATCACCATACATAAATTGCCCCATTATGTGGTGTTCCCTGCGGATGATTGATTAAAAAACACACATACATAAGAATTTTACACTACTGAGACCTTAAGCATAAAACTCACGTTTATTGATATAAAAACAGCAAAAACAAATAATTAAAAAGTAATTTAATCAACAAGTTAACTACTTAACCCCGCCTATTCACTGCGGGACAAGCCCAGCAGTGATAAAAAGCAGATTTAGTCGTCATATGCAGAAAGTCAGAGAGAAGAGAGAGGTTGTGGCTTTCCTAGTAGATAACCCTGAATATAATCAACACCCAGTGCTTTCAACTGAAACTTTTGTGCTTCATCTTCAACATATTCAGCCACAACCAAAAGCTTTTTGAGGCGTGCTATCTGACACATTGCCGATACAATTTGCTGATCGATAGGACTATCCATTAATTGACGAACAAAGCTTCCGTCTATTTTCAAAATATCCGCTTCAATGTGTTTAAGTCGATCGTAGCTCGCAAAACCAGTACCAAAATCATCAATGGCAATACGACATCCCATCTGGCGTAATTGAGATAGCGTTTTTGAAGTCAGTTCTTTGGTCTGTGTAATATTACTCTCGGTGATTTCCAGGATTATTTGATAAGGCTCAACCTGATACTGTGCCAGAATACGAGCAATATCTTGCACCAGAGTCGGCCTAGCTAACGTTGATGGGGTCAGATTGATCGCAAAACACACCGCTGGCAGACGTTCACGATTTTCATTGATAAATGCCAGCGTATTATTAAGTACCCATAAATCAACGTCATAGTTAAGCCCAAACTCTTGTACCACTGGGAAGAAGTCGTTTGGCATGATGATATTGCCGTGTTCGTCCTGCAACCTGAGCAAAACTTCGTAATAGCGATCGCCACGAAATCCCTCAATAGGCTGAGCCATCAGCATAAAACGATCTTTATCAAGGCCATTCTGGATGTGGTGAAGCATCGCAACTTTACTATGAATACCCTCTTGCAATGTCTGAGCATTAAGATGGGTTGATTCTGCGTTCCCAGTGATAAGAGAACGCTCTGCCATCGAACTGAGTTCGCCAATAATGGTGTAAATGTGCTCTAGTGGCTGACGAACGGTGCAATAACCAATGCCATAATGTAAACGCAAAGGCAGACCATTCCACAGTAGACGAAA
>OBAM01002203.1_pt1 | contig 10801 bp, 8 predicted proteins | sample 1517751 | NCBI WGS metagenome assembly OBAM01 (sample SAMN04571703, study PRJEB22368) | human gut metagenome | biome: human gut; material: stool | host: Homo sapiens | place: Luxembourg | collected 2012-10-18
GTCAACAATCTGCGAGCAGATTGAAATGTGAAAATTGCGAAACGCAGCGAAAAAGCTGAGAGCAAGAATCGTCCCGTGGCCACAAATTTTCAATTCTTGAAAATTTCTTGTCCATCCGGGACTTCACTTCTTCAACTCATGTGAGTTTCCGAAGTGCTCTTGTTGGGGCGTGCCTGCCCCAAACCCTGCTAGGAACGAGTACGACAAACTGGAATTTATACCCGGTACTTGTCTCGATTTATAGTCATATCAACCAAATGAAATACAAGTAAGATAATAAAAAAAACGGAAACTATTATTATTCCTGCGCCCAGCTTGATAAAATCAATTATACCGCCAAGACAAAAGAGCATTGCCCATGTCTTAATCCGTTTTCCAGTAACTCTGCATATTTTCTCTGTATTTAATCCAGTATAATCTCCTGATAAAAACAGCACACTTCTTTCTGTATTCCTTGATTTGATAAAAAATCTTCCAACAAAAAAGAGAACAGTTGCCATCAGTAAATCAATAAATATAATTATTATTTTCATTTTCAACACCTCTAATTCTAAGTTCACAACTTCCAATTTACTGGGCTAAGCCGAGTATACCACACTCTCCAATGAAAGAACACCCCCGATATAGTGAAATTTTGCCATTTTCCTGCGTACGTGCGTACACGCTCCGCAGGGATTCCAAAGGGGCTATGCCCCTTGGCACACAGACTTTGGAACAAAGTCTAGTGTGTTACACCTTGCCAGAGGTGTACACGCTCTCCCGGTACGCACGTACACAGCGATTGCCCCAATGCGTCATATAGGGTGACAACCAAGTTCGCACAAAGCGAACTTGATTCCTCAAAGCAAAAGGCAGGATACCACCGTCATAGTGATACCCTGCCTTTGCTCGTTTAACGCTCTGTGTAGTCCTTCCGCAGAACTTCCGATAAACAAAAAACGTACCCGAACCCTTTCTCGTAAAGAATCGGGTTCGAGTACGAACTGTATGGTGGACGGTACAGGACTCGAACCTGTGACCTCCTGCACGTCAAGCAGATGCTCTACCAGCTGAGCTAACCGTCCAGATGTCGTATCGACTTGAGTATGATACCACATTTTCCGCGCAATTGCAAGGGCTTTTTTGAAAAAAGTCTGCCTTTTCCGTTTTTTTGCCCTGGAGGATTGGCACAAAGGCCCCTTTGCGGGGGCTGGCAGGGGAGAGGTGCGCTCAGAGCGCCCGGCGGATGATGTCATAGAGGATGGGCTTCATGTTGTCGATGTTGTCGGGTTTGCCCTCCAATACAGAGGTGTAGCACACCGATATGCACATACTGCCCAGGGCGGTGATGCGCTGGTAGATCTCCCGCTCAGTGCGGCCCGCCATCTCGGGGCTGCACATCACGATCTGGAGAACCTTGCGCATCAGCGGCTCGGCCTCGCCGCTGGCTTCGATCTGATCCAGCCCGGGCCAGACAAAGCTGCGCTCCAGGAAGCGGAGCATCAGGGTGTCCGCGCGCAGGGCTTCGATGATATGGTCAATGACAAAGATCATCTGGTCGGGGAAGCTGGTAAGCTCGGCGGCGTGCTGCTCGGCAGCGGCACAGGCGTTGTCCAGCAGCTGGTAGCTCACCCGGGCCAGCAGGGCCTGCGTGACCGAACCCTTATCGGCAAAATAGAGGTAGAATGTGCCCTTGCCCACCTTGGCGCGGGAGGTGATATCCTCCACGCTGGTCTTGGAGGTGCCCCGCTCCAGAAACAGCTCGTAAGCTGCATCCAGAAGCGCGCGGCGCTTTTCCTGTTTCTTTCCTTCCACGGTGCTCATAGCTTGCTGCATCCTCTTTTCTGACGTTGTTTTGTCGTGTAAACAATATTTTAGCAGGGAGAAGGGAAGAGCGCAAGAGCAAAAGCCCCCGGACAAGCTATACAATTTTTGCTTTGTGATAAGAAAACTGACTTTTGGTCATTTTTTATCTTGACACCTTGCGTCGATTGGTTATAATAGTGCTTGCTCAGAAATGACCACGGGTCATTTTTAGGGCAGATCCAATCAACTTTCGTATGGAGGGTTCCCATGAAAAAGATCGCACAGAGCATCGTGCGTCTGCGCAAGCTGATCTTAACAGTAGCGGTCCTGCTGTTGATCCCTTCCGCAATCGGCGCGGTTGCTACCCGCATCAACTATGATGTCCTGACCTATCTGCCGCAGGAGCTTGACTCCATGATCGGCGAGGTAGCGCTTGAGGACGACTTCCATCTGGCCTCCACCGGCATGATCACGGTGGAAGGCCTGCCTACCAATGAACTGATCGCCATGAAGAAGGACATTGATGCGGTGCCCGGTGTCACACAGACCTTCTGGCTCAGCGATGTCATCGACCCCAGCATCCCCACCGAGATGCTGCCCGCGGATGTCCAGCAGTTCATGTTCGGCAAAAACGATTCCACCATGCTCATCGTCCGGTTTGATGCGCCCAGCGCCAGCGACGAGACGATGAATGCCGTCAATCAGATCAAACAGGTGCTGCGGCACGACTGCTACTTTGGCGGCATGAGCGTCATCTTGCAGGATACCAAGGCACTGATCAATAAAGAGATGCCGCTGTACATCCTGTGCGCTGTGGGTGCCAGTATGCTGGTGCTGTTCCTCTCGCTGGAGAGCACCATCACGCCCGTGCTGTTCATGCTGGGCCTGCTGTTCCCCATTGCGTACAACTTTGGCACCAACATCTTCCTGGGTCAGATCAGCTACATCACCCAGGCGCTTTCCACGGTGCTGCAGTTGGGCGTGACGATGGACTTCTCCATCTTCCTGCTCCACCGTTATCAGGAGGAAAAGGAACTCCGCTCCTCCAATGAGGAAGCCATGGTGACCGCCATCTGCAAGACCATGACCTCCATCACCGCTTCCTCCCTGACCACCATTGCGGGCTTCCTGGCACTGTGCGCCATGCGCCTGACGCTGGGCCGCGATATCGGTGTTGTTATGGCAAAGGGTGTGGCGCTGGGTGTCATCTGCACCATCGTCATTCTGCCTGCTTTGATCCTGACCTTTGATAAGCAGGTCGAAAAGTACAAGCACCGCACCATCGTGCCCAAGCTGACCAAGCTCAGCTACTTTGTTTCCAAGCACGCAATGCCCATCGTGGTCGTCTTTCTTGTGCTGCTGGTGCCCTTTGTGGTGGCCCAGCAAAAGACCGAGGTCTACTACACCCTGTTCGACTCGCTGCCCCAGGACCTGACCGGTATCGTTGGCACCAACAAGCTGGGCGAGGACTTTGGCATGACCACCTCCCACTTTATTCTGGTGGATGAGGACCTGACCGCAACGCAGGTGTCTGACCTCTGCGATGAGCTCAAGGATGTGGACGGCATCACCCAGGTGGTGAGCCTGGATTCCATCACCGGCCCGGGCTTCCAGACCGAGCTGCTGCCCGACAGCGTAACCGAGATCCTGCAGTCCGGCGGCTACAAGCTCATTCTGGCCAACAGCTCCTATAAGACCGGTACCAATTCCATCAATAACCAGCTGACCGAGATGAACGACCTTATCAAGGCGGTTGACCCCAACGGTGTCATCACCGGCGAGGGTGCCATGACCAAGGATCTGATCGAGGTTGCGGACGTGGACTTCAAGAACGTCAACGTCTGGTCGATCATGGCAGTCGCTGCCATCATCCTGATCTCCTTCCGGAGCCTGTCCATTCCTGTGCTGCTGGTTGCCAGCATCGAGGCCGCCATCTCCATCAATATGGGCATCCCGTACTTCACCGGTACCCAGCTGCCCTTCATCGCCAGCATCGTCATCGGTACCATCCAGCTGGGCGCGACTGTGGACTACTCCATCCTGATGACCACCCGTTATCACGAGGAGCGCAGCTATGGCCGCACCCCCCGGGAAGCTGCCCAGCAGTCGCTGGAGCACTGCAGCCAGTCCATCCTGACCAGCGGCCTGACCTTCTTTGCCGCTACCGTCGGCGTGGCCGCCATCAGTAAGATGGAACTGCTGCAGAGCATCTGCCGGCTCATCTCCCGCGGCGCACTGATCAGTATGGCTGTCATTCTGGTCGTTCTGCCCGCTGCCCTGATGCTGCTGGACTGGGTCATCCGCCACACCACCATGCACTGGCTGGTCCCTGAATCTTCCAACGCCAAGAAGTCTGATAAGGAGTAATTACCATGAAAAAATCGCTTCGTTTCGCCAGTGCGGCGCTGGCGCTGACTCTCGCCGCAGGCATGACCCTGCCCGCCTTTGCAGCCGCCAAGGCCGATTATTCCAAGGATGAGACCGTCTACGCCGTGATGAACGCCGACGGCTCCATCAAGTCCACCACCGTCAGCGAGCACCTGTACAGCGCTTCCGGCCTGTCCAATGTCACCGATGAGAGCACCCTGACCGATATCCAGAACACCGAGAGCGATGCCGCGTTCACCCAGGACGGCGAAAAGCTGGTCTGGAACACCGACGACACCGACGTGTACTATAAGGGCAATACCGACAAGGCCCTGCCCATCACCGCAAATGTCACCTATACGCTGGACGGCGTGACCGACAGCCTTGAGAACCTGATCGGCAAGAGCGGCCACCTGACCGTGACCGTCGACCTGACCAACAACGAGACCGGCACCGTGACCGTCAACGGCAAGGAGCGCACCGTTGTCACCCCGCTCATCACTGCTGTGGGCGTGATCTTTGGTCAGGATGCCACCAACCTGAGCGCCGAGCACGGAATGCTGGAATCCGCCGCCAAGAGCAGCGTGGCCGCTTTTGTCTGCCTGCCCGGTGTAAAGGACTCTCTGGACGGCTTGCTGCCCGATGACCTGTCTACTGTGGAGGATTATCTGCAGGACAGCGTCACCGTGGAAGCCGATGTCGAGAACCTGACCGCACCGCAGGTCATGCTGGCCTGTGCCACCAACGCCGATGCGCTGGGCACCAATGCCTTTGACCTGAGCAGCCTCAACGAGCTGACCGATGGTGTCAGCCAGCTGAACGATGCCATGAACCAGCTGATGGATGGTGCCGCCCAACTGGTGGACGGTGCTTCCCAGCTGGCCAACGGTACCCTGGCCCTGCTGGACGGCGCTTCTCAGCTGAACAGCGGCGCTTCTGCCCTGGACGATGGTCTGGGCCAGCTGACCAACGGTCTGGATACCCTGAGCTCCAACAACGCTGCCCTGCAGGCCGGTGCCCAGCAGGTGGCCGATGGTGTTCTGGCCTCCGCCAACAGCACTCTGATGGAGGGCGGCCTGATCGACACCCCCATGACTTGGGACAACTACGCTTCCGTTATTGACGAAGTGCTGACCATGAACGAAAAGACACTGGCCGCTGCCCGCAAGAAGATGGTGCGCACCGTCTGGGAGCAGGAGCCCAGCTTCAAGGACAGCCAGCTGGACATTGCCCTGTATCTCTCCGCAACCAAGACCAACCACGACCTGGAAGCTGCTCTGCGGCTGATGCAGAGCTACGACCCCTCCATGTTCAGCGCCATGCTTGACCTGAGCACTGCCAGCGCCAAGCAGACCGTGCATGACGAGCTGAAGTATCAGGCTGAGAACAGCCAGGATATCGCAGATGTCCGTGCCCTGAAGAACAGCCTGGCGCAGATCCAGTATTTCGTGTCCAGTGTCAACCAGTATACTAACGGTGTCGCCACCGCTGCTGACGGTGCCCACTCCGCAAAGGACGGTGCCGCCCAGCTGGCCGATGGCACCAAGACCCTGTATGACGGCGTGACTACCCTGAATGATGGCGCAGGCCAGCTCAGCGATGGCACGGTCCGGCTGAACGATGGCCTGAACCAGTTCAATGAGGAGGGCATCTCCAAGCTGACCGGCGCTCTGGACGAGGAGCAGATCCACGGCCTGAAGACCGTGCTGGACGAGATGACCAGCCGTCTGGAGGACTACACCAGCTTTGCCGGTAAGTCCGAGGATGCTTCCGGCAGCGTGAAGTTCGTCTATAAGACCGGTGAGACGGTCGCCGCTGCGGATGTTACCGCCGAGACCACCGCCGATGTGCAGGAAGGCAACTTCTTCACCCGCCTGTGGCAGCGGATCGTGAACCTGTTCAAGTTCTGAAAAAACGGCGTGCCTGCTTGACAAGCCGCCGGAGATTGACTATACTACAAATAGATTCGTCAAGAAAAATGACCGCTCAGGCACTGAAACGTTGAGGCGGTCATTTTTTATGCCAATTTTAAGGAGACCACAGCATGGCAGAGAGGGAATTGTATCCGGACGGGGAACAGCGCCGCCGCATCATGGATTTTATTATGGCGGCCGGTCAGACCCTTTTGGAGAACGGGGCAGAGGTGTTCCGGGTGGAGCAGACCATGGAGATCATGGCGGCCAGCTTCCACCTGCGGGAGTTCCATGTCTATGTGCTGACCAACGGCATTTTTGCCAGCGCAGGCACGGCGGAGATGAGCGAGGTGCGCAACGTGCCCACCCGTACCACCCACCTGGGGCGGGTGGCGGCGGTGAATCAGCTTTCCCGTCAGATCGCGTCCGGGGAAGTGGACACCATCGATGAGGCCGAGACCCGGCTGGCTCAGGCCAGGTGCATCCCTTTTCCGAAGGACTGGGTGCAGCTTGCGGCGGGCATGGGCGGCGCGTTCTGCTTTGCGCTGATTTTTGGCGGCGACCTGAAAGCCGGGCTTGCCGCCGCTGTGGCCGGTATTGCAGCCAACGCCTACCTGCTGTTCTGCGGGCGGCACGGCGTGGGGGGCGGGTTCCGAACCATCTCCACCGCCGCCCTCATCACCCTGTGCTGTATTCTGGGCTGCAGCCTGCTGGGCACTGAAGCCAGTCACGCCATCATCGGTACTCTGATGATTCTGACCCCCGGCATCGCCTTTACCATGGGCATCCGGGACTTTGTGCAGGGCGATTACCTGTCCGGCACCATCCGGATGATCGATGCGCTGCTCATTGCGGCCAGCATCGCCATCGGCGCTGGCCTTGTGCTGAGCCTCTATGCCTTTTTGAAGGGGGTGGCCGTGGTATGACAGAACTTCTTTTCACCGGGGAGCAGCTGGGCCGTCTGGCCCTGCAGTTTCTGCTGGCCGGGGCGGGCACCCTGAGTTTTGCCATCCTCTTTGCCTGCCCCAGGCGCACCCTGCCCTACTGCGGACTGGTGGGCGCAGTGGGCTGGCTGGTATACGAGATCGCGGAGCTGTTCGGGATGGAAGCCTTTGCAGCCTCGCTGCTGGCGGTCATTCCGCTGACGCTGCTGGCCCGCATCCTTGCGATGACCCTCAGAACACCGGTGACGGTGTTCCTGCTCACCGGCATCTTTCCGCTGGTGCCCGGTGCGGGCATCTATTACAGCGCCTACTACTTCATTCAGGGCGACAACGCGCTGGCGCTGGCAAACGGCATCTCCACCTTCAAGATCGCCGTGGCGCTGGCCGTGGGCATTGCCCTGGTGCTGGGCATCCCCCTGCCAAAGAAACAGTGATAAAACAAAAACGAGACCGCCCGGTGGGCGGTCTCGTTGGTTATGCGGGAAAATCAGGTGGTGGGAACCATCCGCAGCAGCTGGGCCCCGGTGGTGACATCCAGACGGAAATATGCCTTGTTCAGCTCGGTGTTGTAGGAAACACTGACCGGTGTTTCGGTACCGTCGGCATTGATTTGCATCAGGCTGTAGCCGGAAACGGTATTGGCGGGTACCTCGATGCTGGCAATGACTGGCTGGGCCATCACACGGGCGGGAATGACCTCCTCGCTCTTTACGGTGCTGCACTTTTCGCAGATGACCCGTTCAATAACAGTGGGATAGTAGAATGCTGCTGTCATTACCTGCTCACCGTTTTTCAGAGTCCCGGTATGAACAATCAGGTTGGAAAAGTTGGAGAAGACACCGTTTACCTTGGTCAGCTGGGTGTTATTCTTTACCTTGCCGCATTCGGGGCAAAGTGTAAGGGTCTCGGTGGTGCCATCGGGGAGCTTATGCTGGAAGGTGGTCTCCACACACTCGGTCTTATACTCTGTCGTGGTCTTCCAGGTGTGTTCCTTGCACTCGGTTTTGCCCGGGGTCTCTTCGGCCATGCTGACCACAGAACTGCCTGCCAGCACACAGACGGACAGACCAAAGGAGGCCAGGGCTTTCAGTATACGATTTTTCATAGAAGGATCCTTTCTCCCCGCATCCCGGCGGGGCAGCGCGGTTTGAGCTTGGCTGCTTTTACCATGCTTCCAGCCTGATTATACCAATTAGAAGGAAAAGGTGTCAATGTCCGGGATTAAGTTCCGTGGGAAGATTCACTAGCAGAATACAACGGAATGACAGAAACACAGGAGCAAAATGTATATATACACTGAGAATGGGATGTAACCTGTATAAATGTTTTCAAAAGGGTTTCATTTGTTCCGATTTTTTGCACAACACTTGACTTTTTTATTTGTACAACATATACTAATCCTGTTCCTTGATGACACGATGAAGCGCATCGTGCCGGGAAAGTGAAAAATTATACAATCAACAGAGGAGTGTTTGAATATGAAAAAGATCAATCGCCGCAGCTTTCTGGCTGCCGCTGGTCTGACCGCTGCCGCTCTGGCTCTGACTGCCTGCGGCGGTTCCGCCTCCAGCACCGCTTCTTCCACTGCAAGCAGTGCAGCTTCTTCCGAGGCTGCTTCCACCAGCGCTGCCGCTGAGCTGACCACCGTTGAGGCTGGCAAGCTGACCATGGCCACCAACGCTGCCTTCCCTCCGTACGAGATGACCACCGATGCCGGTGAGTTTGAGGGCATCGACATCGACACCGCCAAGGCCATTGCTGAGAAGCTGGGCCTGGAGCTGCAGATCGATGATATGGACTTCGATGCAGCACTGCTGAGCGTGCAGCAGGGCAAGGCCGATATCGTCATGGCTGGCGTTACCGTGACCGACGAGCGCAAGGCTGTGATGGACTTCTCCGACAGCTACGCTACCGGCATCCAGTCCATCATCGTTCCCGAGGGCTCTGATATCACCTCTCCCGATGATCTGGCAGGCAAGAAGATCGGCACCCAGCGCGGCACCACCGGCTACATCTACTGCTCTGATGACTTCGGCGATGACGCTGTGGTCGCATACGACGACGGCCTGACCGCTGTGCAGGCTCTGAACAATGGCCAGGTCGATGCAGTTGTCATCGACAATGCCCCTGCAAAGGAGTTCGTTGCCGCCAACCCCGGTCTGGTCATTCTGGACACCAGCTACGCCGAGGAGGATTACGCCATCGGTCTGGCAAAGGGTTCCGCTCTGGAGGATGCTGTCAATGCCGCTCTGGAAGAGCTGAAGGCTGACGGCACCCTGCAGTCCATCGTGGACAAGTACATCACCGCTGAATAATTCAGCTGTACCTTGTATCACGGGGAGGCGGCCCCATCTGGGGCACCTCCCCTTTTTTGGAAAGAACAGGTTACAAAATTCTAACAATTTTAGAAAGCGAGGATGCGAATGGCCGCACAATACGAACTGCTGAAAGAGCTGCTCAACAGCGGCACGAAGCTGGACTTCGGGCAGGAAATGTTCTTCAAATTCTATCAGGCGTTCATCCTGAACGACCGCTGGGTGCAGTACATCCAGGGCGTGGGCACCACGCTGCTGGTCACCGCCATTGCGCTGGCACTGGGCGTGGTGCTGGGCAGTGTGGTGGCACTGGTGCGTGTTGCGCACGACCAGCAGCGTCCCGGCCGCAGGAACCCGGTGCTGGGCTTCTTCAATGCCGTCTGTCAGGTGTACACCACCATCATCCGCGGCACCCCCATGATGGTGCAGCTGCTCATTATGAGCATGGTTATCTTTGCCAACAGCCGCAACTTTACCATGGTCGGTGCACTGGCACTGGGCATCAACTCGGGCGCTTACGTTTCGGAGATCATCCGCGGCGGCCTGATGGCGGTGGACCCCGGCCAGATGGAAGCCGGCCGCAGCCTGGGCCTGAACTACATGACCACCATGGTGGTCATTGTCATTCCGCAGGCCATCCGCGCGGTGCTGCCTGCACTGGGCAACGAGTTCATCATCCTGCTCAAGGATACCTCGCTCATCACCGTCATCGGCGGCAAGGAGCTGCTGTATGCGGCGCAGGGCATTATGAACCGTACCTACGAGGCCATGTTCCCCCTGTTGGGCGTTGCAGTGGTCTATCTGATTTTAGTCATGATCTTTACATGGCTGCTGTCGAAGTTTGAGAGGAGGATGGCGCAAGGTGACCGCTAATCATACTGAAAAGATCCTGGAAGTCCGTGGTCTGACCAAGACCTACGGCGGTGAGGTCAAAAAGGGCGCAAAGCAGCCCACCCCCACCCTGGATGTCCTGAAGGGCATCGACATCGACATCTACCGCGGCGATGTGGTCTGCCTGATCGGCCCCTCCGGCTGCGGCAAGTCCACCTTCCTGCGCTGCCTGAACAGGCTGGAGATCCCCACCGGCGGCTCCATCAAGTTTGAAGGCATCGAGGTGGATGATGCCCACATCGATGCCGTGCGCCAGAAGATGGGCATGGTGTTCCAGCACTTCAACCTCTTCCCCCACCTGACCGTCAAGCAGAACCTCTGCCTGGCCCCGGAGCTGCTCAAGCTCAAGAGCAAGGAGGAGGCTTCCAAGCGTGCCGAGGAGCTGCTGGCCCGTGTCGGCCTGTCCGATAAAGCCAATGTGTTCCCCAAGAGCCTTTCCGGCGGCCAGCAGCAGCGCATTGCCATTGCCCGCGCTCTGGCCATGGACCCGGACGTGATCCTGTTCGACGAGCCCACCAGTGCCCTGGACCCGGAGATGGTGGGCGAGGTGCTGGAGCTGATGAAGGAGCTGGCCCACACCGGCATC
>OBAM01002205.1_pt1 | contig 10798 bp, 7 predicted proteins | sample 1517751 | NCBI WGS metagenome assembly OBAM01 (sample SAMN04571703, study PRJEB22368) | human gut metagenome | biome: human gut; material: stool | host: Homo sapiens | place: Luxembourg | collected 2012-10-18
CCGTTCCAAGGGTGGAAAAAAATCTCTGAAAAACGTCCCAAGCCACACCATCCATTATGGATATATTTATGATAACGAAGAAATGGTAGACGAAGTGCTGGTCATGGCCATGCGCGGACCACGGACATACACAGGAGAAGATACCATAGAAATCGACTGCCACGGCGGCGTTTTAGCCATGAAAAAGGTACTGGAAGCTGTGTTGAAAAACGGAGCCATTATTGCCGAGCCGGGAGAATTTACCAAGCGTGCATTTCTCAATGGAAGGATCGATCTTTCCCAGGCTGAGGCCGTTATGGACGTGATACAGTCCAAAAATGAGTACTCATTAAAGAATTCTGTAGGACAATTAAAAGGCTCAGTCCGAAAAAGTGTACAGCAGATCAGAGAAAAACTACTGTACCATATAGCGTACATTGAATCGGCATTAGACGATCCGGAGCACTATGATCTGACAGGATATTCGGAAGAATTAGAGCAGATCGTAGCAGAAGAAAAAGAAAAAATACAGAACCTGTTAAAAACAGCCGGAGACGGAAAAATCATACAGGAAGGTATCCGGACCGTGATCCTGGGCAAGCCGAACGCAGGGAAATCTTCTCTGCTGAACCTGCTTCTGGGAGAGGACAGAGCCATCGTGACCGATATCGCAGGAACCACCAGAGACGTACTGGAAGAGTATATCAACCTGCATGGGATCACATTAAAGATCGCTGACACAGCCGGAATCCGCCAGACAGAAGACATCGTAGAGAAAATCGGCGTATCCAAAGCAAAAGAAATGGCAGCAGACGCAGATCTGATCCTCTATGTCGTAGATTCCTCCGTACCGTTAGATGAAAACGACGAAGAGATCATAAAAATTTTGCAAGAGAAAAAGACAATTGTCCTTTACAGCAAGACAGACCTTGAATCTGCTATAGATATAGAGGATTTAAAGAGCAGAATAAACCAGCCGGTGATCCCAATCTCCGCAAAAGAAGAAACCGGGATCACAGACCTGGAAGAAAAAATCCGGGAAATGTTCTTCAGTGGGGAGATTGACTTCAATGATGAAGTCTACATCACCAATGAACGCCACAGACAGGAGCTTTTAAAAGCACAGGAAAGTCTTTCTCTGGTAGAAAATAGCATAGAAAGCGGAATGCCGGAGGATTTTTATTCCATAGACCTGACAGATGCATACGAAAGTCTGGGACGGATTCTGGGAGAATCACTTGGGGAAGACCTTGTTAATGAGATATTTTCTAAATTTTGTATGGGGAAATAATAACCGCATGGGCTGCGGAGGCCCCGGCCGAATGCCCGCATGGATTGCGGAACTCCGGTCGTATAACCGCATAGATTGCGGCTCCCTGCTGTATGCCACATGGACTGCGGAAGCCCGCAGAGGGTAGATCACATTGAAATGTGAGAAAACCGCAAAGGGGCACAAGGCCGCGCCCCTCTGCACACCCCTGGGCCTTTTTTATATAGTGCAGCGATTGTGGAATGCTGAAAGAAACTAACTTGTGCCTGTATGCTTCTGTATCGGCAATTCGACACTGAGCCGAAATGTATCAAACGGAACTTTGTATATTTCTGTAGGATATATTGTTGCATAATATAGATTGCGGAGACCCCGCCGTATATACCGCATAGATTGCGGAACTCCGGCTGTATATGCCGCATGGGTTGTGGAACCTCGGCCGTATATGCCGCATAGGCTGCGGCCTCCGGCTGTATGGCACATAGGCTGCGGCCCCCTGCTGTACGCCACATGGATTGCAGAATTCCGCAGACGTGCATCGCACGTCGAGAACCTCATTACAGTTCCACTGCAATCCCCTCGGCACAACGTTCCGCATCCAATACCGAAGCATACAGACAAAAGTCAACACCGTACCCCACACCACAACCCAAGAACTCAAAACAACCTCGGCACAACGTTTCACATCCAATACCGAAGCATACAGACAAAAGTCAGCACCGTATCACACACCACAACCCAAGAACTCCTAAAAAAAAGCCCGAGGGGTGTGCAGAGGGGCCGTGGCTTTACGGCCCCTTTGCGGTTTTCCACAGCTTCCCAAAGCAAAAAAACCAGGCCCTCTGCCAAGAAAGTAAAAATAAAACCAAAAACCAACCACACAATAAACAAAGAAAAATAAAGAAAAAGAATAAGAGAAAAAATAAAGGAGAAAAAGCATGAAAAATCTGGAACAGTTTTTCGACATCATAGTAGTAGGCGCCGGCCACGCAGGCTGCGAAGCATCACTGGCATGCGCCCGCTTAGGGCTCAACACAGTCATGTTCACAGTCAGCGTAGACAGCATCGCCCTTATGCCCTGCAACCCCAATGTAGGCGGCAGCTCCAAAGGCCATCTCGTCCGTGAGCTGGATGCTCTTGGTGGGGAAATGGGTAAAAACATAGACAAAACCTTCATCCAGTCCAAAATGCTCAACCAGTCCAAAGGCCCTGCAGTCCATTCCCTTCGTGCACAGGCCGATAAACAGGCCTACAGCACAGAAATGAGAAAGACACTGGAAAATACAGAGAACTTAACTATCCGCCAGGGTGAAGTGACCGAGCTTCTGGTAGAAGACGGGCACATCACCGGTGTAAAAACCTTCTCAGGAGCCACCTACCACGCAAAAGCTGTAGTCCTCTGTACAGGAACCTACCTCAAGGCCCGCTGCATTTACGGCGACGTCAGCAACTATACAGGACCGAACGGCCTTCAGGCAGCCAATTACCTTACGGATTCCCTGAAAAAGCTGGGGATCGAAATGTTCCGCTTCAAAACAGGAACTCCGGCCAGAATCGCCGGAAACACCATTGATTATTCTAAGATGGAAGAGCAGTTCGGAGATGAAAGAGTCGTACCATTCTCTTTTTCCACAGACCCGGAATCTGTACAGATCGAGCAGAAATCCTGCTGGCTGACCTATACAAACGAAAAAACACACGAGATCATCCGTGCAAATCTGGACAGATCCCCCCTTTATTCCGGAATGATCGAAGGAACCGGACCACGTTACTGTCCGTCCATTGAGGATAAAGTAGTTCGTTTTGCAGACAAAAAACGCCATCAGGTATTTATCGAACCGGAAGGTCTTTACACAAATGAAATGTACATCGGCGGAATGTCCAGCTCCCTGCCGGAGGATGTTCAGTACGAGATGTACCATTCCGTACCGGGTCTGGAGAACGCCAGGATCGTAAAAAATGCTTACGCTATTGAGTATGACTGCATCAATCCGCGCCAGCTCTATCCCACACTGGAATTCAAAAAGATCAAGGGCCTTTTCAGCGGCGGACAGTTTAACGGAAGCTCCGGATATGAGGAAGCAGCCGCTCAGGGCCTCATAGCGGGAATTAATGCAGCTATGGAGGTAAAAGGCCGGGAACAGCTGATTTTGGACCGCTCAGAGGCATATATTGGCGTTCTCATCGATGATCTGGTAACAAAGGAGAACCATGAGCCGTACCGAATGATGACAAGCCGTGCTGAGTACCGTCTGCTCCTCCGCCAGGACAACGCAGATCTTCGTCTTCGCAAAAAAGGCTGGGAGGTCGGCCTGATCGATGATGAGACATACCATAAATTACAGGAAAAAGAGCGCCGGATCCAGGAAGAGATCGAGAGAGTGGAACATGCAACCGTAGGTGGTTCTGCAGAGGTACAGAGCCTTCTGGAATCTCTGAACAGTACCCTTCTGAAATCCGGAACCACCATTGCAGAGCTGATCCGTCGGCCGGAGCTTAACTATAAGGTGCTTGCACCCATCGATAAAGAAAGACCGGAGCTTCCGGAAGATGTATGTGAGCAGGTAGAGATCAACATCAAATATGATGGCTACATCCGCCGCCAGATGAAGCAGGTAGAGCAGTTTAAGAAACTGGAGCAGAAAAAGCTTCCGGAAGACATTGATTACGAAGATGTAGGAAGCCTCCGCATTGAGGCACGCCAGAAGCTGGAAGCCTACAGACCGGTGTCCATCGGTCAGGCGTCCCGTATCTCCGGTGTATCCCCGGCTGACATTTCCGTGCTTCTTGTATATCTGGAAAGCAGATCCGGACATAAACACGGATAATACAACGAATAACAATAAAACACAGAAAATAAGAGAGGAAGCTGCATGTACAATTTAGAAATCCTGGAAAAAGGCTGCGAGGAGCTTGGAATCACACTCAGTGACACGCAGAAAAACCAGTTTATTCGGTTCTACGAATATCTTGTAGAAAAAAACAAAGTCATGAACCTCACCGGTATCACAGAATTTGACGAGGTTCTCGTGAAACATTTCCTGGACAGCCTCTGCTGCGTCAAGGCTGTAGATATGGGTAAGATAAACACCGTTATGGACATCGGAACCGGCGCCGGATTCCCGGGTGTTCCCCTGAAGATTGCCTTCCCGGAGGTGGAATCCTGCCTTCTGGACTCCCTCAATAAAAGAGTAAAATTCCTGGAAGAAACCTTTGCGCTCCTGGGCCTGGAGGGGATTTCCGCCATTCACGGAAGAGCTGAAGAATATGCAAAAAACAAAGCCTACAGAGAAAAATATGATCTCTGCGTATCCAGAGCAGTATCCGGACTTGCAACCCTGTCTGAATACTGTCTCCCGTATGTAAAAGTCGGAGGGCTTTTTGTCTCCTATAAATCCGGTTCTGTAAAGGAAGAAGCAGAAGCAGCAGAGAAAGCAGTAAAGATCCTTGGTGGAAAGATCAGGGATATTCAGTACTTTGACCTTCCGGGCTCCGAGATCGGCCGCTCCCTGGTCATTATCGAGAAGGTAAAGAACACCCCGGGCAAATATCCGAGAAAAGCCGGAACACCGCTCAGAGAGCCACTGGCATAAGATACCTCCTGTCGAACAAAGGCAAAATTTGTCCGACAGGAGATTTTTTTGTCCGGGAGTTTCACAAAATTATCACAAATTTATCCTACTTTTATCACAAATTACTTTTACACTATAATCCGATAGAGATGCCCCTGGATTCCCCCATTCTCTGTTTCATCCAGGGGCATTTTCTATTGGTGTTGAAAAGACGCCAGAGTCAAGGGCTTCAGTTTCAGGACCTTTTGCCTCTGGCATCTTATAAAATGGGAAATCGATAATTAAAAAAAGTATTTCCCTGAGAATAAAAGGAGGAGAGTAAAGTGATCGAAGTAAGTAATCTGGTCAAAAAGTATGGCGATCATACTGCAGTTGACCATCTTTCCTTTCAGATCGAAAAGGGGAAAATTTACGGATTCCTGGGCCCCAACGGTGCAGGAAAATCAACAACTATGAACATGATCACAGGATACATTGCTTCCACAGAAGGAAAAGTGATGATCGATGGTCATGATATTCTGGAGGAACCGGAGGCAGCCAAGAAATGTATCGGCTATCTGCCGGAAATGCCGCCGCTCTATTTTGACATGACTGTTCTTGAGTACATGAAATTTGCGGCTGATCTGAAAAAAATCCCAAGAAACCAAAAAGACAAGCAGATAAAAGAAGTCATGGATATGGTAAAGATCACAGACATGAAAGACCGTCTGATCAAAAACCTTTCCAAAGGTTATCGCCAGAGAGTGGGCCTTGCACAGGCGATTCTGGGATATCCTGAAGTGATCATCCTGGATGAGCCGACAGTAGGACTTGACCCGAAGCAGATCATCGAGATCCGTGACCTGATCAAAGGCCTGAAGCAGAAGCACACGGTTATCCTAAGCTCCCATATCCTTTCCGAGGTAAGAGCAGTGTGTGATTATGTTCTGATCATTTCCCATGGAAAGCTGGTAGCCAGTGATACACCGGATAATCTGGAACGTCTGGCAGCAGGCTCCAACAGCCTCCTTATGAAGGTAAAAGGCGAGAAAGACACGATTCGAAAAGCTCTGGAAACGATCGAAGGCGTAACCGGAGTGGAAATGTCCTATGACAGCGATGAAAAATTGTGGAAAACAAAACTTTCCATTCAGGAAAATGTGGATATCCGTGAAAAAGTCTTCTACGCTATGGCAAAAGCGAACTGTCCAATCTACGAGATGCAGGTTAAGAGAGTTTCCCTTGAGGATGTATTCCTTGAGCTTACCGAAGGAGAGAAAAAATCCGCCGGAAAACCGGAAAGCTCACAGTGGAAACCGGTAGAAGACAGATCATCGGAAGAAGAAAAAACTCAGGAAGAAAAAAACGGGGAACCAGAGAAGGCTTCTGATGAGAAAGAGGGGAATCAGTCATGACAGCGATTTTTAAAAGAGAACTGAAAAGCTATCTGACCTCCATGGTTGGATATCTCTTCATATTTTTTGTCCTGGTGCTGACCGGAATTTATTTTTCCGCATATCAGCTTTCAGGCGGCTATTCAAAATTTGAAACTACCTTAAGCGCACTGACCTTTGTGTTCCTGATCGGTGTGCCGATCCTTTCCATGCGTGTACTTGCAGAAGAGCGCAAGCAGAAAACGGATCAGCTTCTTCTGACCGCACCGGTATCTGTATGGGATATCGTATTTGGAAAATATCTTGCACTGGTAGCTGTGTTTGCCATTCCGGTCGTGATCATGTGCGTTTATCCTCTGATCATGAGTAAGTTTGGAACGATTTCCTATGCTTCCGCATACACCGGGATCCTGGGATTTTTCCTTCTGGGATGCGCGAATCTGGCGATCGGTGTATTTATGTCAGCACTTACAGAAAGCCAGGTAATTGCAGCAGTACTTACTTTTGTATTCCTGTTCGCCTTCTATATGATGAACGGAATTTCCTCATTCTTTTCACAGACCTCCATGTCAACCGCAGTGGCATTCGGACTTCTGATCGTGGCGATCGCGATCATCATTTATACCATGATCAAAAATGTCCTGATCTCTGTAGTGATCGGAGCTGTGGGAGAGATTGCCCTTGTGATCGTATACGTTGTAAAATCCAGTATTTTCCAGGGTGGTATCCAGAAGGTACTGAACGTATTTAACCTGAGCGGACATTATGATAATTTTACAAACGGCGTGTTTGACGTGACAGGAATCGTTTATTTTATTTCTGTTATTGCGATTTGCCTGTTCCTTACCATGCAGTCCATTCAGAAGAGACGCTGGAACTAGGGGGTGAAGGGAAATGAAATTCAGTGAGAAATTTAAGAAAAATAAAGGCGAGGCAGCCGTACCGGAGACAGCACAGGACTCCGGCAAAAAGAAACATAAACCGGATCCGAAAAAGCTGGTAGGCACCATCAGCAAAAAACATATCAAAAATGGTTCCTACAGCATGGCTATGGCAGCTGTCTTTATCGTGATCGTGGTTGTGATCAATATGATCGTCGGGGCGATCCCATCCAAATATTCACAGCTGGATGTAAGCTCATCCAAGCTTTACACCATCGGTGATGAAACAAAGAAGGTACTGAAGGCACTGGATAAGGATGTTACCATTTATCAGATCGCGGCAAGCGGTTCTGAGGACGACACGATCTCCAATCTGCTTTCACGTTATAAAGATGAGTCCAAGCATATTAAAGTTGAGGTGAAAGACCCTGTTGTAAATCCGAAATTTGCATCGGAATATACAACCGATGATCTTGCGTCAAACAGCCTGATCGTAGTCTGCGGCGACAGAAACAAGGTTATCAATTACAAAGATATGTATTCCTCTTCAGTAGACTATAATACCTGGCAGCAGACTACTACCGGATTTGATGGAGAAGGACAGATCACAAGTGCGATCGGCTATGTGACATCCGAGGATCTTCCGATCATGTACACCTTATCCGGACACGGAGAAAAAGATCTGGATTCCAGCTTTAAAGAAGATATCCAGAAAGCAAACATTGATATCAAGGAGCTGAACCTTCTCACAGAGGGAAAGGTTCCGGATGATGCAGACTGCCTGATGATCGTATCTCCGACCAGCGATATTTCCGAGGAAGAAAAAACAGAGCTCCTAGATTATCTGGAGGCAGGCGGAAAAGCTATGATCTTCTCGGATTATACACAGGATGATCTGCCGAACTTTGATGCGGTTCTTGAAAACTATGGTGTAAAGTGTGCAGAGGGAATCGTATTTGAGGGTGATAATCAGCATTATGGAATGCAGATGCCATATTATCTTGTACCAACAGTCAACAGCACAGATGCAAGCTCTGAGACAGCTTCTGCAGGCTCCTATGTACTGGCACCGTATGCGCAGGGCATTCAGAAAACAGATGATGTAAGAGATACCGTAACCATCGACAGTATCCTGACAACCTCTGACAAGGCTTACTCCAAAACAAATATGCAGAGCAGCAATATCGAAAAGGAAGACGGAGATGTAAACGGACCGTTTGATCTTGGTGTTGCCATCACTGAGAAACTGGATGATGATAAGGAAACACAGATCGTTTACTACTCCACAGCAAATCTGATGGAGAGCCAGGTAAACCAGATGGTATCCGGCGGAAATGAAAAGCTCCTTCTGGAGTCCTTAAACTGGATGACCAGCACAGACGACAGTAATTCTGTTTCTATTCCATCCAAGAGCCTTGAGTCCACAAGCCTGACAGTAACCGATTATGATGCAGCCTTCTGGAAGATCTGTACCATTGGTCTGATCCCGGGAGTGTTCCTTGTTGCAGGATTTCTGATCTGGCTTAAGAGGAGAAAAGCATAATGAAAAAATCGACCAAACTTGTTTCAGCAGTTGTTGTTCTGGCAGTTCTCGGCGGCGTTTATGTGGGACTGAACACCTACGTATCCAAAGAAGAAAAGACAGAGAGCAGCGAAGAGGAAAGCAAAACAGAAGTGTTTTCCGTGAAAACGGATGACATTAAATCTCTGGAATTTATCGTAGACAAGAAGGAAGTGACCTTTGAGAAAAAAGATGATTCCTGGGTGAAAAAGGATGAGACTGCTTTTCCTGTAAATCAGACAACTCTGGATTCCGCAGCTTCCGCCATCGAAAAGGTGGAAGCGGACAGAGTCCTGGAGGATGTGGAGGATCTTACGGAATACGGACTGGATTCTCCATCTAACACAGTAACCGTTGATACCGCTGATGGGACAACGAAGCTCAACATCGGAGATGAGAATACGTCTACGAATCAGTATTACATTTCCAAGGATGATGATGACAGCACGGTATATGTAGTGGCAGCGGATACAGTGTCTCCGTTTATGGATTCCCTTTACGATTATGCACAGGGAGAAGATTTCCCGACAATTGATTCTTCCACAGTGAAAAAGGTCCAGGTCAGTGAGAATAAAGATTCCTATGTCCTGGAAGAAAATTCCGACGGAGCTACCTGGGATGTTTCCGGTGACGGAAACAGCGATAAAGAGTCTGCCGATACAACGGCAGCAGGAAATGTAACCTCCGGACTTGGAAACTTTGCATTTGACCAGTTTGTAAACTACAATGCAGAGGATCTTTCCCAGTATGGCCTTGATAAGCCCTATGCGACGATTACAGTGGATTATCAGGAAAAGGTGAAGAATAACAGCACAGACAGTACAGAATCCGGAGAAAACGATTCTACGGCCTCTGAGAGTGATTCTGAGAGCGGCGCCAGCGCTGACACGGATAGCAGCTCAGAAGATGCAGACAGCAAGACAACCACAGTGGATAAACAGCTTGTCATTTACGTTGGCGATGAGGCAGGAGATGGCAGCAGATATGTAACGGTAGATAACAAACAGATCTATACAATGTCAACGGATACACTGAGTGCAGTTATTGACAAGACGCCGTCAGATCTCTGGTCACTGATCGTCAATTATCTGTCTGTAAAAAATCTGGATCAGCTCCAGGTTACTTACGGTGAAACAACAAGTACTGTAAATGTTTCACGTGAAACATCCACAGATGATGACGGAAACGAAAAAGAAACAACAACCTATCAGCTGGATGGTAAGGAAATAGAAAGTACAACCTTTACCACCTTCTACAACAAGCTGATAAACATGGCAGGACAGAAGAGACTGACAGACGCTTATACACCGGCTGCAGACCCGGAGATGACCGCTGTATTCACAGACTCTGACAAGAACCAGACAACCGTTACCTTCTACACATATGACACAAACTATTATGCAGCTGTCGTTGGGGACAAGGTATTTCTTGTAAACAAAATGACAGTAAAAGAAATGTTCAATGCATATGAAACCATGGTAAACGGTGAAACAGAGACAGAAGCCACAGCAACACCAACAGCTGAGGCGGAAAAATAAAATATTAAGAAAATAAATAAAAACACCTCGGAGATCCGTAAACAATAAGGTGATCTCCGAATATCCGCTTGATGATCAGATATTCGGAGACACCACACAGATCAGGATTTTCCGGGGTGTTTTTATGTTGCTATTATTTTACGGTCCTTACAGATGAATAAGGTCCGTATATTTTTTTACCGTTTGTGATGTGGTATGCACGGGTACGGTATTTGGTTGCGGTGCCTGGCTTTTTATCGGCGTAGGTTGTATTTTTTGTATTGCCGATAGCTTTCCAGGTTTTACCCTGAAGACGGTAAATGGTGTAGCATAGGTGATGATTCCGTCTGTTTTTGCGGTCAGTGGATTAGATGCATACCAGGTTGCTTTTTCATTGAAAACCGCAGGCTTGCAGTCAGAAAGAGCTCCGGTTTGTGAGTAGATCTGAGAAGTCATATTGCCGCTTCTTCTGAATCTGACAGGAGTGTTTCTGAACTGAAATCTGCTGCATAGATCAGGCACGGTGTACTGGCGAGCTTGATTTTCTATAACTGCTATAATTATAGCGTGGAGAATTGACGAGGACAATATAAAAGGGGCTGTCGCATTAGCAAATATTTTTGCTGGGCGGCAGCCCCGTTTTAT
>OBAM01002218.1_pt1 | contig 10740 bp, 8 predicted proteins | sample 1517751 | NCBI WGS metagenome assembly OBAM01 (sample SAMN04571703, study PRJEB22368) | human gut metagenome | biome: human gut; material: stool | host: Homo sapiens | place: Luxembourg | collected 2012-10-18
TGTCTCATCGTTACCGGAAACTGCTTTTTACAGATTTTTTAATGATTCTTCCAGTTTCTTCTCAAAATCCACGCTGTCAATATCTTTCTTTCTCTCTACAGGTGCTGCAGCCTCATCTGTCGTCACTGCTTTCTCATCACCATGAAAAATAGGATTCGCATAAGAAACAACGTTATCCTGTGCCGGTCTTTCATCCTTTGCGGAACTTCCGTTAATCTTCTTTATACTTCTTTCAGATGTTGTGACACAGGCTTTCGGCACTGCTTTTACATAATAATAATATTCATCATCCTCATATTCCAGTCTCTCGGTACGGGTATAGTCACCACCAAATACAAAGAATTCAAGAAGTAATCCTATCACCACAGAGATCACTGTATAAATGATCAGCGTAACAACATCAATATCCAGTCTGAAATAAAATCCACCTGCAATAATCATCAGAACATACACAACTCCACCTGCAATAATGGCAATTCTCCATGCATAGTCAAAAGAGCGGGTACGTATCAGATTCACCAGCAGAATCACTGCGATAAAGGCAATCACTGTGATCCACATTCCCCAGTTCTGCACGATTCCATCTGTCAGAAGTTTTAATTTGTCAGCTATGGCAACATCCGGGTTTTCCAGAAGTTTATGCTGTACACGTATAAAACGGATAAAATAGTAAATAATCACTCCGCAGCCTGCAGGAAGTGCAGAAAACGCATTGCACAAAAGTCCGCTTCCGATAGGAAGAAGCGTCGGAACACTGAACCCAAAGGAAAGCGGTGTAAATACAAGTACTAAATTATTGTCTGAACTGAATCTCAGGAAGAGAATTGCCATAAACAGGATCAGCACAAGCATAAAACCTGCAACTTCTATCCCCAGTGCATAACCATGTGCGACCATCAGGGCAAATCCTACAAAAATCATTACACCCGAAGGAAGAATGGAACAGATCAGTGCAAGGATCAGAACAATAAATATATTATCGATCTGCTTCATATATCCCATATTGGTATTGATCCATATGAAATAAACCATTGCCAGAACGAAACGTAAGACAGGCAGGATATAAATCTCATACTGGCTGTATAAATTCTTTATTCGCTGTTTTAATTCGAGTAATGCTGTCATTTTTTATATCCTCCTGTAACTCCTCTGGCTGAAGATTTTTTATCTTCGCGACCGTAGATTTTACTTAATTGTGTAAGTTCTTCATAATAATTTTTCACACTTTTCTTTGCTTTATGGTATTTCACCGTATATTGGATATATGTCAGGACAGAAAACAGTACCAGCACTGCCACATACCCCAGAATAACTTCCACGCCCAGTGAAACAAGGTTCATCTTATGAACATTATCTATCAGATATTCAGCAAAATATGCTGCGATACCGGCCAGAATCAGGCAATACCCAATCGTAACAAGGAAAAAATTCTTAATCATGGCAAGTCCGATATAATCACTACGGTAGTACCTGCTGACCGGAAGATATTTCTTTCCTTCACCCTGTTCATACATGGCAAGTTTATTCATGATTTTTATCTTCTCTTCATTTAACATAAATTACTCCTTACTGTATGCTTTTCCTTTTGCTATAATCCGCTATTACTGTTCACTCTGTTCTCAGCAACAACCTGATATCATTCATATATCATATAATCATACAGATTAATTGTAACATATATCATTATGTATGAAAAGTGTTTTTTCTTATCTCCTGCCTATGCAAACCGTAAGAAAATAAACATTTCCGGCACCTTTTCTCTTCAGGCATCCGGCCATTGCATCGATCGTACTTCCTGTTGTATACACATCATCTATCACCAGGATATTCTTTCCCCTGACATCCCCGGTCACGCAGAACGCTTTTTCCAGGTTTTTTCTTCTCTGCAAAGCATTCAGTTTTTTCTGCGACTTTGTCTTTAAAACTTTCTGCACAATATTGACATCTGTGGAAATCCCGGTATAATGACCGAGTTTCTCCGCCAGATATGCAGCCTGATTAAAACCTCTCTGCCGCTCTTTCGACCTGTGTACCGGAACCGGCACGATCAGATCCGGCTTCCATTCCCGCAATTCTTTCTGTGCATATCGATACATTGCTCTGGCATAAAAATCACCGTATTCTCTGCATCCATAGTACTTATATCTGGTAACAGATCTTCTCATTATGCCATCATAGACAAAAATACCTCTTCCCTGTTCATACATATGCCTGTGTTTCTGACAGTCTCTGCAGTATTCCCCTGTTTCTATGGGTTTTCCACATTTATAACATCTGGGATGACCAATCGGACGAAGTTCTTTCTCGCATTCCGGACAGATCATCCTTCGCTGATCTGCCAGTATTTTCTGACAGACCGGACAGCATCTCGGGTAAAAAATATCAGCAACCATGTTCAGAAACCGTTTCATTTCCATTTCCTTCCACTATTTTACTCTTTGTTTTGCTATCCTCTGTATTTCTGTTTTTCTCATATTATCGGAATAAATTTTTTCTCTGTTATTATTCAGTCATCAGATCACAGTCTGCAATATCATTCTTCACCATCTGTATTATTATCCCCTGTAGTCTCACTCAGTTCTCTGATCCGTTCATCCAGTGCACTGTATCTCTTCTGCTGTTTTTCATTGCGTATCATCTCTGCAAAGGTCTCCTCGTTTCCCACAACCGTCACACATTTTCTTGCTCTGGTAACTGCGGTATAAAGAAGGTTCCTGTTTAAAAGCATCTGTGGTCCGGAAAGCAATGGAAGTATGACTGCCGGATACTCAGATCCCTGAGACTTGTGGATTGTAATAGCATATGCAAGTTCCAGTTCCTCCAGCTGTTTGAACGAGTACATTGCAAAACGTCCATCCTCAAATTCCACTTCTGCTGTCTCAGCAAATTCATTGATTTCCCTGAGGATTCCGGTGTCTCCGTTAAATACTCCCACGCCTTTCTCAATGACAACCCCATATCGTCCCCGGATTTCCCATTCCATCTGATAATTATTTCTGATCTGCATGACCTTGTCCCCTGTGCGGAACAGCCGGTCTCCAACCGCCCTCTCGGATTTCCCGTCTTCCGGCGGATTCAGGTATCTCTGCAGGATCTGATTCAGCCGCTCTACTCCCAGAAGTCCCTTTCTCATAGGTGTCAGTACCTGTATCTCAAAGGGTTTGGCATCTACATAGCGCGGCAGTTTCTCCTGGATCAGCGCGATCACTACTCTTATAATGATATCTGCATCATATCTCTTCAGAAAAAAGAAATCCCTGCTCTTATTATTGATCTGAACCTGTTCTCCCTTATTTATCTTATGAGCATTTACAACAATATCACTCTCTGATGCCTGTCTGAATATCTTAGTCAGTTCCACTACAGGGAAACATCTGCTTCGGATAATATCTCTCAGCACATTGCCCGGGCCTACACTCGGAAGCTGATTCTCATCCCCCACAAGGATCAGTCTGGTTCCTGCTACCACTGCAAGAAGAAGAGAATGCATCAGATGAATATCCACCATAGACATTTCATCAATAATGATCACATCTGCCTCCAGCGGATTCTGTGCATTCCTCTCGAATTTAGCTGAATGCCCGTCCCTCTCTTCCTCCGGCATTCCATTCAGTTCCAGCAGACGGTGAATTGTCTGCGCCTCATATCCGGTAGTCTCTGTCATTCTCTTTGCAGCACGTCCGGTAGGTGCAGCCAGCCGAATCTCTGCACCTTCTCCCTCAAAAAAGCGGATGATCGCATTGATCGTTGTCGTTTTACCTGTACCGGGGCCTCCTGTAAGAATAAAGAGTCCATGATCCGCTGCTTCAGTGATTGCTTTCTTCTGCATTTCATCCAGAACAGTTCCTGTCTCTTTCTCGATCAGCTCAATTCTGTGCCTGACAAGCTCTTTATCCTCAGGACACACAATATTCAGTTCATTAAGCATCCTGGCAGTGTTCAGTTCCAGATAATAATACTGTGCCGGATAAACGATAGTTTCTCCGCTTTTTTCTTTCAGCACCAGCTTCCTGTCAATAACCATATCCATAAGATGTTTCTCCATATAGGATTCATCCACTCCCAGAAGTCTGGCACATCTTGTAAATAACTGTTCCCTCGGAAGATAAGTATGTCCTTCTCCCGAAGCCTGCAGAAGAGTATACAGCATTCCGCTGCGGATTCTGTAATCTGAGTCTGCGTGAATACCGACTCTGGCAGCAATCTCATCAGCAATCTTAAATCCCACACCGGAAATATCTTCCGCAAGTCTGTAAGGATTCTCCTGAAGGATCGTATAGACAGATTCCTTATATTTCTGATAAATCTTTGCGCCCAGGTTCAGGGAAATCCCATATTTCTGCAGAAAGATCATTACTTTTCGCATCTCTGCCTTCTCACTTACCTGCGCAGCGATCTCCCGGGCTTTTTTCTCACTGATCCCCTTTACCTCTGCAAGCCGCTCCGGCTCTTCTTCTACGATACGGAGTGTGTCATCTCCAAACTTCCGCACGATCCTGGCAGCCAGTGCAGCACCGATTCCCCTGATGGCGCCCGAACCCAGATAACGTTCTATTCCATATGTATCCTCCGGCATCTTCTCTGTAAAAGAACTGATCTGAAACTGTTTGCCATATACCGGATGATGGATATATACTCCGGTTGCTTCAATAGATGCCCCCTGTGTGATCGCAGGGAAACTTCCCACGCAGGTCAGCTCTTCCTCTTTTTTTGTACCTTTCAGTACCATAACTGTATATCCGTTATCTTCATTTCTGAAAATAACATGATCTATGTATCCTGTGACAGTTTCACTCATGTGCTTTTCTCCACACCTCCTGCTTCTTTGAGCCTCTGACAACGCAAAAAGGCACTGCACTGTGCAGTACCTCCTGCTTTATCCGTCAAAACGTGCCATTACCTCTGCATACTTACCGGTTCCCACTGCGACCACGCTCATTGCATCCTGCACAGTCAGTGTACTTACTCCGGTTCTCTGCTCGATCAGTGTATCCATCCCATGAAGAAGGGCACCGCCGCCTGTAAGTACGATTCCTCTGTCTACAATATCCGCAGCCAGTTCCGGCGGTGTCTTTTCCAGAATTCCATGAACAGTCTCCACAATCTGGCTTGTAGCATCCTTTAACGCCACACGTATTTCTTCTGAGGTAAGTGTCACTGTCTTCGGCAGACCGGTGATCACATTTCTCCCCTTTACTTCCATTGTTCTCGGATTTGATTCCTCTATAGCCGTACCAATCTGAATTTTGATCTTCTCTGCCATATCTTCTCCGATAAAAAGTCCATGATTCTTTCTCACATAGTTCAGTATAGCCTGATTAAAAGTGTCCCCTGCAACTTTCACAGAAGCGGAAACCACAACCCCCGCAAGAGAGATAACCGCAACATCCGAAGTTCCGGCTCCAATGTCTACGACCAGATTTCCAAAGGGCTTGGTCACATCCACCCCGGCTCCGATTGCCGCAGCTATAGGTTCCTCCACCATATAGACATCTCTGGCACCAGCCTGATAGGTTGCTTCCTCCACTGCCTTTTTCTCAATCTCTGTAATTCCACTGGGAACACAGATACTGATCCTGGGCTTGCGGAAAGCTCTTCTTCCTATTGCTCTGGATATAAAGTATTTCAACATCTTCTCTGTAACTGTATAATCAACGATCACGCCCTGTCTGATGGGACGGATGATCTCCATATCTGAAGTAATGCGCCCTTCCATCAGACGGGCTTCTTCACCGATCGCACGTATCTTCTCTGTATTTTTATCATAAACTACGATCGAAGGCTCATTTAGCACAAGCCCCTTTCCTGTAGAATAAGCCAGACTGTTCCTGGTTCCCAGGTCAATTCCAATATCACTTGTCGGCATGGAAATCCCCTTTCTGTTCTTACGTTCTCCTCATCCCCTTCAACTGATCATTACTTTTTACAGTCTCTACCGGGGACTTATCCGGTTTAGTTATAACAACTCCATAAAATAATGCGATCAAAACAGTCCAACAGGGCTTCACATCCTGATAAGCCGGATCAAAATATATTATTTACGAGAATTGCTATAAATAATCTCTTCTATTATATACAACTTCCATTTAAAAAGAAAGTCCTGCAATATGATTTCAAGATTATTTCAGATATTTCTTTACATATTTTCCGGTATAGGAAACCGGTGACTGTGCCACCTCCTCAGGAGTTCCCTGAGCAACTACGGTACCTCCTTTGTCTCCACCCTCCGGTCCGATATCAATGATATAATCTGCGGTCTTAATCACATCCAGATTATGCTCGATCACAACTACTGTATTACCGCCCTCCGATAATCGTTTCAGAATCTCCACCAGCTTATGCACATCCGCAAAATGCAGACCTGTGGTAGGCTCATCCAGAATGTAGATAGTCTTACCTGTGCTGCGCTTGCTCAGCTCTGTGGCAAGCTTGATCCTCTGTGCCTCTCCTCCGGAAAGCTCTGTGGACGGCTGTCCCAGCCGGATATAGGAAAGTCCTACATCATAAAGAGTCTGTATCTTTCTTTTAATAGAAGGAACATTCTCAAAAAAAGTCAGTGCTTCCTCCACCGTCATATTCAGCACATCGTAAATATTCTTATCCTTATACTTTACTTCCAGGGTTTCTCTGTTATATCTCTTACCTTTGCAGACCTCGCATGGTACATATACGTCCGGAAGGAAATGCATCTCAATTTTGATAATACCGTCACCGCTGCATGCCTCACATCTTCCGCCCTTTACATTAAAACTGAATCGTCCTTTCTTATATCCTTTTGCCTTGGCATCTGCTGTTGCTGCAAAAAGATCTCTGATCTGGTCAAATACCCCGGTATAAGTTGCAGGATTGGAACGTGGAGTACGGCCAATAGGTGACTGGTCAATATTGATAACCTTATCCAGTTGGTCTGTTCCCAGAATATCCTTATGTTTTCCCGGAATCACTCTTGCCCGGTTCAGATCTCTTGCCAGGCGTTTATAAAGAATCTCATTGATCAGAGAGCTCTTACCTGAGCCCGAAACTCCTGTGATACAAGTCATGATCCCAAGAGGTATCTTCACATCGATATTCTTGAGATTATTCTCTGCCGCCCCCTTGACAGTAAGAAAACCGGTTGGCTTCCGTCTCTCCAAAGGTACCGGGATTTTTAATTTTCCGCTCAGATAAGCTCCTGTGATGGAATCCTCGTTCTTCATCAAATCCTCTGCAGTTCCCATGGCAACCAGTTGTCCGCCATGCTCCCCTGCACCGGGACCTATATCTACAATACAGTCTGCGGCACGCATGGTATCTTCATCATGCTCCACAACGATCAGGCTGTTTCCAAGATCACGCAGTTTCATCAGAGAACCAAGAAGTCTGTCATTATCCCTCTGGTGAAGTCCGATACTCGGTTCATCCAGAATATAGGCAACTCCTACCAGCCCGGAACCAATCTGGGTAGCCAGACGGATTCTCTGCGCCTCGCCGCCGGAAAGAGTTCCTGTCGCACGTCCCAATGAAAGATAATCCAGTCCTACATCTGACAGGAAACTTACCCTTGCCCTGATTTCCTTCAGAATCTGTCTGCCGATAAGCTGCTGCTGCTCGGAGAGCTGCATATCCGCCAGAAAGGCTTTCAGCTTCTCTATGGAAAGATTGGTGACCTCATAAATATTCTTATCCGCCACAGTCACAGCCAGTGATTCCTTCTTCAGTCTCTGACCTTTACAGGTTTTACATGGAGTAATGCGCATGAAAGATTCATACTCCTGCTTCATGGCATCAGAGCCTGTCTCTCTGTAACGCTGCTCCACATTTCGGATCAGCCCCGGAAACGCCACATCGTAAACGCCCTCTCCGCGCTGCCCTTTATAGTAAACCTTTACAGAATGTCCATTAGTTCCGTTGATCAGAATGTCCTGTATCTTCTCCGGATACTCCTCAAAAGGTGTTGCCAGGCTGAAATCATATTCTCTGGCAAGAGCATCCAGGATTGCCCTGGAAAAGCTTCCCTCGTTTGTGCAGGACTGCCATCCTGTGACCACAATGGCACCATCCAGGATACTCAGAGATCTATCCGGGATCATCAGATCAATATCAAATTCCATTTTATACCCAAGTCCCAGACAGTCCGGACAGGCGCCAAAAGGATTATTGAAAGAAAAGCTTCTCGGTTCGATCTCATCTACACTGATACCACAGTCAGGACAGGAGAAACTCTGGCTGAAATTGTGAATATTTCCATCCATAGTATCTACCATCAGAAGGCCCTCTGCCAGATCCAGCACTGTCTCAATGGAATCTGAGAGTCTTTTCTCAATCCCGGGCTTCACGATCAGACGGTCTACCACAATCTCTATATTATGCTTGATATTCTTGTCCAGACTGATCTCCTCGGAAAGCTCATACAGGTTTCCGTCAATCTGCACACGTACATATCCGCTTCTCTTTGCCTGCTCCAGAAGCTTTGCATGAGTTCCCTTGCGCCCCCGCACAACAGGCGCCAGAAGCTGGATCTTCGTTCTCTCCGGAAAAGACATGATACTGTCTACCATCTGGTCAACTGTCTGCTTCTTAATCTCTCTTCCGCACTTCGGACAATGAGGGATTCCCACTCTGGCATACAGAAGTCGGAAATAATCATAGATTTCTGTCACTGTTCCTACTGTGGAACGGGGATTGCGGTTGGTAGATTTCTGATCAATGGAAATGGCCGGCGGCAGACCTTCGATGCTCTCCACATCCGGCTTCTCCATCTGTCCCAGGAACTGTCTTGCATAGGAAGAGAGAGATTCCATATAACGGCGCTGTCCCTCTGCATAGATGGTATCAAAAGCCAGTGAAGATTTACCGGAGCCACTCAGTCCTGTAAATACCACAAACTTGTCTCTGGGAATATCCACACTTAAATTCTTAAGATTATTAACATTGGCACCTCTGATCCTGATAAAGTGCTTCTTCGTTGTATCTGCTGCCATTGTGGGCCTCCTGTTTCTCATTTATAAATAATAACTGTTTCTTACCTTGACAGTTACACCTTTTTCGTATGTTATGATATTCATGGATTGTGCGCAGTTTCGCTGCCCCGCAATCCTCATGGCATCAGTATAATACAGGAACATTTGTTCGTCAAGGCGTTTACGGCAAAAAATCCGCCATAACGGAATTGCTTACATGGATTCCATCTCTGCTCAGAAAAATCCTTCCTTTTTCTTCCAAAAGCAGTCCCATTGACTTATATTTTCTCAGAACATCCCCGTATATTGCATCTATTTCACTGCCAAACTGCCGCTCAAACTCAGCTTTTGAGATTCCTCTGGTCATACGAAGTCCCAGAAACATGAACTCCGCCATCTCATCCTCTCTGGTGAGGGGCGGCTCTTTTTCTCTTATTTTTTCCGAAGTTCTGCTGTTTTCCAGATATTTTTTCATATCCTGTGTATTGGCAAAACGTTCCTTTCCATAAAGAGAGGAAGCTCCCAGGCCAAATCCCAGATAATCCTGTCGGATCCAATAGCCCACGTTATGCCTGCATTCTCTGCCTTTCTTTGCGTAATTGGAAATCTCATACTGCTCAAAGCCATATTCTCTCAGAATCTGTGCTGTTGCCTCATACATATTGTACTCCGCATCTTCATCCGGCAAATTCAGCGTCCGCGATGCAAAAGGTGTGCCCTCCTCAATGATCAGGCTGTATGCGGAAATATGTTCCGGATCCAGTCCTGCAACAGTGCGAAGATTGTGGATCCATCCTTCATAAGTCTGATCCGGGATCGCACTCATCAGATCAATATTGATATTGTCGAACCCTGCCTCTCTTGCACTTCTGTAAGTCTCCAGAAACTGCTCATAATTGTGGATTCTTCCAAGGATCTTCAGTTCTCTGTCATCCGGCGACTGTAAACCTATGCTCAGGCGGTTGATTCCATATGTTCTGTATGCCTGCAGTTTGTTTCTGTCTGCAGTCCCCGGGTTTACTTCTATGGTGATCTCAGCATGATCCGCAATCTGAAATTTTCGTCTTATATGATTTAAAATTTCTCCTATGAATCTCTCATCCAAAACAGAAGGAGTGCCCCCTCCAATAAATACAGAGGATACACTCCTTCCTTTTCCTTCTTCTGCTGCATTGATTTCTTCAAGCAGAGCATCTACATAATCAGCCTGCTCCTTTGGACCTGACGGACCGGAAAGGAAATCACAGTAATCACATTTTTTTATGCAAAATGGAATGTGGACATAGATTTCCATGGGAGAATCTGTGATATTCCTTCTCTCCATTGTAATCTGCTCCTGTTATGACCTGTTTTCTATTCCTCAGTATCTGATGTACTGCTGTCTTGCTCATTGTTATCTGCTGAGTCGACACTGTTATCTGTACTGTCGGCATCACTTTGGCTGTCTGAACTTTCCGCAGATGAGATACCTGCTGCATCCTGCTCTGCCAGATACGTATTTACCATTGTCAGATTACCATTGGTGGTAACTGCTGCGGAAGCTACCTGATCCGGTGCCGGAGTGGGACTTGTCTCTTCCGGCGCAACACTGATCTGGATCACTTTGGAGGACGCTTCATCTACCTCCCTGGTTTTCCCACATCCGGAGACAGAAATTCCAAGCAATAACATACATAGTATAAATTCCAAGCAATAACATACATAGTATAACTGTTTTTCGCTTAATCATTTTCTTCAATATTTTAACCTTCTGTTGAGATGAGCACTATTCACAGATAACTGTTCAGTACCTTCACAGTTA
>OBAM01002219.1_pt1 | contig 10729 bp, 10 predicted proteins | sample 1517751 | NCBI WGS metagenome assembly OBAM01 (sample SAMN04571703, study PRJEB22368) | human gut metagenome | biome: human gut; material: stool | host: Homo sapiens | place: Luxembourg | collected 2012-10-18
TGTCGGGTCCAATGTAGCGTCACCGTTATAGACAAACGGTCCTGCTACCTGAATTGAAGGTGAAAACGCATACAATCGGGCCTTCTGGTTAGACAGGGTCACAGGATCATTATCCACGTTTTTCCAAGTTTCCTGTGCTGCCACATACTTATAACCTTTGTTCAGGAAATCAGCACCCGAATACTTCTCTACGGTGCCGTCCGCTTCAAACTTGTCATGATCCAATGTGAACAGACGGATTTGGTCACCGTCCACCCAAGGATGCCCGCCGGTCATCATACCTTCCGTATTGCCTTTTGTGGAGATGCCATCCACAATCATCTCAATGCGCAGGTTTGACTTTGAACCGTCCGTTGACGGAGCTCCGGGAGCAACCGTATCCTCATTGGAGCATGAAGCCATGGCCATTGAACCAAGAATGGCCGCAAATAATAACTTCTTCATAACTTATAGTTTTTAAATTCAATTGTTTGATATACTTTTCACGCCAATATTACCACCCGGAGCCCAAGGAATAATTTCCATGCCACTTCCAGAACCAGTTGAACCATTGCCATCACCGTTACCTGGTGTAAATGTCACTTCCGAGCCTGTATATTCAAGAGTAATCAGGTAGTGATAACCTGCCTTGAATTCACCACCGGTCTTATCCTGGTCAACTGTCACTGCATATGTCTGACCATCTATTGTCATATTCACGTCAATACTTCCTTTACATGGAACAACAGACATGAACTCATCCCGTCCACCCAAAGTGCTTCCGACAGCCTGTGGTATTGAATTACCTATCAACGTATTAAAAGGAACAGGATTACTAATGGGGGTAATACCGCCATTAACGGCACCTGTTATAAAACAATACTTTGTTTTACCCTGTTGAACCGCTTTAGTTGCCTTGTCTTTGCATATTGCACTAAATGCAGTGACACTACCCTTACCGATATTACTGTTCGGGTCATAAGCCATTTTGCGTTTCAATCGGAATGATACACGTGCCAAAGCATGGTTCATACGCATATGTACCTGAGGTGTCATACCATTCACACCCGAAGAACCGGCGGGCAGCTTTGCCTCGCCCCACAGATAGTCAATGTTGGTGGATGTATCAAGCGTACGATAAGAATTAGGCCACAATCCGTCATAAGAATGGTCCTCACCTTCGTCATATGGATAAAAACAATACACATCGCAATAATCCTCAGTCATACTATAAGAATCATAGGTACCCCAGTATTTACCATCAAAAGTATAGCGCAACACACCAATCTCCTTAGTGTCGCTGTACAAGTTACGTGTATTCTTGTCCAACAGAAGGAATCCCACGTGGTCACCACTCTTGAAGTAAGTTGACCCAGTACCATCATAGGCTTTGGTAAACTGCGCCTCTCCCTGGTCAACGATGGTTATTTCAGGCACAACCTTTGTACCGGAAAAATCCCTCGGACCCTGTTCTTCCACATCGGAAGAACAAGCGGCGAATGCCATTACCGCAGCGGATATAAGTAGATATCTGATTTGTTTCATAATAGTGTTTATTTCTTGCCAATGTTATAATATTCCCAAAGCCCTGTTTCAAATTCAGAAAAAACAACCCCCAAGTTCAAGTTGTCGCTTGAAACGTCAATATCAATACGGGCGACCATGCACAGGTGAGCGAAGTTTGCCAAATACGAACTTATATCAATACTACGAACACGTTCTTCACCATTGTCCAACTGAGCCCATACAGTCAGGATATTACGGGTGTTGTCCACCTGCTCAAAACGTCCCAGGAAGTCAAGTACAGTGAATTGGTATTTGTATTGGATGTCAGCCAGATTGTCTGAAGAAGGATTTTCCGGATCATAACCCGGATCACCCGGACCTGGAACCTTGGATGCCATATAGTTACAAGTAACGGCGCTTTCGGGTACACCTTCACCGGTTGACAAGTTCAGTTCAGTAGCGATACCGGACAAAGAGGTGCGGATGCCAGTCACATTCGGCAGGCTCGGGTTATCCTTTCCCACCCGGAAGCGGAACTCAAGAAACTTTGTTATCTGTCGCTGCAGCACCGGAATCTGGTTTCTTGTATCCGGCCCCATCACCAGTTCAGTATCTTCAAACTTTACATTGGTTGATGACTGTCCCAAATAGAACAGTCCCGGTTCAGCTATATGACTGCCTGTCTCGTCAGCGTAATAGTCGACGAAAGCGGTTGCCTTGTCATAATTTTCCAAGTTCTTGAACTTGATATTCTGTGACATATTGGATACCGGTAATGCCGGATCTTCATCGTTCACTCCGTCATTGTTGACATCATTGGGTCTTGTGAAAGTGATTACACGGGCACCGCCCATCGGCATACGGGTGGTTACGGTGTCGGGAATACCCTCCAGATTCGGAACAATGCTGTATTCACCCTGATAACCCTTATCGTCGCTATACATCAATGCATAGTTTCTGTCCGGAGAAGAAGGGATATCATTATAACCCTGCCAGTTGTTCTCTACACGCAACCAGCCGAAATAGTCACAATCCTCTGTAAAGTCGCAGGAAGAGAGAGCTGCGGCCACAAACAAAAGAGGTATAAATTTCTTTGCTTTCATATAGGTTTTGTTTTTATTCGTCAAACATTGATTTATTCAAGTCATAAGCCTGGATCAGCTGGTTGATTTCAGGGTCAAGCGCTCCACGCCACGCCTTAGTCTTATCCATAGCCACAGCCTTTTTGTAATATTCGATTGCTTTGGGATAGTCTTTCTGGCGTGCATAGATGACAGCCATCAGATATACGGTATTAGCCGTTTCCTTTTCCTTTTGCAGAATATTCAAAGCCGGAGTGTCGTAACCCATGGATATATAGCAGATAGCAGTGTTGACATCATCATAGTCAAGCAAAATCTCCAAAGCGTCTTTGTAGCGACGGTTCTCAAGCAGTTGGAGTCCTTCTGCATATTTCTCGTCAATCACATCTGTATGAACCGTATCCTTAACCATGCCCTTGCGGTGCATATTGAACTCAAAGTTTACGGCACGCAATTCAGGATAGAATGCGTCTTTCATCAGTTTGTAGTCAGCCGGGAATTGAGAACGGATTTTGCTTTCACGGATATCAGCGTTCTTTTCGTCACGAATCAAAGCAAGGATTTCATTCTTGTTTTTCAGCGTGTCCGTTGCATTCAGAATTTCCTCCAGTTTCGCCCAGTCCTCTGCCAGATAGTGCGGGACAATCAGCTTGCTCAGCTCGATGTCTTCATTCTGACGGCCACGGAAGAACTGTCCCATTGACTGAGAACGGCGACGTGCCAAGTTCTCGTTCGCTGCCCGGGAACCTTCCGGAGAACAGGTGGCGGTCATCACGATAGAGTCAACTACGAAAATACCTGTTTCATCAACCTGACGAACTATTTTTTCCACCTTGTCAATCTCATCTTTGTTATTACCCATATCCAGCTTAAACTCGGATTTTCCGACAGGGAATACAATGTGTGCCGAATAGTTTTCGAATGCACGGCGTTCCACTACCTTCTTCACATAACGCGGGGCGCGGTCCAGGAATGTAAGCATGTTGGATATAGTATATACAATCGTATCCGAGTTCGGCATGTTGTAAACCGCATCATCCAATGTGGTAACGTCTCCGTTCAAGGTCAGGAACAATTTCTTGTTCGCTTCGTCCACATGCACGTCCTGAGAATAGTAGTATTCGATATCCTTTCCCTTATCCACGATAGAATCCAGACGGGCATTACGTGCGAAGGGGAACTTGACATACTTCTCATACATTTCTTCCGATTTGCGCTTACGTGCGTTGTTGTTTTCCACGTCACCGTAACGAGTATAGAAGTCCATCCATAAGAGCGAGTCCACACGAGAAAGCATCAGCTTGTCAGGGTCATCGCCCAACTCCTGAATATACTTCTTGTACTTGGCCGGCGAATAGCGGAGATTGATGTCGCGTAACATCCAGTTCACGGGAACACCATCCAGCATACCTTGCTGTTGCAAGCCCAAATAGGCCAATTCCTGCTGTGACAGTCCATTCAGCTGGTTAATGGTCGTTGTCGGAGTCTCCCCTGCCTTCTGGCTGATCATGTATTCGGGATACTGGTTATAGTGCAGGAATCTGCGGTTTACCTTATATTCCCAGTTGTTGAAACGGTCCCGATCCCTAAGTACTTTCTTGCGGTGTTTGTTAGCAAACAAGTTCTTGCGGTCCAGTGTAAGGTAATACAGACGGTAATCCACGAAATTCTTCACGAAGTCTGCAGAATCCGGGATGATTGTTTCCATGTAATTCTCATACTTCTCATAACCCTTACGACGTTTGTCATCAAAACGGGCTCCGGTAATGAAGATGTCATCCAAAAACAGCGAATCCTTGGTCACATCCTTTGTTACCTTCGGAATCAGGTGCACCTGCCAGTTCTTATCCACCAGGCCCTTCGGCACACTTACGATAAAGTCCACATTTACTTTACCGTTACGTTCGGGTACGGTCTTGTTCTTTGCGAACACGCGGACTTCAGACAATGTATAACTGGCGATGTCACTGCCGTCCTTATCTTTGGTGGCAACGGAAATATACGCCTCTTTACCGTTTTCCTTGAACTTGACCTCGCGCGGCACATCCACTACAGTGGTGTCCACGGTCTTTCCCGGCTGGCTTAATCCGGCTGTCAGGTTCTGCCCTTCCATCTTGCGTACAAATGCTCGCTTCCCGCTACATGCGCACATCAGCAGGCAACTTGCCACAAACAAAGGCACTATGTAATATTTGATTCTCATAGCAACCTCCTTTTTAGAACAGGTATACGAATGCTAATGAAAGTTTGGTCGGGACGAAATTGATTTTGTGACCCGGGTCAGGCAGAGAACCACACTCTTTGCAAAGGTACTTGTCAAAGTCATGCCACATCAAACTGCCACCTAATTCAGCCTCGAAGTTCCAGCGTTTTGAAAGCATCTTAGAATAACCGACGGAGAAACCGCCACCTACCCCCCAACCATCATAACGATAGTCAGACAATTCCTTCCATCCAACATGGTAACGTGAATAGATTGCATGGAATCCCATAAACCAACGCATATACGATTCCGTAAACCAATAACGTACACCAGGCTGAACAGTAAGGTTCTTCATCTTACAATTGTCTGCGATAAAGTTGTACGTGAATGGATTGTAATTAACCGGCAAGTGAATAGATACTTTGCGGCTTGCAGTTGCAGAAAGTTCAAGATTCAGGTTCCCGGTAGCCAGCCCGAGCACGTTTGTCTTTACTGAGTAGAACTGAGCATTGGCAGACAGTCCCAACATAAGGAAGGCTGCCACTAATAGAAACTTAAATTTTTTCATGAGTACCATACATATTTATTGTTTATTGTATAATTACATCAGAAAGGGATACGCAAGCCCATAGAGAGGCCGTTACGCCAAGGGCGTCGTGTCCAAAGCGCATATTCATTGTTTTGGGCAATGAAACCCTGAACACCGTTTCCAAAAGTCCGGTTAAGCTCGAATCCCATCTGGAATCCGCAAGTGAATCCTTCCGCATCGGCACCTAAAGCCGCACCCATACGCATCTTGAAAGTGGAGTTTTTGCCTCGGTGAAGGGGAAATTTGTAGGCATAACCGCCACGGTATTCCTGCAAGTACTTCCAGTCCCCTTTTTCGTAGCTGTCATAAAATTCCGCGAACAGTTCGTGGCTGCCATGGTAACGTGATTCCATTTCGTAGGAAAGACGGACATCAATTGCACGTAGAAGAGAATAACCGCCGGAGATACCGATGTATTTTTCCCCGTTGCCGGCATAGAGAGAACCGGACACGCACAGGCACAGAGCTAAGGAGTAAATATATTTTTTCATATCGTTTTGGTTACTTAACTAATCGCAAAATTATGCTTAATTTTTGAAAAGAACAAATATACGAGCGTTTTTATTCATTTAACGCTCAAATTATTAGAATTTTAAGTTCACAGCCGCCCAAGCGGTCTCAGACGGCTATGATCCACATTTTAATAAATCTTTTTATTAAAGGTATCCGCATTCAGAATATCCTCGTAGTCGATAGTCAGGAGAATGGTTCTTCCAGAGTACTGCTGTTCGGCAAGTTCAATGGTGAAGACCTTCTCGTCAGAGAATGAGAATTTCTTGAACACATAGACATTGCGGTAGTTTTTCTTGAACTCCTTGATGTCAAAGAGACTCATGACCGGCTCGACCTCCACTGACTGAGTGGTAGTTCGCTTGTTCTGTTTCTTGTCCTCAATCTTGAAGCGTACCTGGTCGATGTCATATTTAATCTTGGTCTGGTTGACCAGTTCGATGTCCATGAAGAAATAATCGTCAATGGTATAGATGTTGTTCAGTTTGAACAACATCTTGTCCTTCTTGGTGCGCACGTCGTGATAGTTCGCCTTGGAGTTCCAGACAGTCCAGCAGAACTTCACCATCTCCGTCTCGGACATGGACACATCCGGGTTCAGGTAGCTGCTTTTCTCGGACAAGGGAATCACGTACTGGCTGCAGGCATCCTGGGGAATCTCGGTATAGACCAGCTGATACTGGGACACGCTGCGTTCGGTCACGATAGTGACGATACCCATGGATTGTCCGTCAATAAAGGTACGGTCTTCCTCGCCCCAACCGCCACGGTTGTTCTTCACCTTGATTTTCTCTTCAATCGGCTTGATACGAAGAATATTCTTCAATGGCAGGTTACCCACCACCTCATTCATGGAAATATCCACATACTTAATCGGATCACCCGTCACAAAATGGGTGGAGACCTCACGGTTTACCTTAACCGTTTCCATCACATCAATGCTCTTAGTCTGTCCGAAGGCAAACACCGGCAAGACCATCAGGCCCAGCAATACAATTAACTTAGATGCTTTCATATATCTTACCTTTTTATATTAGACATAGCTTGTTTTATTTCTCGTTGCCGTTCACCAGGATAACCTGTGTGTTATACTTGATACGGGCCTTGTTCTTGGAAAGGTTACGTCCGGCGGTGCGTGTGCCGATGCTGATCAGTTGGTCAAACATATCGTAACCCAGTTCTGCCAGACGGGAAGACTCGGACTGGTCCACGTTCACCCGCATGGAGCCTGTGAGTTGTGATCCGGATTCCTGCACGATGGTTGCGAAGTTGGATTTCGGCACATACAGTCCGGGGTTGGCGTCCAGGTCATAGATTTCCAGCTTGACCGGGATAATCTTGTCCTCCACCATAATATTGTTGATGGTCAGGTATACTCTCATGTTACCGAATCCGCTGATGAAGGAGTATAGGTACGTCCCTTTTGTAAGCTTGTATCCGTCCACCTCGATGTCATCACTCAACCGGATACGGACACGGGAGCCCTGTTTGCCCTTTACCACTTCATCCACCATAGCATGAATATGGCTGGGCTGGCGTTTGTCGCGTAGCGTGTTGAAGTACTCGCTCTCTTCGACGGAAGCCTTTGTCACCGTTTTCGGTTCCGGGTCCTTAGACTTATTAGGGTTTGTTATCTTCGGTTTCTCTTCCACAGCCTTTTCCGGATTTGCCAGTCTGTCCAACATCTCCATTTCAGCCTTGAACTTTTCGAACTCAGACAGTTCCTCTTCCTGCGGTTTGTTGTTTGAACGGCTGGTGCTTCGTGAAGACTGCGATGAAGAGCGGTTTGATCGATCATTCACCCGTCGCACGGATTCCCTCTGCCGTCTGGTTGACATCTGTGAAGCCTTCATTATCGAATCCAGTTTGCGTGCCTGTTCGACTGCCGCTATGGAGTCATTGTATGCGCGTCTGTCCGCTTCTTCCTCGCGGATACGCTGTTCCATCAGCTCACTTTTGGACAGCTCGTTCTGCTCGACAGCATCGGGCAGGTCCACCACCACTTCTGCCGCCGACGGCTCTACCTTTTCATCTTCCTCTGCGGTCCCCACCAAAACACCGCCAAGGAGCAGCACAAAAGGCAGGACAATTATCGGTAGCGCATATTTGGGCTGCCTTGCCAACTTTGAAAAATCTATTCTTCCCATAATCAGTTCTGTTTATCTGGTTAAATATTACTTTGTAGTCAACATTACACTGTCCACCTTCTCCGGCGGTCTGATTACCGATTCGTCAAACTTTCCGTAGCGGATAATGAACTCCCGGTTCGTTTCTATCCTGTACAGGCTGTCTGTCCGGTAGCGCACCGTATCGATTTTCATCTCACGCACAACCTGTTCCACGAAATCCTTCGGGGTATTGGTCTTGAACACCTCCCCATACCCGGAGGAAAAGCCCATCACCCTGCCCGCCACGGAATCCAAAGCCAACGGGTCAGTGCTGTCCGGGGAAGGCCGGTTCCCTAAAGCGATAAAGTACAGCAGTATCGCCGTCATGGTACCGCCCATGAGAGCCACCGTCACCCGGGGATAGCGTTCGGTAATCAACTGAAGGCGTTGTATACCCTTATCTATATGGGTAAACCGGAACACCTTTTCGGTTATGGCAACCGTCATGTCCCGGGTTGTCTCAAACACCTTCTTCTCGTACTCCTTCTGTTCCTCCGGAGATCTTTTCCGTTTCAGCCCAAGCAAACCCATAGATCAATTATTACCGTTTTCAGAACGAAAAGAACTGTAATCCTCCACCATCCAGTTACGGATCATCAGTCCATGGATGTTATTCTCCGTACGAGGCTGCACCTGAATCTTACCACTGGTAATCAGCTTGTAGTAGGTTCCCCCATTACGGCGGTCAAAGCGGATGGTTCCCCAATATCGGAAAGTCATCTGGTTCTTGTCAAACTGGATGCTGTCCGTCATCAGCCAGGAGTGCATGTTATTCTTCACCAGCTCGTTATAATAGCCACGCTCGCGCATATTCATGTACTGTCGGTATGCCGACTGGTCACAGAGGTAGTTGGCTCGCTCCATGTTCTTCTTGATGAACTCGTTGTCCGGGCCCAGGGTGTAAAACAGGGAGTGAAAATCCTCGACCAGCCCTTTCACCTCCATTTCCATGGTCAGCCCACCATTGGACCGCACAGCCGAGAAAGCATTATAATTCGCGTCCAGCACATAGATGCGCGACTCCGATTTGGAGATGCGGACATCCGCATATATCATTGAACCTATGGAAGTGACAACCGTCACGATTCCCATGATGATACAAACCACCAGTACCAACTTCTGTTTTTGCTCTATATTTCTTACAAACATAACTATGCTATTTAGATTATTCGACTAACATTATTATTGCGGGGCATTATCAGGATTGCCCCCCTCCTATAGTACTGCCCATACCCTTGATAACAGAGCCGCCTGCACGGACCACGCTGGAAGCGCCCATTGTCACGATACCTACACCGGCAGTGACACCTGTAGCTGCCGGAGCCGTTCCTGATGTCTCGATAATCCAAGACGAACAAACCGGCACATACATGGTCGCACCGCACGCTGCCATGATACACACGACAAACATACAAGCCTGGCCCGTCATGGCGCCCGCATACTCATAGAACTCATCCCAGTCCTTCAGCGGATCCTCCGTCTTGGCCACCAAATCCGTCAGGTATTGTATCTCACGCTCCAGCGTGTATCCCAAAATGGTATAAATCACAGACAGTGCCACAAACAGGATGACAGAGTAGAATGTCACACTGAGGTAACGTGCCGTCCATGCCGACCAGCTGCTACGCCATACCCCGAGCACGGAAAATCCGAACGAGAGCGGTCCGATGATATACAGTATACTCATAAAGAGCGTCTGCATCATGATGATCAGCACGATTGAGAACTGAAGAAATATCAGTCCCAGCTTCTCGATGATCAACGTGAATCCCCACAGGAAAGCCTTGAACACCCAAGAACCTCCCGCAATCAGCTTTTGGGACAGTTCGTTATAGTCCGTCACCGACATGCTGGAAATCAACGCCTGCAGGAAATCCTCGTTCTGCCAAGAATCCATGGCATTATCGACCATGGCCGCCTTGGTGTAGATACGTCCCGTCAGGATATCAATCTGTTCCCACCGTTCGATTTCCTGGTTCTTGGCGTAAATCTGCGCATACGCCGTTCCTTCCAACTGGGCTGCCGGCCAGCGTACCAAATCGCAATACCCACCCCAGAACATGATAACCAGCAGCAGGGCGAACGGTCTCAGGAGCGGCATAATCTTCCAAGTCTCTTCACCCAACATATAGTTGTAAGCCTTTCCCGCAAAATGAGCCAGGCACAAAAAGCCGGCAATCACCTTCGCATAGTACGCCATGGCACCCACCAGGCCCGTGCGGTCCCCGGCGGTAATCATCCGTTTCAGTTCCAGCATGTAGTCAAAGGTGTCCTTGTCCAGCAGACCGTTGCTGAAGATGTCAAACCCACCGGTGGTGTCCCCACCTTGCGCCTGCAGATGGAAGAACCCGTTTTGGCTCAAATCCAGCAACCCGCGCACTCCTGACAAAAGAGTGTCCAGCAAAGGTTGCCATGTACTATCAAAAAACAGTTCATTCATAGTCTCGTGTATTATGTCTTGTTTATTCCTATCTATTTTTACGTCCGGAAAAAGACTTGTCCAATATCTTCCGGTACTCCTCATTGATGTTCATCCGATCCGTCTGTTCGGACTCCAGGATAAAGTCTATCCAGTCCGATCCCCTCACGTGCGCATACAGCCGGTTCAGTTCATTCAGCTTCTTCTGGTAGAACGATTCCTTGTCTGCCGAAGGCACCCATGAGCTGTGTATCTGCATCACATCGTCGATGA
>OBAM01002230.1_pt1 | contig 10688 bp, 8 predicted proteins | sample 1517751 | NCBI WGS metagenome assembly OBAM01 (sample SAMN04571703, study PRJEB22368) | human gut metagenome | biome: human gut; material: stool | host: Homo sapiens | place: Luxembourg | collected 2012-10-18
TTGAAAAATATTATAAAAAGATAAAAGAAAAGCATCCTGACTTCAAAGTCATTCAAGGAAATGAAATTTATCTTTGTCGAAATGGACTTAATGCTTCTAATTATAAAGCTGGACAGGACAAATACTATCACTTTATCTTGTTAGCTAAAGATGCCATCGGTCATAAGCAGATTCGTGAAATTTCTACTCGTGCTTGGCTAAGAAGCTATATGGCGCGAGGAATGCGTCGAGTTCCGACTTATTATAATGACTTATTTGAAATTATTGGTACAGAACCTGGTCATGTAATTGGTTCAACGGCCTGTCTCGGAGGATGTCTCCCTACTCAGCTTCTAAAAGCAAAGGATAATCCAGAGTTGATGCCAAAAATTCATAACTGGATAAGTCAAATGGATAATTTGTTTGGTCATGGAAATTTCTTTTTTGAGATGCAACCCAGCAATAATAAGGACCAAATTTATGTCAATAAAAAACTTTTTGAGTTATCGAATAAGTTTGAAATTCCTTATATTATTACAACAGATACACACTATCTCAAGAAAGAAGACAGAGCAATTCATAAAGCTTATCTAAATGCCCAAAATGGTGATAGAGAAGTAGATGATTTCTATGCCACAACTTATCTAATGGGTACAGAAGAACTCGAAAGTTATTTTGGATATTTTTCACAAGAGCAATTACAAATAGCATATAGGAATATCCTAAAAATAAAGGATATGTGTAAGGATTATAGCCTTCTAAAACCTCTGTATATTCCTCAGCTTCCTTGGAAAGAATCTAAAATTAGTTATGTTCAGAATTGTTGGATAGAGAGAATTCCTTATCTGAAAACATTCGTTGAGTCTGATTATATAGGTGATAGAGCTTTAGCCTGTATGATTGTTGAGGCACTGGAAGATGGACCTCAAGAATTATGGAATCAAAAGACTTGGGACGAGGTCAATGCTTGTCTTGAAATGACATGGATTTCTTCCAATGTAAATAAAGCACATTGGTCAGCTTATTATCTAAATCTTCAAAGAATTATTGAGGAATGTTGGAAAGCTGGTACATTAGTTGGGCCAGGAAGAGGTTCTGGGGTAGGCTTTATCCTACTTTATCTTTTGAATATAACTCAAATCAATCCTCTACAAGAAACTACTAAAACTTTTAGATGGAGGTTCTTGAATCCGGACCGAGTTTCAGTACTTGATGTAGATGTAGATATTGAGGGTGGCCGGCGCGCGGAAGTCCTAAATCATTTACGAAAAGTCTATGGAGATAATCGAGTTTCAAATGTTGCCACTTTCCGTCAGGAAAAGTCTAAATCAGCAATTCTTACGGCTTGTCGTGGTTTGGGAGTAGATGTTGATATTGCTTCTTATCTGGCCTCATTGATTCCCTCTGACCGTGGATTACTACGAACTCTATCTCAATGTATGTATGGTGATACTGAAAATGATTGGAAGCCAATCAAACAATTTGTATATGAAATGACAGAGAACTATCCTGAAGTTTGGAGGGTCGCTCAAAAAATTGAAGGATTGATTTGTGGGTATGGAATCCATGCCGGCGGAGTAATCTTTGTAGATGAGCCTTTTACCAATTCAACTGGGCTAATGCGCGCGCCAGATGGAACCATCATTACAGCTTTTGACCTTCATGCGTGTGAGGATGTATCACTTATCAAGTATGACTTGTTATCAGTAGAAGCGCTGGATAAAATTCATAACTGTCTAGATTTACTAGTTGATTATGGATATATCAAAAAAAGAGACACTCTAAAAGAAACCTACGAAAGCGTTATTGGTATTTATAATTTAGAGCGAACAGCGCCAGATATGTGGAAAATGGTATGGGACCACAAAATTACTAGTTTGTTTCAAATGGAAAAACAAAGTGGGATTAGTGGTATTGCTCTGACTCATCCTCAATCAGTAGATGACTTAGCTGTTCTGAACTCTGTAATTCGTTTGATGGCTCAAGAAAAAGGAGCTGAGCAACCTCTAAATAAGTTTGCTCGTTTCAAAAATGATATTTCTTTATGGTATAAAGAAATGGAGAAATATGGTCTTACAAAAGAAGAAATGAAGATTCTTGAACCAGTAGTAAAGATTTCTTATGGTATCTGCGAGTCTCAGGAAAAATTTATGGAATTAGTTCAGTTGCCTGAGTGTGGAGGTTTCAACCTTACCTGGGCAGATAAACTAAGAAAATCTATCGCAAAGAAAAATCCTAAAGCTTTCCTTGAATTACAAGATGAATATTTCAAGGTTATAAAAGAAAAAGGGCTGGATGAAAAATTCTGTAAGTATGTTTGGAATGTGTTAGTCTGTACGAGCAAGGGTTATGGTTTTAATGCATCACATACCTTAGCTTATTCGCTAATCGCCCTTCAAGAAATGAATTTAGCCTATCGATTTCCGATTATTTTTTGGAATTGTGCTTGTCTTATTAGTGATAGTGGAGGAAATGAGGGATCAGAAGAAGACGAAGAAGACGATATTATTGAGGAAACTTATGTTGATTGTGTAGAAGAATTTGAGGATGACAACGATGATGATGAAGATGATGATGAAGAGGTTGTAAAAGAGAAAAAGAAAAAGAAAAAAGCTAAAACTACAAATTATGGAAAAATTAGTTCTGCCATTGGAAAAATGAAGATGTCAGGAATTGATGTCGCGCCGCCAGATATAAATAAATCTACCTATACTTTTTCTCCCGATGTAGAAAAATCAATAATTCGTTTTGGTATGAGTGGAATTGTAAAAGTGGGCGAAGATATTGTAAAATCTATAATCGAAAATCGTCCTTATTCTTCAATTGATGACTTTCTATCGAAAGTAAAAATCAATAAACCTCAAATGATAAATCTTGTAAAAGCTGGGGCTTTTGATGAATTTGGAGACAGAGAAAACTTAATGAAATATTATATCTCAGAAATCAGTGATACGAAAAAACGAATAACTCTCCAAAATATGAAGATGTTGATTGATTTTGGAATGATTCCTGACGAGTATGACCTTCAAAGACGAGTCTTCAATTTCAATAAATATCTAAAAAAGATGAAAATAGGAACTCAGTATTATGGATTAGATAACATTGCAATGAACTTTTATGAAAAGAATTTTGATGTTGATTTTTTAGAACCCTATGATACTGAAAGCGGATTTGCGATTCTTCAAACCAAGTGGAATAAAATTTATAAAGTTCAGATGGATATTGTTCGTCCTTTCATAAAGGATAATAACCAATTATTACTAAATGATGTAAATAATAGGCTAATGTCTGATGTTTGGAATAAATATTGTCTTGGGTCTATTAGTAAATGGGAAATGGATAGTGTTTCTTGTTATTTTCATCAGCACGAACTTCAAGATGTCAATTATCGACTATGTGGTTTTTCAAACTTCTTTGAACTAAACGAACAGCCTGAAATTGATAGAATAATTGAAATAAAAGGAAAGAAAATCCCACTTTTCAAGATTCATCGCATTTGTGGTACCGTTCTTGATAGAGATAAGAGCAAAAAAATGGTAACGGTTTTGACTAGAGAAGGAGTCGTAAATGTAAGAGTTTTTGGTGAAGTCTTTTCTTATTATGACAAACAAATTAGCGAACGAGGCGCCGATGGTAAAAAACACGTCATTGAAAAAAGTATCTTCAGTAGAGGAAACAAAATTATTATTACAGGCATCAGGAGAGATAACGAATTCGTTATGAAAAAATATAAGAACACTCCTTATCATGGCATTGAACTAATCACAAAAATAAACGAAGATGGTACAGTAGAAAGTCAAGGGAGGATTGAACAGTAATGGGGATAATTGGAGTGCATGATTATGATTTTTTTACTTACCAAAATGTCCTCCCTAATCTTGAATGTGCGAAACTTTGTGCTTATCATAAGAAAAAAAGAGAAATTTCCGTTCTGGCACCAGAGTTAGCGCCAGAACGCTTCTCTACTCTCTATGTAAGAAAAGATTATGATGATGGAATTTATCCACGAGAGTTATTTGATGATAAGATAATTCTTGGAGGACGTGCAATACAACCAGGTCCATACAAACCTCTTCCTCTTGAAATTGAACAAACTGTTCCTGATTTTTCAATCTATGAGCGCCATTCTCCTAATTTTTGCCGTATAAAGGATGACGCGCGCCTCTTCAAGAGAATTTTATGGAGCGCGCATATTCGTCTTTCAATTGATGGGAAAAATATAGACCCTTGGCTAAAAAAAGAAGACTATATGTTTCAAAACACAAGATGTCTTATTCTTCACGATTACGATGCTGGTGCTGTTGATGGTGCTTATGATTTTATAAAAGACTGGTTGTATTCTCGAAATAATCTAAATAGTAATACTGTAAAACCATATTCACTTGGAACTAAATTTCCTATACAGGTATCTTCGGAAGAAGAACTACTAAAATGGTTACGACTACCTATTATGGAAGATGTTTTTGGAATACAATATAATAATTTTATGAACGACGTCTTATGTGATAAAATGAGATACTTATGGGATTTAGGAACGAGTCAAATGTCTTATAAAGTTGATGAAGGTTGTAAGGACGAGAATGACTTTTTGATGAATCGCTTGCCCTTAATTCTTCCTCAAGTTCTATTTTTTCATAGACATTGGATAAAAATTTCACTTATATATAATGACACACTAATCACAACTCCTGAATTACAAAATCTTTTTGAAGTCTTGAATTGGTTTATAAGGTCAAAATACTATAATTATAAAGCAGATAGAATTGTTGATTATTGCAAATGGATAGCTAAACATCAAGACCCTTGGAAATGTTGGCGAGCAAAATATCAACGAAAATGGCCTTCTACACAAGAAGCCAGAGATGCTTTTCAATATGTTAGATTCAATAACTATGAAGCCTTTAGAATGTTTTATGAATGGAGAAAAGTAATTTTTGATGGGAGGAAAATTGTAAATGACTCAAATTGAAATTCGAAGAGCTATTGATTTGAATAATCAACTTATCAATACGCTTCTCACGCCTAACCAGTTCACTCTAAATAATGAGGTCGCGCGCCTTCTACGAGAGAATAAAAACTATCAATCTCAATGCCAACACCATTTTGTTGGAGGATATTGTGAGTTTTGTGATATGGAGGAATCCAATGGATAAAAAAGCTTTTACCTGGTTAGATAATAATGAGTTTCAATATCAGATATGGGAACGAAAATATCGCAGAAATAATGAAAGTTTTGATGAATGGCTAGATAGAGTTAGTGGGAAAGATGAAGAACTAAAACAACTAATTCTTGAAAAAAAATTCTTGTTAGGCGGTCGTTCATTAGCAAATCGTGGCATTGATAATACAGGAAGTCTATTCAATTGTTATAGTCGTGGTTATGTTGAAGATGATTATAATGATATTATGGATGTTTGTAAGGATATAGGAGTTACTTTCAAGGCACAAGGTGGGCAAGGCATCTCCCTTTCCAAACTCCGCCCAAAAGGAACTCCTATCAAAGATGAATATGTCTCTGACGGAATTATTCCTTTTATGAAAATTTTCAATGAGGTTACAGCTGGCACCTCTCAAGGAGGCGCGCGAAAAGGCGCTCTAATGATTTCTTTAGATGCTTGTCATAAAGAAGTTTCTGATTTTATTCGCATCAAGTCAAAAGAAGGAGAAATAGAAAAAGCTAACTTGTCCCTTGAAGTTGATGATGAATTCATGGAAGCTGTTCAAAAATACTACAACACCGGAGAAATTGTCACTCTTCATGAAAAAAGAGATTATAGTGGACATGAAATTGAGTATGATGTTGTACCGATTGAAGTTTTCAAACTATTAGTTGATAATTGCTATGATTGGGCCGACCCGGCTTGTCTTTTTGTAAATAGATTTAGAAATTATAATTTGATGGAATTGATCCCATCCTATGAAATAGAGACCAGTAATCCATGCGGGGAGCAGCCCTTACCAAAAAATGGGGCTTGCTGTTTGTCATCACTAAACCTAAGTCAATTTATTGATAATCCCTACACAGAGAAAGCCTTATTCAATGAGCACGCTTTTATTCATGCTATTGGTGTTGGTATTAGAACTTTAGATAAACTAATTGATGAAAACTATTATCGCCACCCACTAAAAGCTCAGAGAGAAATGTCTTTCAATTATAGGAATATTGGCCTTGGAATCTTTGGTTATGCTTCTGCTCTAATGAAATTAGGACTTCGCTATGGCTCCCCGGAAGCTCTAGAATGGACTAATTTTGTTTTTGATACTCTTTTTGTTTATTCAGTACTGGCTAGTAATGAATTAGCCAAGAAATATGGACCTTTCCCTAAGTATGATAGTCGTATTTTTGATAGTGAAATTATAAAACATCATTTTACTTTTGAAGAAATAGAACGGCTAAAACTTGATGGACTTAGAAATTGTAGTTTAGTTTCTATTGCCCCCAATGGTTCACTAGCCACTCTTTTGGAGGATGTGAACCAGAGTTTGCTCTAAAATATACTCGAAGAACTGTTGGTATGACTGATGGAGAAGACAGCTATCATGATGTTTATTGTAAATCAGCACAAGAATACATGAGTATACATAATACTCAAACTTTGCCAGAATATTTTGTAGGTTCCGCGGATATAGACTGGAAAGATAGAGTTATGACCCAAGCTATCATGCAAAATCATGTTGACACAGCTATTAGTTCAACTGTAAATATGCCTCAAAGTGCCACAAAAGATGACGTTGCACAAATGTATCTTTTAGCTTGGAAAACTGGATGCAAAGGAATTACTATGTTCCGTGATGGCTGTAAGCGACTTGGAATTCTAACAACCGACAGCTCTCAAGAAAAAGAAGAAGAAAAAGGTTTACCTCGTGGAGAAATCATTAGCTGCTCTGATAATCTAATTGGAATGAAGCGACGCCTAACTACTGGTTGTGGTTCTCTCCATTGTACTGCCTGGTTTGACCCTCAGACAGGCGATTTGATGGAGATTTATCTAAATAAAGGAAGTACTGGTGGATGTGCAAACTTTATGGTTGGTCTTTCTCGAATGATTTCTCTAGCTTGTCGTGGTGGCGTAAAAATTGAAGATATAGCCGACCAACTTCAAAGCACTGGTGCCTGTCCAAGTTATGCCTCTCGAACTGCCACAAAGCATGACACTTCAAAAGGCGCCTGCTGTCCCATGGCAGTAGGAAATGCCCTTATGGAAATGTGGAAGGAGATGAAAGAAAGAATTGAGAAAGGAAATTCAATTATTGCCTTGGCAGATTCCAATTCTCAAATATCAACCTCTGAGAGCAGACCCCCATTCAATCCAGAGGTTGATAATGGCGCTAAGTGTCCAGAGTGCGGTTCTGAACTTATACAAGAGGGCGGATGCGTCATATGTAAATCTTGTGGTTGGAGCAGATGTGGATAAGGAGAATTAGTTATGGAAATGACAGTTTCAAAAGAGCGCTTTCAAAAAATTTCAGAAGTTATTGAGAATTTTGATGGTGAAGAAATTAGTTTTAGTTTTTTGATTGGTTCTCTTTTTCCAGATGCTTGGAAGAATATCCAACAAGCTCTAAAAGATGAACATATGAGAGGCTACTTAGAAGCAAAGGAGGAAGAAAATTGAGTTCTTTGGACCATATTGTTTATAACTATGTTGCCGGCCACTCCCCAATAATAGCCAGTCTTATCAAGAAAGAAGAATATCGTCAATATGAAAATATTGAACTCATCGCTAGTGAAAATTATCCTAGCGATGCAGTTCGAGCTACTATGGCTTCTTGTCTTACAGCCAAATATGCCGAAGGATATCCTGAATGTCCTCGTTATTCTGGGCGTCAAGGACGCTATTACGGCGGATGCCAAGTAGTAGACCAAATAGAAGAATATTGTTGTGATAAGTGGAGAGAAGTTTTCAATACTGACTATCATGTAAATGTTCAACCTCATAGTGGAACACAAGCTAATATTTCAGCATATATGGCAGTTCTAAAACCGGGAGACACAATTCTTTCTATGTCCTTGGCAAATGGAGGCCACCTATCACATTGTTCTCCTGTCAATATTAGTGGTAAAATTTTCAATCATGTTGAATATGGAGTAGATAAGAATGGATTTATTGATTATGAGGATTTCGAGCAAAAAATTCGTTTTTATCATCCACAACTGGTCTTAGCTGGCGCAAGTGCTTATAGTCGCATTATTGATTTCGAAAGAATGAAAAGTATTATTGATGCGATTCAACTTGAAGGAATGATTGAAAGAAATGATAATTACCGGCCATATTTTATGGTTGATATGGCACATATTGCAGGATTGATAGCTGGCGGATGTCATCCCTCTCCTTTTGGTTTGGCTGATATTATTACCACTACTGTCCATAAGACTCTGCGCGGCCCAAGAGGTGGATTGATTTTTTGTAAAACTGGACTAGCAAAAAAGATAGACGGCGCCGTCTTTCCGGGTTAATGATAGCCCCTTTTATTGGCGACAATAAAAAGAAAATCCTTTAAATTGCGGGGAACCCCTTAGAGCCTTTTCAACCAAGTTTATATAGGAATATATAAATGGCGTTTAGTAACGGAAACGGTAAGGTAAAATCGAAAAGGATTGGGTAATCAAACGCAACGAAACATCCAGAACGGATGGACGCTCAACGACTATAATAGGGATTAGTTGACATAATAAAATAGGAAGGAGGTGAAAGATATGGAAGAATGGAGAGATATTCCAGGTTATGAGAGTTTTTATCAAGTTTCCAATTTAGGTAATGTTAGAAGTATCCGTTTTAACAAAGTTCGGAACATGAAAAGCTGGGATTCGCATGGGTATCGCGCTGTTGAATTATGTATAAATAATAATAGATATATAGTTAGAGTCCATCAATTGGTAGCTTTAGCTTTTATTCCAAATCCAGAAAATAAGCCTGAAGTAAATCATAAAGATAGAAATAGAAGCAATAATAATGTTGAAAATTTGGAATGGGTTACTCAATCTGAAAATGTAGCTCATGCTTATAGAAATGGGATTAAGCCTAGGCCGACTTATCAAAACCAGCCCTTTCAAAAAGAAATTTTAGATATAATAGAAAATAAAAAGTATTTTTCTATTCGTGAAGCTTCTCGTCAGACGGGGCATAAAAGAGATACAATAAAGCGTAGTCTTGATTTGAATACTCCAGTCTGTAATAATACTCATCATTTTATTTATGTCAACTAAATGGTATAGTCTATTCCCCTAATAAATATCGGGAAACCGAGGGTATAAAAGAATCAAGGAGGCCCTTTGATGCACGTTATCGCAGGAAAAGCAGTTTGTGCCGAAGAAGCTCTAACTCCTGAGTTTAGAGATTATGCTAATCAAGTAGTTTGGAATTCCAAAGCGATGTGTAATGAGTTCCAGTCCCTTGGATATAAAATCGTAAGTGGAGGAACAGATAATCACCTATTTCTAATTGACCTCACTTATAACTATCCTAATCTTACAGGGCGCGAAATTCAAGAAGAACTCGATAAATACAACATTACTCTAAATAAAAATTGTATCCCTAATGAAGATCGAAGTCCGATGGAAGCTTCTGGGCTACGAATTGGAACACCAGCTATGACTACAAAAGGTTGGAAGTCTTCTGATTTTAGGGCTTGTGCTAATAAGATAGATACAATAATAAAAGCTCTTGACCAAAGGAAAAATTTGAAAAAAGAATAATTTTATGATATACTTATTATAGTAAAAAGAAAGGATGAGTTGATAGAATGACCCATAGAGAAAAAAGTTTCTTCAATATCGCTAAACAAATGTGTCGGCTTTCTAATTTTGATAGAGCAAGAGTCGGCGCGGTAGTTGTTAGTGGAAAAAGAATTTTATCTGCTTCTTGTAATTCTACAAAAACTCGTCCTCTTCAATTTTACTATAATAAGTATCGTAATTTTGACGATTATAAAAACTCCAATTCTTGTGAACACGCGGAAATTTCTGCCCTGTCTCCTTTGATTGGAAAGGAAATAGAATGGGATAAAGTTTCCATTTTTACTTTTAGAGAACTCAAAACAGGAGAAAAGGCTTGTAGCAAACCTTGTCCTGCTTGTAGTAAGCTTATAAAAAATTTGGGAATCAAGAATGTTTATTATATAGATGAAGATGGAGATTTTGTAAAGGAGAGATATATTTGAAGATTGAAAATACTCAGGTGTACGGCCTTGAACGAGCAATCAAAACTGCTAAGTATCCAAAGGCCACTGATATTGAAAAATTGAATAGCGAGCTTACTCCTGGTATCAAGGCTTGTCTTACTTGCCCAACTGGTCAAGGACATGATAACGCTCTAAAAGGAATTATTGTTCAGTTTGATTTGACAATTAGTCAAAATGCCTGGATGCAGATTGAACGTTATCATTTCTGTGATTTTATTAGCTCTTGTTCAAAAATGCACAAGATTACTAAATTTTCTCTAAATAAACAATGTAATACTTATGTTGATAGAAGAATTATTGATATTTGTCAAGAAAAGATTGATGAATATAATAGACTATCTGCTTTAGAAGAAAAAACAGAAGAAACTCATAAACTTATGAATAAAAAATATCTTGAGATTCTTTATAATATTCCAATGGGTTTTGAACTAACAGCCGGAATGACAACAAACTATCAACAACTAAAAACAATCTATCAACAACGACGCCATCACCGTCTACCTGATTGGCAGATGATTTGTGATTGG
>OBAM01002239.1_pt1 | contig 10642 bp, 9 predicted proteins | sample 1517751 | NCBI WGS metagenome assembly OBAM01 (sample SAMN04571703, study PRJEB22368) | human gut metagenome | biome: human gut; material: stool | host: Homo sapiens | place: Luxembourg | collected 2012-10-18
AACCGCAGGGTCGAGCCGCTTTCACAGCAGTCCGCCACAGCCGCCTGGGGTCTGGTCTTCCCTACGCCGGTGACTGTGATGGTGCTGCCGTCCTGCCGGAACGATGCGCCGAATGCGGAAAGCACGTCCATGGTGGCGGTGATGTCCCGTGACATATCCACCCCGGAAACCACGGAAGTTCCCTCTGCCAGAGCTGCACAGATCAGGAGACGGTGCGCCATGCTTTTGGATGCCGGGATACGCACAGTGCCGTGGAGCTTCTCCGGTGAGATCAGTATGTTCATGCGTCTCCTCCCATCCAAACGGCAAACTCGTCAAAGGGCATACTGCGGATCTCTGCCTTGCCGATGGTCTCGCAGACGATGAACCGCAGGGCTGCGCTGGCACGCTTTTTGTCGTTGCCGCAGAGCGGAACCAATTCCGAAAGCGATGCCGGCACTTCGGTAGGCAGGTCGTATGCCTTCACGCAGTCACACAGCCGCACGTACAGTTCCGGAGTGCAGGTCTTTTCGGTCATCATGCACATTCCGGCTGCCACTGCGCTGCCGTGGGTATAGGTCTCGTAGTGATAATAGCTTTCCACGGCGTGTCCCAGGGTATGCCCGAAGTTCAGAATCATCCGCTCGCCGGTGTCGAACTCGTCCTGCTCCACCACGTCACGCTTGATGTCAATGCAGGTGGGGACGATCTCGTCCATAGCGCTGCTGACATTTTCCAGGTTGTGCTGTTCCAGCAGTTCGAACAGCTTTTCGTCCCGGATCATGCCGTACTTGATGACTTCGCCCATGCCGTCTGCCAGGAACATTTTCGGCAGGGTGTCCAGGGTATCCAGGTCACACAGCACCGCCACCGGCTGCTTGAATGCGCCCACCAGGTTCTTGCCGCCGGGCAGGTCGATGGCTGTCTTTCCGCCCACAGAAGAATCCACCTGCGCCAGCAGGCTGGTGGGAATCTGGAGATAGTCCAGTCCACGGAGATAGGTCGCCGCCGCAAAACCGGTGATGTCTCCCACCACGCCGCCGCCCAGGGCTACCAGGCAGTCCGTCCGGGTGATGTTGTTCTCGCAGAGAAAGTCATAGATCTGGTTCAGCGTCCTGCTGCACTTGGATGCCTCGCCGTGGGGAAAGACAAACTTCAGCGTGCGGAATCCGCTCGCCTCCAGGGAACTCGTCACGATGTCGCCGTAATATTTGTCCACATGGTCGTCGGTGATGACCGCCGCCGTCTGTGCCTTGGTCTGCTGTTTCAGATAGCTGCCGCACTGTCCCAGCAGTCCCCTGCCGATCCAGATGGGATAGGTCTGGCTGGCGTGTACTGTAATTGTTTTCATCTTGCTTTTCCTCCTGTTGGAGATGATATCTTTCTGCACCCTTTTTCCGGCGCAGGAATCCTTCGATAGGTTCTCATATTTTATTATACTAAAAAAGCGTTTTCTTTTCAACAACAAATTGTAAACCATCGCAAAAAGCGCCCGGAAATTCTCTGCGGAAAATATTTCTGAGAATTTCAAAAAAACCGTAGCAATCCGCAGCGAAATGTGGTATAATAAATTTGTATGCCTGCAAAAGCAGGGATACGCCAGAATCCATATTGACACGCAGATGTGTACTATGTATGGAAAACAACTTTTCAGACGCTGTTACAGCGCCGCAATCCTTTGGAAAGGACGATGTTATGACAACCAGTTATCAGCGGATCCCGCTCTCGGACAACATTGCGTTTTCTGAGATCCTGGACTCCAAACTAAAGACCAATCACCTGCGCATCCAGTTTTTGCAGCCTCTGTCGGAACAGACTGCCGCTGCCTGCGCCCTCGCCGGGAGCCTTGTGGTTTCCAGCAGCAAAGCCTATCCCTCCAATGCGGCAATGAACCGCAAGCTGCATCTGCTCTACGGGGCTGATCTGAGCTGCACCATTGCCAAACAGGGCGATGTCCAGTCCATCACCCTGCGCTCTTCCGCCATCGCTGACCGGCGAATCTGTTTTCGCAGAGCTGCTGGAGATCGTGCTGGGCTGCATTTTCCAGCCCAATGTGACGGACGGCGCTTTCGACGACACCGAGTTCCGCATCCAGCAGATGAACCTGCTGGACAGCATTGACGCAGAGATCAACGAAAAGCGGCAGTATGCCATTTCTCAGACCTATAAGACTGCCTTCGCCGGCGAACCGGCAGCGTTCTCCTGCTACGGCAGCCGCTTATGCGGCATTCCAGGAACTGCTCCGCACTGCACAGATCGAAATCTACTTTGTGGGTCCGGCAGCTGTGCCGCAGCTGGCTGACACCCTGAAACAGGCTTTCGCCGCCATCGAAAACCGCAGCGTGACACCGGTGCAGTTCCTCAACCCCAGCCCCTGCAAGGCAGAACCGGCTGTGGTACGGGAGGCACTTCCGGTGAACCAGTGCAAAATGGTCATGGGCTGGAAAACCACCTATCCCGACCGCTATGCGCTGAAGATGATGGCAATGCTCCTGGGCGGCACACCCAGCTCCAAGCTGTTCGCCAACGTCCGGGAAAAGATGAGCCTGTGCTATTACTGCGCCGCAAACTACAACGAGGCAAAGTACTTCATGCAGGTGGACAGCGGCATTGAGACCGAGAACCTGGACACCGCACAGGATGCCATCGCCGCACAGCTGGATGCCATCTGCAAGGGCGACATCACGGATGCAGAGATGGACAGCACCATGATGACCATTCACAACACCCTCTGCGGCATCGGCGACACGGCGACCAGCTATATCTCCTGGTACTTCGGACAGTTCTGCCGTGGCACAAAGCTAACGCCGGCGGAAGAGGAAGAGAACTACCGCAAGGTCACCAAGGAAGATCTGATGGCGGCGGCAAAGTCCATGCAGCTGGATACCATTTATATTATGGAATGCAAAGAACAGGAGGCGGAGTAACATGGCAGAGACCACAATGACCACCATCAGTTCCCCGAACACCGGTGACAAATACACCCACATCCATCACAAGAGCGGTCTGGAGATCCTGGTCTGCGAGATGGAAGGGTTCAGCACCACAGAGGCAATGTTCGGCACGAAGTACGGCTCAATCAACACCCAGTTCAAGACCGCTGCCGACAAAGACTACTGCACCGTTCCGGAGGGCATCGCCCACTTCCTGGAACACAAGCTGTTCGAGAACGAGGACTGCGATGTCTTTGACCTTTACGCCAAGACCGGCGCAAACGCCAATGCGTTCACCTCTTTCGACAAGACCTGCTATTTCTTCAGCTGCTCCGACAACTTCAAGGCATCCCTGGAGATCCTGCTTTCCTTTGTCCAGTCCCCGTACTTCACGCCGGAAAGCGTCGCCAAGGAACAGGGCATCATCGGGCAGGAGATCCGGATGTGCGACGACGATCCGGGCTGGCGTGTGTTCTTCAATATGCTGTGCGGTCTGTACCAGAAACACCCGGTACGCATCGACATCGCCGGCACCATCGAGAGCATTGCCCAGATCACAGACGATCTGCTGTACCGCTGCTACCGCACCTTCTACAATCTCCACAACATGGTGCTGGCGGTTGCCGGAAACTGCACTGTGGATGAGGTACTGGAAGTGGCAGACCGTCTGCTGAAACCCTGCGACGACCAGAAGCTGGAGACCGTTTTCCCGGAAGAGACCCTGGACATCGTTCGTCCGGAGACGGTGGAGACTGCCGCAGTGGGACAGCCGCTGTTCAATCTGGGCATCAAGTGCCAGCCCCGGAGCGGCATGGACAATCTGCGTGCAGAGATGCAGGCGCACATCGCTATGCTGACCCTGTCCGGCAGCTCGTCTCTCCTGTACCAGGAAATGCTCCAGAGCGGACTGGTGAACGAAAGCTTTTCCAGCGAAGTGTTCAACGGCGACGGTTTCTTCACCATGATCTTCGGCGGCGAATCCCGTGACCCCAAGGCAGTCCGGGAAAAGATCACCGCTGCCATTCTGGATGCACAGAAAAACGGGCTGGATGAGACCATGTTCACCGAGTGCAAAAAGACCACCTACGGCAATCTGGTGCGGGAGCAGAACAACGTCTCCGCAGTGACCAATGCGCTGGTGGCATCCCACATGGCTGGCTGCGGTCTCTACGACACCATGCAGGTGCTGTCTGAGATGACCCTGGAGGACTGCAACTGTTTCCTCCGGGAGGAAGTGGATGTGGAGCGCATGACGCTCTCCATCATTGCGCCGGCAAAATAACCCAAAGGAGGCAGGGATCTCCTTTGAGATCCCGGGAAACATATGACAACAGAAACAATCGGAAGACTGGATCATAACGAAATTACCTTTCCGAAACTGGGGATCGACCTGCACCTGGACAGCACCGCCTTTTCCATCGGCGGTCTAGACATCCAGTGGTACGGCATCCTCATCACCCTGGGGCTGGTGCTGGCGATGGTCTACGCTTTCACCCAGGTGAAAAAGTACGGGCTGAACCCCGACCGTGTCATGGACTGCATCATCGGCGGCATCATCGGCGGCGTGGTGGGCGCACGTGCCTATTACGTTCTGCTGAACTGGAACAACTACGCCGGCGACTGGAAAAGCATCCTCAATATCCGGGAAGGCGGACTCGCCATTTACGGCGGCATCATCGGCAGCTTTCTGGCAGGACTTTTGGTGGCAAAGATACGCAAGGTGAAGTTCCTGCCCCTGCTGGATATTGTCGGCATCGGATTCCTGCTGGGACAGGGCATCGGACGCTGGGGCAACTTCTTCAACCAGGAGGCGTTCGGCTGCAACACCAACAGCATCTTCGGAATGTCCGGCGGCAGAATCCAGGAGTGGATCACCGACCAGTATCCCTCCACCACCTATTTCGCCAACTTCGGCACGGCGCTGGATGCGTCTCAGCCGGTTCACCCCTGTTTCCTGTACGAATCCGTCTGGTGCCTGCTGGGCTTTGTACTGCTGGCGCTTTTCGCCAAGAAAATTCGCCGCTATGACGGACAGATCTTCCTCATCTATATCTGCTGGTACGGCGCAGAACGTGCCGTGGTGGAAGGTCTCCGCACAGACAGTCTGGTGATCGGCAACGTGCGTGTGTCCCAGATTCTGGCAATCTGCTGCGTAGTGGTTTCCGTTATCCTGCAAATTGCCATCGGTACAAAGGTCAAGCGCATGGGCGTGGACTATCATATGTACAAGGACACGGCGGAATCCAAGCGGATGCTGGCGGAATATGAGGCTGGCAAGACCGGCGCAGACACCGCAGAGGACAGCGAATCCAACGAGACGGAAAGCACAGACGATACTACAGATACTACCACAGAGGCTGACGCATCGGACGCATCTGCGGACAATGATGATACTGCAACGGAAAATTGTGAGAATGAGAACGAAAAGGAGTAACGCAATATGGCAAAGTTGATTTCGGGCAAGGAAGTTTCCGCCCAGATTCGCCAAAAAATCAAGGAAGAGGCGCAGGCGCTGCGGGAAAACAGCGGCATCCAGCCGGGACTGGCGGTCATTCTGGTGGGAAACGACCCGGCATCCCAGATCTACGTGCGCAACAAGCAGAGAGCCTGCGAGGAAGTGGGCTTTCACGCATTTGAATACCGGCTCAATGAAAATTCCACCGAGGAACAGCTCCTCGATCTGATCGGCGTTCTGAACAAGGACAACAAGGTACACGGCATTCTGGTGCAGCTGCCGCTGCCGGAACACATTGACGAGCAGAAGGTCATCTACAGCATTTCGCCGCTGAAGGATGTGGACGCATTCCACCCCATCAACGTGGGCAAAATTATGATCGGCGACTACGACTTTCTCCCCTGCACTCCGGCAGGTGTGATGGAACTCATCGACAGCACCGGCACTGACCTGGACGGCAAGAACTGCGTGGTCGTGGGCAGAAGCAATATCGTGGGAAAGCCCATGGCGATGCTGCTCCTCCACCGGAACGCAACCGTCACCATCTGCCACTCCCACACCAAGAACCTCAAGGAAGTCTGCGCAGCTGCGGACGTTCTGGTGAGCGCCGTTGGCAGAGCGCACTTCATCACCGCCGACATGGTGAAAGAGGGCGCAGTTGTCATTGACGTGGGCATGAACCACGACGAAAACGGCAAGCTCTGCGGCGACGTGGAATTCGCCGAGGTCGAGCCGAAGGCAAGCTTTATCACACCGGTTCCCGGCGGCGTTGGTCCTATGACCATCACCATGCTGATGAAAAACACCCTCCGTGCTGCGGAACTGAAACAGAAATAAGCACACACTGAAATGAAAACACCAAACAGCCCTCTGGTGCAGCGACCGGAGGGCTGTTCTTTTGCCCGGAAACATCCACGGGAAATAGAAAAAGAGCCACTGCCCGAAGGCAATGACTCTTTTGAAAAGAACAAACATTCTGTTGAAATGCGATTATTCCTTTACGCCGCCCAGAGCTACACCAGCAACGATGAATCTGGACAGAATCAGGTAGATCACGATGATCGGGATAACAGACAGTGCAACTGCAGCGTACTGTGCGCCCAGATCCGGATGCTTATCCTGACCCAGAACACTCTGGATCATGATCGGCATCGTGAAACGCTTTTCGTTGGAAATAATGATCATATTCTGTGTATAGAAGTTGTTCCAGTTCTGTACGAATGCGAAGATCGCCTGTACTGCGATTGCCGGTTTGCACATCGGGATCGCAATGGTGAGGAAGGTGCGGAACTCGCCGCTTCCGTCGATACGGGCAGCCTCAACAATGTCCAGCGGGAAGGAAGACTTCATATATTGTCTCATGTAGAAAACAACAGCAGGAGCTGCAATCGCCGGGATAATCAGCGGGATGTAGCTGTTTGCCAGACCCAGAGTACCAACCATGAACTTTACGAAACCGGTGGATGTAACCTGGATCGGGATCATCATAACTGCCAGGATGAATGTATATGCGCCGTCACGAACCTTGAAATCGTAAACAGTCAGACCATAAGAAGTCAAAGCAGAGAAGAATACTGTCAGGATGGTAGAACCGCCTGCAATGATCAGAGAATTCCGGTAGCCCAGCCAAACGTTGAAGTTCGGGGACTGCGGAAATTCACCGCCGGCAATATTCTTGATGTTCTTCACCAAGTCACTGCCCGGCAGGAACTGCAGCGGCTGCGCACGCAGAGCAGCGTCGCCGTGCGTTGCGTTCATGATCATGATGTACAGCGGAACCAGACAGATCAATGCCAGCAGGACGCAGACAATGAAGCATCCGGCAGATTTCAGTCTCTGAATCAACATATAATTGTCTTTAACACCAACGTTTTCCATTATGCGCCGAGACCTCCATTCTTCGCCAGTTTCTGCTGTCTCTTATATTCCTTGACAAGAGCCTTGCGCTCCTGCTTTTTGCGATGCTCATCCTCATCACGGTTCATACGGAATACGAGAATACCCAGAGCCGCAGTGATGATAAACAGAATTACGGAAGCAGCACCAGCAATGCCGTAGTCAGGCTGGTGAACCTTTGCACCGGCACGGAACTGTTCATAAACGAATACCGCAACGGTACGCAGGTTTGCGTTGATTTTACCTGCACCTGTGTGATACAGATACGGAATATCGAACATCTGCAGACCACCGATCATGGAAGTGATCAGGGTATAAACAACCATCGGTCGCAGCAGCGGCAGGGTCACCTTGCGGAGCACCTGACCACTGGAAGCACCGTCAATTGCAGCAGCTTCGAACAGAGACGGGTTGATACCCATGATACCAGACATCATCATGATCATGGTATTACCAAACCACAGCCATGTCTGGATGAACATTACGATACCACGGCTCCATGCAGCAGATGCTTCGAAGCTAACCGGATCGCCGCCATTCAGCATCAGCAGTGTGTTGACTGCGGACAGCTGGCTGTTGGAGATAAAGCGCATGAACAGAGCTGCAACGGAAACGGCAGTAATGATGTTCGGCAGGTACATAACAACTTTGAAGAAGCCCACGCCCGGAATGTGCAGTTTCGAATCGGTGAACCAAACTGCCAGCAGCAGGGACAACAGGATCTGCGGAATGAAGTTACCAAACCACAGGATGATGGTGTTCTTGAACGATGTCAGGAACAGATCCTGCATTGCAGCAGCACGGCGGCCCATGCCTTCGCCAGAACCGAACAGGATGATGCCATAGTTGTCGAATCCGACAAAGTTACCGGCATCAGCGCCGTTACCCTGGAAACTCAGGATAAAGGTCTGGATCAGCGGCCATACCTGGAAGAAACAATACACGAGAAAGAACGGGGCAATGAACATATAGCCATACTTCGCATAGCTAATCGACTTGATTCGACGTTGTGCAGCGGAAGCCATTTGCACACACCCTTTCAAAAATTCAGTAGAATAGTAAGAGAAAAGATAAACATACGCCTATAGGACGCAATTATCCTATAGGCAGTACGTTCAATCATTCAAAAAAGTGTTGAGAGCCGAAGCTTATTCAACAGTGATGTCAGTTACGTCAGCAGCAACTGCATCCAGGAATGCGTTCAGGCAGTCATCCTCAGAAGAGGTTACGCCGTTGCAGTAATCCTGAACTGCGTTCTGCAGGTCTGTGTTGATCTTTGCATCATACTCAGAAGCAATGCTCATGTCGATCTTGTCAGCAGAGTTGAACAGGATCTGGAACTGATCCTGACCACCGAACAGCGGGTTGCTGTTTGTGCCAGCTTCAGTTGTAGCAGACATTACGCCCTTGTTGTTTACGAAGTCACCACGAGCGTCTACATACTTCTGCATTGCATCAGCATCAGCAGTCATAGTGTAGATGAACTGACCAGCTTCCTTAGCGTTATCAGTCTTCGGATATACGCAGATCCATGTGCCGCCCCAGAACCAGGATGTCGGGCCTTCGCACAGTGCATACTTGCCGTATGTAGAGCCGCCTTCGCCGCCTTCAGCCTGTTCCAGAGAACCGCCCTTAGCGATTGCCCAAGTCGGGAAGAAGAAGCCGAAGGTCTTGTTAGCCTGAGCACCGTCAGACTGACCCTGCGGGAGCCAGTCATCAGTCCACTGAGTTGCACCAGAGATGTAACCCTTGTCGAAGTTCTCCTTAGCCATAGAGATGAAGTCACCTACGGAAGAAGAATCCAGCTTGCCGTCGTTTACCCAAGACTTGGTTCTGTTACCGTTGGAGTAAGCTCTCCATACGCCGCCCAGAGAGTCAGCCATAGCAGTGGTTTTGCCAGACTTCTCATAAACGGTAGCTGCGGTTGCCCAGAAGTCATCCCAGCTGCCGACCTGTGCCTGCATATCTTCCGGAGAAGTTACGCCCAGATATTCTTCAGCCAGATCTGCACGGTAAGCGTAGCCGCCTGCTGCAGCCTGCCAAGAAGCACCCTTCAGGACGCCGTTCTTGTCCTTGCCCATGTTTACAGTGTAGCCATAAGCATTTGCATACATGTCTTCAGAGATACCTACTGCAGACAGCGGAGCAGAGTACTCATCGTTGTTCTGATAAGCCATGTTCCAGTCAGCGTCGCAGAAGTACAGGTCAACGTCGTCGCCAGACAGGAATACCTGTGCGTACTGTTCGTTAGCCTCAGTACCGCTAGAACCAACGTTCTTGTAGTTGATCATGCTCTTGTCCATGCCGGTTGCATCAGCAACGATGTCGTACATGTACTTCAGGTCATCATCGTTCCAGCACAGGATTGTCAGCTTGTCGCCGCCGTCCTTCAGGGAGCCGTCCGGTTCGCCCAGAGCCGGAACCTCAACGTTTGTGTAGCCAGCTGCGGATTCAACAGAAGACTCTTCTGCTTCTTCAGAAGACTCCTCACCCTCAGCTTCGCTGCTTTCTTCAGCAGAGCTTTCTGCCTTAGACTCAGAAGAGCTGGAGCTTTCGTTGCCGCCGCATCCTACGAATGCAGTAGCAGTCATTGCCAATGCAGCCATCAGAGCCAGTGTTCTTTTCAACTTGTTCATTGGAATTTTTCCTCCTTAAATATATATATCACACTTTGTGCCGGTTTTGGCATAGCAGTGCAATAAACTTTTTTCGTGCAGCAAACTTGCATTTCACTGCACACCGATGCTGTCCTCTGTGAAAATGCACAAAACTGTGCCAGAGAACAATTCTTGTGATAAGCCTAATATACAACAATTCGCAACGAATGTCAATGGCTTAAACCATTCTTTTATTTTTTTCAGTGGTACTATACAAATTTTACTCCGTTTTTTTGTGCAATACGTCAGACATTTCGAATCATTCCGAAAAAGGTTACAAAACGGTTAAAGTATGGAGTTTGCTCAAAAAAGCGTCATTCCGGGGCAGTGTCCCCGTAAATTTGCACAGAATCTCGAATTTCCGTGAAATAGGCCTCCGTCATGCCGTCCACATAAAGCAGTTCATACACCGAAGAGAATGCGGTGATCCGTTCCCGGAATGCCACAATTTCTGCTGCCAGCGCCGGCTGCATATCCGGCAGCTGCATCAGATCCTCTTCCCCCGCCCGGTTGAGATCCAGGGGCAGCGGCATCAGCGGCGTGGTCTCTGCCGAAGTCTCCGGCAACGCCGATTCTTCCGCCGGCTGCGGCGGTGGGGTCTCCTCCGGCAAGGGCTGTTCCGGCTCTGCCGAAAGCGCCGTCTCGTTTTCCACGAAAATCCAGCCGTTCAGTCCTTCCAGCGTTGCCGCACCGATGCCCTCCACCTCCAGCAGCTGTTCCCG
>OBAM01002250.1_pt1 | contig 10600 bp, 9 predicted proteins | sample 1517751 | NCBI WGS metagenome assembly OBAM01 (sample SAMN04571703, study PRJEB22368) | human gut metagenome | biome: human gut; material: stool | host: Homo sapiens | place: Luxembourg | collected 2012-10-18
ACAACTACCGCTCCAATACAACTTTATGGGAAAACGGGCTGCTCTATCTTATTGATAACAATAACTTTTTTATCACTGCCGGCAATCCGGATGAACCTACTTCCGATTCATTGACTGATGCCAATGACAACGCCATATGGCAGAAAATTACTGAACATTTATCCTGCACCAATCATACTAACACTTCCGGACAATTTTATTTTAACGTTTCCGGAAATGAATACGCGATATATTATGCACCGGTTCATTACACAGACTGGATGATTTTTATTACTATTGATTTAAGTTCTTATCAGAAAATGAAAACTGCCTACCGCATCCTGCTTGGCACAACAGTTCTTTGGACTTCCGTTGTCCTTTTACTGGTACATTACCTGATTACGAAAAAAATAACCAAACCGGTACACCTGATTTCCGGCACGCTTGAAAATGTCCAGCTGCAAAAAAATTATGCACTACGTATTCCGTATGATAAAAATGATGAACTTGGTAATTTATCCAATAAAATTAATGCACTATTAGCCTATGCTGAAGCCAATGAAGTACATCAGCAGGAATATCAACGATATCTTACCAAAAAAACACAGTTAGACCCGATGACACAGCTTTTCAATAAAAATGCCATTGAAAATAAAATACATGCTATGATTGAACAGGCAAACGACACACATACCCGCATTGCCGTCGGCTTTCTGGATATTGACAATTTCCGTGACTATAATACACTCTACGGACATCAGGAAGGCGACCGCGTTATCCGCTTTGTTGCCTCTATTTTAAAAGAAAACATTGACGGAATTGTCGGCAGAAACGGTGGTGACGAATTTCTTTTCTGCCTTGCCGCAGTCGATTCAAAGACAACTATTGAAAATGAAATCCGTACAGTTTTTGAAAAACTACAGGAAGGTCTTATAAACTTAGAAACCGGTGAACGAATGTCTATTCCCTGCAGTATCGGCATTTTTGCTGAAAACGGCAGTCAGCTGCATTACAGCTATATGGTACAGGGTGCTGATGCAGCGATGTATCAGGCGAAAGAACTGGGCAAGAACACCTACTATCTTAATTACAATTAAAGGACAACCTATCGTGCAACCGCTTTAATCACGCACTTTCTATATTCTAAACAGTCAGTATAAAACAAGAGAAACGATATGATACTATCAAAGTTTTACCTCATCTGTTATCATATCGTTCCTCTTTTAATTCTATGTCAGTTTCCAACTTTTTTACAATTCCCGAAGCATTCCTGTCTTTTTCATTACCGGACGTAATGCCAGATAAATAATCGTTGCTACAATCACTGCTATGACTGCATTAACCGATGTTGTAATCGCACCGATTTTTGCAAGTGCCTTGGCAAGGTCCTGCGGAACACCGAGCAGATAGGATTTATAAAAATATCCCACAACCGGGTCTGCCACAATATTAAATGCCATACCGCATACACTTGATACAATCGTTGCAACGGTTACATACTTTGCTGAATGGTCTTTTGAAAGATGAAACAGCTTATGTGCTACAAATCCTACAATCAGACCGATACAAAGCTTTAAAATAAAGGTCTTTGGTGCGCTCGTTACATACGCCGTTGTCAAATCGCTGATTGTCATACCGACTGCTCCGGCTAAACCGCCCCATGCACCACCGATTAACAATGCCGCTAAAACACAGAATACATTACCGAAGTGAAACATTGTTTTCTCTGTTCCGACCGGAACATCAATTTTAATAAATGTTGCACCTACATAACATAATGCTGCACACAGCGCTGCCTGCGCCAATACCTTTGTATCAACCGGTTTACGCTCTCCCTTGGACACGATATTACAAATACCCGCAATCAATACAATCACACCTGCAATTGCAACTAATAATGATACTGCATATGCCGTGTTACCCTTCTGTACATAATTGTGAAAACACAATACCAGACCGATTACAAAAATCACAGCGCCTGCAGCTGCTTCAATAATACTTCCTGACTTTTTCATCATCCTCATCCTCCGTTCCTTTTGCTTCGGATAAGAATAAGCTTTTACTGGCAATTATAAAAGTACCAATTTGAATTTTATTTATATAGCCAGTTTATTTTTGTTTTATGGTCAGTTTACTTTACTGATACTCACGAATTAAAAACATCGGCTTGATTGCCATAACTTCATCATATTCTTCCTGCTCTACTGCCACGCTGGAATTTAATGCTTTTAAATCACTCTTTAAAACTTCAAGTGCCTTTTCGATGGTCGTTGCACGACCTTCCTGCATAATATCAATCATTCTCTTTAACACGACCGGATGTGCATACCATGCCGGAACCGGAAAATCCGGATATTGTCTGATGTACTGCTGCATTTCATCAACAGCCTGTTCCAAATGTGTTTCAATGTACTTTTTATTGTTTCTTGCAGTCGGTAAAACATTGGCACTGGAAAAGAAGAAAATGGAAGCCAGTCCAAACAACAGGAAATACATTGCAAATCCAGCATGTGTAATCAATGCGTAGATACCATACAGCAATGCCGCTGCTCCCAACAGCGTAATGCTGAGTGCTACCCATTTATATGCCGGATTACTTCTGTCATACACTCTTTTTCTTTTTGCCCCTGCACTTAATGCAATACTTAATTCTTCATTCTTATTCAGATACTGCATACAATTCTCTAATACGGCAATATTCTCCTGTGCTTCTTTTGTCAGAACCTTTGCTTTTTTCTTTGCTGCAAGACGTTCTTTTTCTTTCAGTCTTTTTTCCGCTTCTGCGCTGTGAAGCCGGATTTCAGGATGTGTCTGTTTTAAATAGGCTAATAAAGAATCGACATTTTCTTCAAATTTGAAATTGCACTGCTTTTCTTCGCCATTGTCATATTCCACAACCAGATACGGAATCGTTGCAAATAATCCCTTTCCTGTGAATCCGCCTTTGCTCATCGCAACTCTTTTAAATACTCTTTTTACGGAAGTGAGCGGAATGTAATATCTTCTCTCAAAATAAAAACTGTTCAGATAAATCGCTTTTTCTCCCACTCCGCATGGTCCAAACTTTCTACAATGCTTTTTATCCTGCGCCAATTCTTCCTTTTCAAGCGATTCTTTTCCTAAACAACGTGGTTTCCACAACATACAACCAGCCCCTTCCTTCAGTCATTGTTTCTTTGGTGTGTCCTTTCTATTCTTTCTATTATTTCACCAAAGAATAAAGACGGGGAGCCACACGAAACATCGTCTGCTTTCAACTATTTTCATGTGGCATCCCCTTTAATCTAAATTATTTTATCTTTTATGTACCTCTGTAAAATGCATTTACAGATTTTCTAAACGCCTACTGTTATGCAGCTTCTTTTGGCTGTTTCTTTGTTGCATACATGAAGATGCCAAAGAATACAATTGCTAAAATGATACCTGCCGGGTAAGCTACTGTTGTACCGAGGTTCAAGCACTCCGGTGCATAGAAGAAATAGGTCATAGATACGGCACTCATAAAGGTTGCCGGTACTACGGTAATCCAGTAATTCTTCTTTTCTCTGAATAAGAACATACTTGCTGTCCACAATACAATCATAGCGAGTGTCTGGTTTGTCCAGCTGAAATATCTCCAAACGATTGTATAATCCAGATGTCCGACAACTGCACCAACTGCTAAAAGCGGTACACATAAGATCAGTCGTTTTGTAAACTTAGACTGGTCAACCTTAAACCAGTCTGCAAGAACCAGTCTTGCACTTCTGAATGCTGTATCACCTGATGTAATCGGGCATACAATAACACCAATCATTGCAAGGGCAACACCGACACCGCCCATTGTCTTAGAGCATACATCGTAAATTGCTGCGGACTGTCCATTTGCAAGAATGGCACTTAAACCAGTACTTAAACCATCTGTTACTGCATAGATTGAACAACCTGCTGCTGCCCAGATTAATGCGATAACACCTTCTGCAACCATCGCACCATAGAATACGAAATGTCCCTGCTTTTCAGACTTCATACAACGCGCCATCAGTGGTGACTGTGTTGCATGGAAACCGGAAATCGCACCACACGCTACGGTGATAAACATAACGCTCCAGATTGGTGTTCCCTTCGGGTGCATATTGGTAAAGTGTGACCAGATTTCAGGAATCTGATAATCTGAATGTGTAAAGACACCAATAATAACACCTAATGCCATGATGATTAAGCAGATACCGAATACCGGATAAATACGTCCGATAATCTTATCAATTGAAATAAATGTGGCAATGAAATAGTATGCAAGAATAATCCACAGCCAGAATTCTGTACTTGCAACAATTCCTGATACATTGCCGTTCTTAAATAATGTAACAATTAATCCGGCCGGTCCTACTGCGAATACGGTACCTACCATAACGAGTAAAACCACACTGAAGATTCTCATAACATTCTTCATGAATCCGCCCAGATAGATACCGCAGACTTCTGAAATAGAAGCACCTTCGTTTCTTTCTGAAAGCATTCCTGAAAAATAATCATGTACACCGCCGGCAAATATTGTACCGAAAGTAATCCATAAGAATACAACCGGTCCCCATAAAGCACCCTGCATCGCACCAAAGATTGGTCCTAAGCCCGCAATATTGAGGAGCTGTACCAGAAACAGTTTCCACTGCGGCATTACTACATAATCAACACCATCGTTAATCTTTACCGCAGGAGTTTCTCTGTCATCCGGTGCAAACGTATTCTCTACAACCTTACCATAGACAAAATAGCCGCCGATTAAAAGAAGCAGACAAATGAAAAAACTAATCATAGCTTTTCCCTCCTTACTTTAAATATTCTATTGTTCACAGTACTGATCTCTTAATCATTATTATAGTCATCTTTCGATAAAATGCAACTTTTTAATCCAAAAAAAACGCCGAAAAATTTCGACGTTTTTTGTGCATTTTTTATATTTTTTATAATATTTTTATCTATTCTATTGGTTACTTTTTTGTACTTTTACGGATTTTTTAAGCCCGTCAACGTAACGCTCCTGCTGCTGTTCCTGCCTTTTTTTGGCTGCACTTTTCTGTACGGACCGGTTCGCACAGATACCTATTATCATAAATAAAATCAATATTATTATGGAAATGAGCATCTGCTTAAACTGGCACCGGTTAATCCGGTATTCTTCGTATACCGCACCGTAGCTCTGAGACGTATAATTCATATACAGATCCATATAATCTTCTAACCCGTTTGTCTGGTTCTCCAGCAGCTTGTTCAAATTTTTTTGTTTCTGTGTCTTTTTGTTTTTATAGGAAATAATGTGTAAATTTCTTATAAAAGATTTTTTCTGCTTCCACTCTTTTTTCTCTATCAGTTGCTCATAGCCTTCTGCTTTAAACTGCTGTTCAATAAGAAACAGTGTTTTTCTTTGCAGCCCCCACATCCGGCAGATTCTGTCCTGCATTTTTTCGCAGAATTCCTGCTGTTTAAACAGTTGTCTATACCGTTCCCGGTTAAAAAATATATTCCATGCTTCCTCCGTGTTTCTCAGATACGGATTCATAATGATATATTCAATCTCTTTTAAGCACTGCTGCTCCGGTTCGTCCTTTCCGACTTCCGCAAAATCATATTCAGAATCAGATACAATTTCAGATTCAACTTCATCCGGCGTACCGGCAATTTCCAAATCCGGTGTTGTTCCCGGTTCTGATGTAACACCGGACATACTGCCTGTATTTTCCCATGACGGCACATTCGGTTCTTCTGTCATTCCCGCATTTTCAAAAAATCCCGGCATATCCCGTTTTTCAAAACCGCTGCCGGACTTTTGGGATTCCTGTACCGACTGCGGCACCGTTTCCGTCCGCTTTGCCGCTCTTGCCTGTCTGAGCGCACTTTTATAAGCTTTTTGAAGCTGCTCAAATTCTTCGGGTGTATCCTCAGGATGATACTTTTTTACCTGACGGGCATACGCCGCCCTAATCTCTGAAATTTCTCCTGTCGGCTCAATTTCGAGCCATTCCCATATAGATTTATTCATCGGTATCTTCCTCTTCTTTCTGCCAGAACGTTTCATCATACGGTCCGAAATCGACCTGATTCTGCTCTATATAGTCCAATATCGCCATAATGCGTACATATTCCTGCCGTACTTTTCTGCCTTTTGTGTTTATCAGAAGTTCCTTAAAATACCGCAGGCACTCCTGAATAACCTGACGGTTCTTTGGTGTCGTCTGCTCATACAGTCTTTCCGCCTTTTCAAATAACAGACGGTTCTCCTCTTTTTCCCACGGGTGTAACGGCATTTTTTCTAACTGCTCCACCCGTTTTTCCAGTTCTTTTTCCGACAGTCCGATTTGCTTATTGACGATGACTTTATGGACTTTTTCAACGGATGACTCTATATTGACATCTAAAATGCCATTGATGTCATAAATAAACGTCACCTTGACAACCTGTTCTCCTTCCGGTGCTTTCGGCAGTCTTTTTAAGTTTATTTCCCCAATTTTTAAATTGTCCGATGCCTTTATATTTTCTCCCTGATAAATCGGAAAGTTCATGGTTATCTGATTGTTACGGACCGTTGTGTAATACATCGTCCGCTTGCAGGGCAGTGTTTCATTTTTCTCAATAACCGGCGAAAAACTGCCGTCATAGAGTTCCGTACCGAGCGAAAACGGGCAGATATCCGTTAAAAGCATATCTTTAATATCACCGGTGCGCTCTTTAATCGCCGCTGCCATGCCGACACCGTATGCTACACTCTCATCGGGATTTTCCTCCAGTACCACAGGCACTTTGTCGCCAAGCAGTCCTTTAATATACTGCTGTACCACGGGCATTTTGGACGATCCACCGACCAATATGACTTTGTCGAGTTCCTCTAATTCAATTCCCACCATATTGATGACCTTTGCGATTGGTTTTGCCATTCTTGAAAACAGCTCCGCTGAAAGATGGATCAGCCTCTGATTGGTCATTTTCAGCGTATAGGCTTCGCCTTTAATATACACCTGCCGCTCTGCTTCATTTTTATCGGTCAGTTCTTTTTTTACCGTCTCTGCCTCTTTTAAAACATTTTCCTGCTCATTTTTCGTTAAATATGCTTCTGAAATCTGATTCTGCTCATAAAAATCCTGCGCAATGATTTCATTAAAATCCTTTCCGCCTAAATAATTATCTCCGGCAACTGCCTGTATTTCCACGACATTGTCAAATGCTTCCACCAAAGATACATCTAACGTACCGCCGCCGAAATCGAACACGATAAAGCTTTCTGCGCCTTTTTCTGCCGTATGATGCTTTAATGCCACCGCTGACGGCTCATTAATCAGACGTTCTACCTTTAATCCTGCAAGTCTGCCTGCATTTTTTGTGGCATTGCGCTTATTATCATCAAAATACGCCGGCACACTGATAACCGCTTCCGTCACTTCTTCGCCCAGAAACTTTTCCGCATCTTCTTTTAATCTTCTTAATACAAATGCCGAAAGTTCTTCTGCACGGTATTTTTTTCTGCCGTTTCCGTACAGAAAATTTGTGCCCATATTTCTTTTAAATTCACGGAACGTATCATACGGCTGTGTTGCAAGCATTTCTTTTGCCACACTGCCCACAAATACCTCTTGATTTTTTCCGATGCCGACAACGGATGGTGTAAGATACTCTCCAAATGCATTCGGAATCAGCACTACTTTTCCGTCCTGCCAGACGCCCGCCAGACTGTTTGTTGTTCCCAAATCAATGCCAATGACTGCCATTTTTTCTCCCCCTTTTTATCCTTTATCTTTTTGCCTTTAATTTCCTGCTTTAAATTAGTTTCCCATATCTTTTAAGCTCTGGAGCAGTTCCAAATCGCTGTCCTCCACCTTAATATTCGATGTTATCGGTGCTTCACCCGGTCTTTGCACAGTTATTTCAATCACCGTTCCTTCTTCGATTCCTCTTGAAAAAACTGCCTTTAAAAACGCTGCAAATTTCGGATGGTTTGCCGTAAATTTATTTTTTGCATTCATTAATTTCATCATTGCTGCCGGATTCATCATGTTTGTTCTCCTTTTCTGTGTCCTGCATTTTAAATATATTCTTTTAGTTCTTCATTTACAATTTCCTGAATATCCTGCCGCCATTGCCAACATACCTACTTTTTTATCGTTCATCCACACCTGTAAACTTTTATAATTGTTCATTAATAACCTCCTGAATAGACGAATAGCCTTTTTTTGCAAACAATGTGTCAAAATCATTTTCACAGCCCAATGCAAAACTGATTTTAATAAGCGCCGACAATGTTTTTTTCATATACTTTCCTTTTTGTCTATATTTTCACGCAATTTTTCTTATAATTAAAAATTATATCATATTGCTTTGCCACTGACAATAAAAAAAGAGTGAATACGTTTTAATATACTCACTCTTTTTTGCCGCCTTACCGGTGGTTCTAATTTCTTCGTTTAAAGAGTCACACGCCCCATTTGACAGTCTAAGCTTTCATATTGAATCGTTAGAACTTTTTAAACACTTCGACATAATTCTGAAGCTTCTGTCCGATTTCCGTATTTTTTGCAGCATCTTTTTCAATATCATTGATAGAATCCACAATACCGCCGACGCTGTCTGCCGCATCATTGACGCCCTGACTGCTTTCGTCAATTGTCGTTGAAATGTCACTGATACCCGAATTCATTTCTGCCATGGTATTTTTGAGTGTTTCTGCATTTACCGCAAAATTTTCCAGAATATCGTTGACCTTTGCCGCATCATCACGGTATTCATTGGTAATCGCTGCAAATTTTTCATAGTCTGCCAGAATACTTTCATCGACATAAGCAAGCAGTTTTCCTGAATTGCCTGTCAGATCTTTTACACTGTCAATTACTACCAGACTGATTTCCTGAATACTGTTAGCAATCTTTCTGCTGTCCTCTGCCAGTTCCCTGATTTCTTCTGCAACAATTGCAAATCCTTTTCCGGCATCTCCGGCTCTTGCTGCTTCAATCGAAGCATTGAGTGCCAGCATATTGGTCTGTGATGAAATGCTTAAAATGTCTTCTGTCAGTTCCTGAATCCGTGCCACCTGCTTACTGTTTTCAATCGACTGGTTTAAACCGTCTTTAATCTGTGCTACCATATCGTTTGTGCTTTGTCTTCCCTGCTCGGTATCTTCACGGTAGCGCACAGATTTTTTCTGAATCCGGGCAGTAATTTCATTTCCCTCTGTAATCTGGTCCGTTACATTCACAATTGCATGGAAAATGTTGTCTGACCCTGCGCTGAGCTGTTCTGCCGTTGCCGAGATTTCCTGCATGCTCGCTGCCATTTCTTCCATAACGGCGGATACGCTGCCTGCATTGTCATTGACTGCCGTAATCTGACCGTTCATATTTGCGGAAGCTTCCTGTAGGGCATCGGATTTACTTTTAATATCTTTCATAATCAGCTGTAGCTTTTCAATAAATGAATTGATTCCGTCAACCAGTTCCCCGATTTCATCTTCGGATTTCACTTCAATTCTCGCCGTTAAATCACCATTACTTTCTTCAATATTTTTGATAATATCATTCAGCTGGCGGTTTGCTGACTTTAACGGCTTGATAATAAACATAATCATCACGATAATGGCTGCGCCGATGACCAACATGATTGCCAGAATGACCGCATGTACCATAATAGACTGGCTGTACTGCTCATTTAACTGGCTTGATGCTTCACTGACCTGTGCACTGATTAATGTATTGAGATTATCTGCCGCTGTTTCAAGTCTTGAAGTAATACTGTCGTCACCCTCTGCTGTCAGTTCAAAATAATCATCCATGCTGTTGCTGTCACTGCTTAATACGGACTGGATTTTAGTGCTGTATTCTTCATATACGCTTTCATATTCTTCCAGACCGGCTAACACTTCTGCATTACCGAATGCTTTCACCGCTGTTTCTAAGGCTTCAAAAGATGCCGTCAGATTCTGGATTTCATTTTCCATATTGGTCTTCATATCCGAAGCATTGTCTGTCTGCATCATCTGCATGTTTTCTGACTGTCCGCTCTCAGACTGTGCATTTTCCGACTGCATATTTTCTGCCTGCGGCATGGCATCTGATGCGTTCTGTGTACTGTCTGATGTACCGTCAGCGTTATTTTTTTCCATCTGCTTCTGCATTCTGAATGCCGCCGAACTGTTTGCGTATTTCTGCACTTTTTCAATAGAGGTCGAAGTGTCCGCCATTAAAGTAACGGCTTCCATACACTCATTGGAAATTTTCTGGCTTTTCTTATTCATGCTGTGGATAAATAAAAAGCCTAACAATACGCTTGCAATGCCGGCGGCAAATAAAATGCCTGCCAGTACCAGTATTTTTGCACTGATTTTCTTTTTCATCTTCATTTCCTCATCTACCGGATTATCACTGTCCCGATATTCTTTCTTCTGTTGATTTTCCGCAGCTTCCTGCGATTCATTGGTATGAATATATCAACGGAATGTGATGAAAAAATGATTGATTTGTGTTTATTTCATGAACCGCAAAAAAATGGTGTGGAACAAAAGCCCCCAACTATGATATCTACGGATTGTTCCGTGCTGCGCACTCCCACAATCCTACCCAATATTCGCATATCGCGGGAATTATCCCGCTTTTATGCTCAT
>OBAM01002276.1_pt1 | contig 10500 bp, 9 predicted proteins | sample 1517751 | NCBI WGS metagenome assembly OBAM01 (sample SAMN04571703, study PRJEB22368) | human gut metagenome | biome: human gut; material: stool | host: Homo sapiens | place: Luxembourg | collected 2012-10-18
AGCGGAAGCTTACACGGGAATGAAACTGAATGTAACTAAGACGCTTAAGAAGGTACCGAAGGTAGGTACTGCGGTTGTAGATACCATGCGCAGGACCAAGAGCAGTATCAAACAGCTGATCATACCGGGAATGCTTTTTGAAAATATGGGACTGACGTATCTTGGACCGGTTGACGGACACAATATGCGGCAGATGATGAAACTTTTTAACGAAGCAAAACGTGTGGAAGGACCAGTGATCGTTCATGTCCTGACGCACAAAGGCAGAGGATATGAACCGGCAAGTCTGCATCCGGATCAGTTCCATGGAACTGGCCCGTTTGACATAAAAACCGGCAGACAGCTTTCTGTGAAGAAAGGACCGACGTATACAGATGTATTTTCACAGGCTATGGTGAAACTGGGAAAAGAAAATCCGAAGCTTGTCGGCATTACAGCGGCAATGAAGGAGGGAACTGGACTGAAGGCTTTTGAAAAAGCTTTTCCGGACAGATTATTTGACGTTGGAATTGCCGAAGAGCATGCAGTCAGTTTTGCAGCCGGCCTTGCCCTAGGTGGCGTGATACCAGTCGTAGCGATTTATTCTTCTTTCTTACAGAGGGCAGTAGACCAGATGCTTCATGATGTCTGCATGCAGAAGCTGCACGTGATCTTTGCGATTGACAGGGCAGGTCTTGTAGGAGCAGATGGAGAGACACATCAGGGAAATTTTGACTTGTCTTATCTGACAATGATGCCCAATATGACGGTCATGGCACCAAAAAATGGAAGAGAACTTGAAAAAATGCTGGAATTTGCAGTTCATGCGGCAGGACCATGTGCAATCCGTTATCCCAAAGGCACTGCATATCAGGGACTGGAGGAATTTGACAGCCCGATGCGTTTTGGAAAAAGTGAAGTTCTTTACCGTGGAGAGAAAACAGCACTTCTGTCTGTTGGAAGCATGACGGAGGTCTGTGAACAGGTCTGCAAAGAACTGAAGAACAAAGGTGAAAATCCAACATTTGTAAATGCAAGGTTTGTGAAGCCACTGGATACAGAGCTTCTTGATGAGCTTGCAAAAGATCATAAATTATTTGTAACAGTAGAAGAAAATGTCAGAAACGGTGGATTTGGTGAGCATGTGGCAGCTTATATGGAAGCATGTCATCCGGAAGTAAGAGTACTTCCGATCGCTATCTGGAATCGTTTTGTAGAGCATGGAGAAATTGCCAGTCTGAGAGCCAAAATCGGGCTTTCAGCACCGGATATTCTTGATGCGATTGAGGAATATGAGGAGCAGGAATGAAGAAAAGACTGGATCTTTTGATGGTAGAGCGTGCACTTGCACCTTCCAGAGAGAAAGCAAAAGCATATATTATGTCCGGAGATGTTTATGTGGACGGACAGAAAGAAGATAAAGCGGGAACAATGTTCAAGGAGACGGTGAAGATTGAAGTACGCGGAAATACACTTCCATATGTAAGTCGTGGAGGACTGAAACTGGAAAAAGCCATGAATAATTTTGGCGTTTCTCTGGATGGAAAGGTATGTATGGATGTTGGTGCATCCACTGGCGGATTTACAGACTGTATGCTCCAGAATGGTGCGGTGAAGGTCTATTCAATCGATGTCGGATATGGACAGCTTGACTGGAAACTTCGTAATGATCCGAGAGTAGTATGTATGGAAAAAACGAATATCCGTTATGTACTTCCGGAAGATCTGCAGGAGCCGGCACAGTTTTCATCGATAGATGTTTCTTTCATTTCTCTGACAAAAGTGCTTCTTCCAGTGAGAAACCTCCTTACAGATGATGGAGAGATCGTCTGTCTGATCAAACCGCAGTTTGAAGCCGGAAGAGAAAAAGTTGGGAAAAAAGGCGTTGTACGTGATCCGGCAGTGCACCTGGAAGTCATTGAAAAAGTGATCGCTTATGCGTCTACAATTGCAATGGAGCCGTGCCATCTTTCGTTTTCACCGATCAAGGGACCAGAGGGAAATATTGAATACTTGCTTCATTTGAAAAAGAGACCGGAAGGGGAAGTGATCCAGTCCTCTCTTGAAGTAACACCTGAGGCTGTAGTGCAGGAGGCACACAGTCAACTGGATTAAGGAAGGTCTAGGGGAGATGGATAAGTTTTATATCATCACAAACAGTGATAAAGATAAAGATTTTCAGATCACAAATGAAATTGTTTCTTATCTGAAAAAAAATGGAAAGAAATGTCAGGTTCAGCAGGCGGAACGTAAGTTGGAAGGGGCATACCATTATACAAATCCGGAACTGATTCCAGAGGGAACACAGTGTATTCTGGTTCTGGGCGGTGATGGTACACTTCTTCAGGCTGCCAGAGATGTTGTTTACAGAAAAATTCCAATGCTGGGAATCAATCTCGGGACGCTGGGGTTTCTGGCTGAAGTAGACAGACAGTCGATACATGCTGCACTGGATAAACTGATCGCAGATGACTATGAGATCGAAGAAAGAATGATGCTTACAGGAACAGTCTGGCATGGTGATAAGATCATTGGGAAGGACATTGCACTGAATGATATTGTAATAGGCAGAGAGGGCCCCCTTCGAGTTGTAAGATTTAAAAATTATGTGAATGATGTCTATCTTAATTCGTATAATGCAGATGGAATTATTATTGCCACACCGACAGGTTCTACCGGTTACAGCCTTTCATGTGGAGGACCTATTGTATCTCCAAATGCGGCGATGACGCTGATGACACCGATCGCTCCGCATACATTGAATACCCGCAGTATTATTTTTCCGGAGGAAGATGTTATTACAGTAGAGCTGGGAGAAGGCCGCAGGCAGGTTCAGGAACAGGGGCTTGCTTCTTTTGACGGAGATACAGAAATTCCGATAGTGACGGGAGACAGGATCGTGATTCAAAAAGCTTCAGTCAGTGTGAAAATCCTGAAATTAAATCATTTAAGTTTTGTAGAGGTATTACGGCAGAAGATGGAATAACAGTGACAATGTGATGGAGGTAATGCAGTGAAAAGTGCAAGACATGAAAAGATCATAGAACTGATCCAGGAATATGATATTGATACACAGGAGGAACTTGCTGCCAGACTGAATGAGGCAGGATTCAAAGTAACACAGGCTACAGAGATATCCGGGCACTGAAGCTTATGAAAGTTGCAGGAAAGGATGGAAAATCCCGTTACGCGATTCTTACAGAACCGTCTGCGGAACTGGGAGACAAATACACAAGGATTCTCCAGGATACACTGACATCACTTGATGTAGGTCAGAATATGCTTGTGATCCGCACTGTGCCGGGAATGGCCATGGGGGTGGCGGCTGCGTTGGATGCCCTGAAATGGAAGGAGATTCTTGGAAGTATTGCCGGAGATGATACAGTCATGTGTGTGGCACGTGATGCAGAGCAGGCAGAAATTGTTGCTGAGAAGCTGAAAGGAATTCTGAAATTATGTTAGTTCATCTTCATGTGAAGAATCTGGCACTTATTGAAGATATTGAAGTAGAATTTGGGCCGGGACTGAATATTCTGACTGGTGAGACAGGAGCAGGTAAATCGATTCTGCTGGGTTCCATGCAGCTGATCCTGGGCAGCAGAATTGCAAAGGATATGATCCGCGAAGGTGCGTCATATGCACTGGTGGAGCTGTTGTTTCAGGTAGAAAATCCAAGAGCTGAAGAAGCACTGGGCAAACTGGGGATTGAGCTGGAAGAAGGACAGGTATTGCTGACACGTAAAATTCTGGATGGCAGGAGTATCAACAAGATTAATGGAGAGACCTGCACGGTTGGACAGATGAAAGCAGTAGCTTCCTGCCTTCTGGATATACACGGGCAGCATGAGCACCAGTCTCTGCTTTATCAGGATAAACAGCTGGAGATTCTGGATGCATATGGTAAAGATGAAATCTATCCGGTCAAAGAAAAAGTGAATCGTGCATATCGTACATATCGTGACAGCCTGAAAAAATTAAAGTCTCTTGATATGGATGAAGAACAGAGAAACAGAGAGCGTGCTTTTCTGGAATTTGAGATTAAAGAAATTGAAAGCGCGAATTTGAATCCGGGAGAGGATGAAGAACTGGAAAAGCTGTACCGTAAGCTGGATAACGGGAAGAAGATTCTTGAGACTCTGCAGGAGGTGCGGGATCTGACAGGAAATGATTCCGTGCAGGGAGCCGGAGAAGCGGTTGGAAATGCAGTGAAAGAGCTGATGCGTGTCATGGAGTATGACAGCCAGCTGGAATCCATGTCATCAGCACTTCAGGAAATCGATGGGCTTTTGAATGATTTCAACAGAGAGCTTTCCTCTTATGTGGATGAACTGAACTTTGACGGAGAAACATTTTATGAAACAGAAAGAAGATTGGATCTGATCAACAATCTCAAAGCAAAGTATGGACAGTCAATCGAGGCAATCCACACATACTGCGGCAACCAGAAACAAAAACTGGAAGATCTTGACAGATATGAGGAGAATTTCCGGAGAGCAAAAGCTGAAGTAGAAAAAAGCAGAGCACAGCTTGAAATTGTTTCGGATAAACTTTCTGTTATCCGGAAAAAATACAGCCAGATGCTTACGGATAAGATTATTGAGGGATTGAAAGATCTGAATTTTCTGGACGTACAGTTTCATATTGATTTTCAACGAAAAAAAGAATATACAGATAATGGGTTTGATGATATAGAATATGAAATTTCTACCAATCCGGGTGAGAGCGTAAAACCATTAGGCAGGATTGTATCTGGCGGTGAACTTTCCAGGATCATGCTTGCAATAAAAGCAATTCTTGCAGACAGAGATCAGATAGAGACATTGATCTTTGATGAGATCGACACAGGTATCAGTGGCAGGACAGCGCAGAAAGTATCCGAAAAAATGGCAGTTATCGGAAAATGTCACCAGGTATTGTGTATTACGCATCTTCCGCAGATTGCTGCAATGGCAGATACACATTTTGAAATCGAAAAACATCAGAAGGGTACAGAAACGATCACGGAGATTCATCCGCTGGAAGGAGATGATTCTGTGAGAGAACTTGCCAGACTTCTGGGTGGAGCTGAACTTACACAGGCAGTTTTTGAAAACGCAAAAGAAATGAAAGAATTGGCACGGGTTCATAAAAATACAAGACTGAAATAGCTGTATTCACAGCATAATAAGAGAGGATGATCCAACAGGATCGCTTCTCTTTTTTTTCTGTAAAAATGCTGGTGGAAGAGAGTTTGGTTTTACAAAAGAAAGGATGTGGCAGAATGGACAGAAGAACAAAATACAGACATCTTCTCTGGTGGATCATATGTCTGGATCTGCTGACGGTGATATGGCTGGGATATCGATATCTTGACAGGAAGATTCCTGATGAGCTTTATGTGACAGAAAGTCAGGAACAGCAGGTGAAGAATGTACTGGATTATCCGCTGCTTTCTTTTGATGATGCAATTACGGTTTCCGGAGATGGAAGTTATCTGTTATCCAGCAGAATTTTGGGAGTGATACCGTTTAAAGATGTCAAAGTAATCCCCACAGACAGTACGACAGTGCTTGTCAGTGGAAGCACTGTCGGAATCTATATGGAAACCGACGGAGTACTGGTAATTGATACCGGTGAGATTATTTCTGAAGAAGGCCGTGCGGAGGAACCGGCAGAAAAAATTATAGAGCCGGGAGATTATATCGTTGCATTTAATGATGAAATTATTGAAACTAAAAAAGATCTTGTAGAAGATCTCGAAAAGCTGAAACAGGATACTGTGGAGTTGCAGGTAATAAGAAAAGGAAAAAAGATTCCTCTGTCGCTGAGTCCGGTAAAAGATATCAAGGGCGAGTATAAGCTGGGTATATGGGTGAGAGATAATACACAGGGAATCGGGACACTCACATTTGTTGATCAGAATGGAAATTACGGGGCACTTGGTCATGGAATCAGCGATGTAGATACCGGAGAGCTTCTTCATATTGATGATGGTGACCTGTATCAGGCACAGATCGTTGGGATCCAGAAAGGAAGCAGCGGAAGTCCGGGTGAACTTTCCGGTCTGATTCATTATGAGGCGGAAAAAATTATCGGAAGTATAGAAAAAAACTGTGAACAGGGAATTTATGGAAAATTATCAGAACTGCCGGAGGAGCTTGGATTGCGAAAGATGGAAGTTGCATACAAACAGGAACTGGAAATCGGGCCGGCATCCATATTGTGCTGTGTGGATGGAACGGTACGTGAATTTGATGCTGAGATAACAAGAATTGACATGAATCATGAAGATACAAATAAAAGTTTTGTAATTCAGGTGACAGATTCCGAACTTCTGGAACTGACAGGAGGAATTGTACAGGGAATGAGTGGAAGCCCGGTGATTCAGAATGGAAAATTCGTGGGAGCTGTCACGCATGTTTTTATACAGGATTCTACAGGAGGATATGGCATTTTTGCAGAAAACATGCTGGAAAATATCTGAAAAAGTCGATTCAGGACGAACGAAAATGCCGTATTTCAGCCAGTTTCGGCTTGATTTCGCGAAGGCCTTTCCACTATAATGTCCTTGTTGTAAGGAAGAAGATTTTTGTTGGTTAGGAGGGAAAGGCCTCATGGAAAAATTAAATGTGGCGATTGCAGATGATAACGTTAGAATGGCTGACATACTCGGTCAGATGATCGAAGAAGATAAAGACCTGACTTTGGTCGGAAAAGCACACAATGGAGAAGAAATCTGCAGCATCATCAGAGAAAAAGAACCGGATGTTGTTGTATTGGATATCATTATGCCGAAGATGGATGGACTTACCGTTATGGAACACTGCAGTCATGACAGTTCAGTAAAGAAACAGCCGGCTTTTATTGTAGTATCGGCGGTGGGACAGGAAAGAATCACAGAAGATGCGTTCAATCTTGGCGCATATTATTATATGCTGAAACCTTTTGACAAACAGGTGCTCTTAAGTCGTATCAAACATATACGTAGAGGAAATGAACGAAAAATGAGAGAACCGGTGCGACAGGCGGTGAGAGAGGAACCGGCTCCTTACGGAAAACGGAATCTGGAAACAGATGTGACGAATATTATACATGAAATTGGCGTTCCGGCACACATAAAAGGTTATCAGTATCTGAGAGATGCGATCATTCTGTCTGTTAACGATATGGAAATGTTGAATTCGATCACAAAAGTACTTTATCCGACAATTGCAAAAAAACATCAGACTACTCCGAGCCGGGTGGAGAGGGCTATCCGTCATGCAATCGAAGTTGCATGGAGCAGAGGCAAGATGGATACGATCGATGCACTGTTTGGGTACACGGTCAGCACAGGAAAAGGCAAACCGACCAACTCAGAATTTATTGCACTTATTGCAGATAAAATTCGCCTTGAATACAAAAATCACTCTTTTCAACAAGGTGGTTTTGGAGTATAATAAACAAAAGGTCTGTCACAGACAGAAATGTCAGAAAATAGCGAGCGGATGTTCGAAATAACAATAATCTGGCATCGAGACACAAGGAGGGGTATTTACAGATGAAAAGAATTTTATTTGCAACATCAGAAGCGGTACCATTTATTAAAACAGGAGGACTTGCCGATGTAGCTGGTGCACTTCCGAAATGTTTTGATAAGCGCTATTTTGATGTCCGTGTTATCTTGCCGAAATATGCCTGTATGAAACAGGAATGGAAAGATAAAATGGAATACATTACTCATTTTTATATGGATCTGGGATACAAAAATTGCTATGTTGGCATTATGCATATGGAATACGAAGGAATCCAGTTTTATTTTATCGATAATGAATATTATTTCAGTGGACCGAAGCCATATGACAGTGCCCCATGGGATCTTGAAAAATTTGCATTCTTCTCAAAGGCTGTATTGTCTGTCCTTCCGGTTATCGGTTTCCGCCCGGATGTGATCCACTGTCACGACTGGCAGACAGGTCTTGTTCCGGTATATCTGCATGATTCCTTCCAGCAGAATGAATTTTTCTGGGGAATCAAGACAGTTATGACAATTCACAATCTGAAATTCCAGGGAGTATGGGATGTAAAGACTGTTCAGGGAATCACAGGACTTTCTGATTATTATTTTGCACCGGATAAACTGGAAGCATACAAAGATGCAAACTTCCTGAAAGGTGGAATTGTTTTTGCTGATGCAGTAACTACGGTAAGTAATACTTATGCGGAAGAAATCAAGACTCCGTTCTATGGAGAACGTCTGGATGGTCTTCTCTGTGCCAGAGCACATGATCTTCGAGGTATTGTCAATGGAATTGATTATGATGTATTCAATCCTGAAACAGATAAATGTATTACCAGAAACTACAATGCAAAGACTTTCCGTAAGGAAAAAGTTAAGAATAAGATCCAGCTTCAGAAAGATCTTGGACTGAATGAAGACCCGAATGCGATGCTGATCGGAATCGTTTCCCGTCTGACAGATCAGAAAGGCTTTGACCTGATCGCATACGTAATGGATGAACTCTGTCAGGACGCTGTACAGATCGTAGTGCTTGGAACAGGAGAAGAGCGCTATGAGAATATGTTCCGTCATTTTGACTGGAAATATCATGGAAAAGTATCGGCACAGATTTATTATGATGAGCCGCTTTCACACAGAATCTACGCAGCATCGGATGCATTCCTGATGCCGTCTCTGTTTGAACCATGCGGGCTCAGCCAGCTGATGAGTCTCCGTTACGGAACACTTCCGATCGTGCGTGAGACAGGCGGCCTGAAGGATACAGTGCAGCCGTACAATGAATTTGAAGGAACAGGTACCGGATTCAGCTTTACGAATTACAATGCACATGAAATGCTTGCAACAGTCCGCAATGCAGAACGTGTATATTACGATAATAAACGCGAGTGGAACAAGATGGTTGATCGTGCCATGGCAGCAGATTTCTCCTGGAGTCATTCTGCAAAACAGTACGAAGAAATGTACAACTGGCTGATCGGTGATAAATAAGGAGTAAACCTAAATATGATGCAGGGCACCGTGCAGAAACGGTGCCCTTTTTGTCGAAAAGTTTTGCTTGACTTTGCCGGCGATTTATAATAGCATATAAGAAGAAAACACGAACATAGGTTTGGTATGAGCGTTTGAAATTAAGAAAATATAAGGAGAATCCATAAGATGATTAATGAAGAGAAGCAGAAAGCGCTGGAGGCAGCTCTTGGACATATTGAGAAGCAGTACGGTAAAGGATCTGTAATGAAGCTTGGGGATTCCAGTTCTAATATGGTAGTAGAAGCGGTTCCGACAGGCTCTCTTGGACTGGATATTGCGCTTGGAGTCGGTGGAGTGCCGAAGGGACGTATCGTGGAGATCTATGGACCTGAATCCAGTGGTAAGACAACGGTTGCATTACATATGGTAGCTGAGGTGCAGAAGAGAGGCGGAATTGCCGGATTTATTGATGCAGAACATGCACTTGATCCGGTGTATGCAAAGAATATCGGTGTTGATATTGACAATTTATATATTTCACAGCCGGATAATGGTGAGCAGGCTCTGGAGATCACTGAGACAATGGTTCGTTCAGGGGCTGTTGATATTGTAATCGTGGACTCTGTTGCGGCGCTTGTTCCGAAGGCGGAGATCGAGGGTGATATGGGAGACAGCCATGTTGGACTGCATGCCCGTCTGATGTCGCAGGCTTTGAGAAAACTGACTGCAGCGATCAGCAGATCCAACTGTGTGGTTATTTTTATCAACCAGCTTCGTGAGAAAGTTGGCGTTATGTTTGGTAATCCGGAGACAACGACCGGTGGACGAGCTCTGAAGTTCTATGCTTCTGTACGTCTTGATGTCAGAAGAACAGAAACCCTGAAGCAGGGTGGCGAGATGGTTGGTAACCATGTCAAGGTCAAAGTTGTTAAGAATAAAGTTGCTCCGCCGTTCAAACAGGCTGAGTTTGATATTATGTTTGGTACTGGCATTTCCAGAGAAGGTGAGATTCTTGATCTTGCATCAGAATGTAATGTGGTGAATAAGAGTGGTGCATGGTACTCTTACAATGGAGAGCGTATCGGACAGGGAAGAGAGAATGTGAAGATTTTCCTGAAAGATCATCCGGAAATCTGTGAAGAAATCGAAAAACAGGTAAGAATCCAGTATCATCTTCTTCCGGAAGAGGAGGCTGCACAGCAGAATCCGGCAGCGCAGGATGCAGAAGAAGAGCAGGAATAATTGAATGACAGATATGGAACAGCAGCAGAAAGAAGTTCGTAAGAAAGCACTGAAGCTTCTGGAACATATGGACCGCACGGAGAAGGGATTATATGATCGGCTTCTCCGTGCCGGCTTTTCGGAAGCTCTGGCAGCAGATGCTGTCGCATATGTGAAGGATTATGGATATGTAAATGATGCGAGATATGCGACGAATTATATTATGTACAGGATTCATGACAAGAGTCGTCAGAAGATATTCCAGGAATTGCAGCAGAAAGGGATTGACCGTCAGACGATCCAGAGTGCATGGGACGAAGCAGCAGAACTGGAGATGCCGGATGAAAGGA
>OBAM01002284.1_pt1 | contig 10487 bp, 9 predicted proteins | sample 1517751 | NCBI WGS metagenome assembly OBAM01 (sample SAMN04571703, study PRJEB22368) | human gut metagenome | biome: human gut; material: stool | host: Homo sapiens | place: Luxembourg | collected 2012-10-18
TGCTGCGCAATGACCAGAACTACGGTCTGGGCGGCAGCCACAAGGTCGCGTTCGGCTACGCGGCGGCCCACGGGTACGAGCATCTGGTCGTGCTGCACGGCGACGACCAGGGCGCTGTTGCGGACCTGCTGCCGATTCTGAACGACGGCACCTACAAAAAATACGACTGCTGCCTTGGCTCCCGCTTTATGAAGGGCAGCAAGACCGGCGGCTACAGTGCGCTGCGCACCTGGGGCAACTACGGCTTCAACTGGCTCTTTAGCTTAGTGGCCCGCAGAAAAATCACCGATCTGGGCAGCGGGCTGAACCTGTATGCCGTGGAACCGCTGAAAAGCGAGTACTACAAAAAGTTCCCGGATACGCTGTATTTTAACGACTGCATGATCCTGGCGCTCTGCCAGATGAAGCAGCGGGTACTGTTCTTCCCCATCAGCTGGCGGGAGGAGGACCAGGTCAGCAACAACAAGCTGACAAGCTTCGGCATCAGCCTGCTCAAGCTCTGCGGCAAGTATCTGGCCGGGCCGCGGGCCTTTGTGGAGCGCGAATGGCGCGAGAAAATCATTGAGGATTACAGCTACGAGGTCGTAGCTTCCAACCTGTAAGGAGGGCTTTGGTATGAAGATTCTGGTGACGGGCGCTGCCGGGTTTATCGGCGGCCAGCTGTGGCATACGCTGTGGAAGCGCGGGGACGAGGTCGTCGGCATTGACAACTTCTCCTACGGCAATCCGGACAACCTGAAGTTTGACGACCATGATTTTGGCGCAGAGGTGCGCAGAATGGACATCCGCGACAAGGCCGGGATGCTGGCTCTGTTCGAGGCGGAAAAGTTCGATGTTGTGTATAACATTGCGGGCATTGCGCCGCTGTCGGACTGTGCAGGCCATTGAGGTCAACACTTTGGGCCTGGTCAACCTGCTGGAGGCGGGCCGCCGCACCGGCATCAAACAGCTCGTGCAGGCATCCACCAACGCCATGTACGAGAACGAGACCGAGTTCCCGACGGTGGAGGGTAAGTTCAACCCGCCGACGCTCATTTACCCGAACACGAAATACTGCGGTGAGCGCTTTGCCCAGAGCTTTGCCGACACCTACGGCATGACTGTGACCTGCCTGCGCTTTGCCAACGTCTACGGCCCGCACATCGACTGCCTGCGCAAGCAGCCGCCGTTCGTCGGTTACATGATCCGCGAGCTGTACTATGACCGCACGCCGGAGTTCCACTCCGACGGCAACCAGCGCCGCGATTACATCTACGTGGATGATTTGATCGCGCTGGCGCTGCGCGTCGTCGAACACCCGCAGAAGGGCTTTGACGCGGTGAACGTGTCCAGCAACCAGAGCTATTCCGTGCGCGAGCTGTACGCCATTGCCAACCGCCTGATGGGCAAAAATATTGAGGCCAAATACTGCCCGAGCAGCCATTACTGGGCCAAGTACCCCGAGCTGTACGGCGGGGCCTACGGCATCAAACCGGAGATCCTGGACCACGAGGTCAACAAGTTCAGCCAGTGCGACAACACCCATGCCCGCGAGGTCTACGGCTGGCAGCCGCAGGTCGATATTGAGACGGGACTGGGCAGAGTCATTGAGGCCGAGACGCGGATGCTGGCGGGACTGGAAAAGTAAAAAGGCTTCCCCTTCGGGGGGAAGCTGTCGCCGCAGGCGACTGATGAGGGCAGAGTGAATGGAGCAACTCTTCTGCGGAAAATTGCACAGGCAATAGCGGCAGGTCGCCCCTCATCCGGCGCTGCGCGCCACCTTCCCCCGCAGGGGAAGGCTTTTTGAAAAGAGGTACATCATGTCTAAACTTCACCTGATTCTCCCCATGGCCGGCAGGGGCAGCCGGTTTTTTAAAAACGGCTTTGTCTGCCCGAAGCCGCTGATCGAAATTAACGGAAAGCCGTTCTTTTACTGGGCGGCGCGCAGCGTGGAGAAGTTCGTGGACTGCGCGGACCTCACGTTTGTGGTGCTCGAGGAGCATATCCGCGACTTTGCCATCGACGAAAAAATCAAGGCGTACTGGCCCGCGGCCCGCATTGTGGCGCTGCCCGAGGTGACCGAGGGCGCGGCCGTCACGGCGCTGAAGGGCTGCGAGGGCCTGCCCGACGGTGAGCCGATTTTGTTCAACGACTGCGACCATCTGTTTGTTTGCAGGGCATTCAACGAGTTCTGCGCTAAGGGCGGCTTTGCAAACGGCCCGGAGGGCGCACTGCTGACGTTTGAGAGTGATTCCCCCGCGTACAGCTATCTGCAGTACGGCGCGGACGGCAATGTCTGCCATACGGTGGAAAAGCAGGTCGTCAGCCATGATGCCATCTGCGGCGCATACTATTTCAAGGATAAGAAAACCTACGCCGACGCCTGCGCCGAATACCTGAAAAACTGCGAGTACAAGGAATTTTTTGTCTCCGGCATTTACAATGTGCTGGCCGCGCAGGGCGCAAGAATTGCGGGCTTTGCGTGTGATTTACATCTGCCGTTCGGCACGCCGGACGAGTACCGCGCGGCGGAGGCACCCGCCAATAAGGCCGGTTTTGACGCGCTGACCTGAAGGAGTAAGAATGAAAACACCTGCAAAAAAGCGAACGGCGGCAGAGCTGGCGGCTGCGGTGCTGTGGTGCGCCCTGACGCTGGGAACGGACAGGCTGTTCTTCCGCTATGACTGGCGCACACCGGCGTTTTTTGTCTACAAGGCGCTGTTTCTGGTGCTGGCGTTCGGGCTGGTGCACGGCGCGGTGACGCTGGTGCAGAAGCTGCGCGCCGGGGACAAATTTGCCCGGCGGTGGGTGGCCTGGACGCTGCCGTATCTGGCGGTGAATCTGGTCATCCTGCTCATCGTCTGGCCCGGCATCTGGGGCAATGATGACCTGGCCGTGCTGTATCTGGCGCGGACGCTGCAGCCCAACTCATGGCAGCACTTTCTGACCAGCGGCGCGTTCATTCTGTCACTGATGTTTGTACCGATGCCCGGCGGCGTCGTGCTGGTGCAGAACCTGCTTATCAGCGGCATTGTGGGCTGCTTTGCGGCCACGGCGCAGGACCTGGCCGAAAAGCGGCTGACCCGCCCGGTGCGCCCGGCGTGGTTTGCGCTGGTCTACCTGCCGTTTTTGCTGCCGCCCGTGCTGATGCACACCCAGCAGCCCTTCCGCACGACCTGGTCAACGTGGACCGAGCTGTTTTTGGTGTTCATGCTGGTGGCCATCTACCTGCGCGGCACGAAGCTGAACAAAAAGGAGCTGGCCGCTATCGTGATTCTGGGCACGCTGGCTGCGTCGTGGCGCAGCGAATGCGTCTACTATCTGGCCGCCATCCCGGTGCTGCTGGCGCTGCTCTGCGCCCGCAGGCTGCTGCGCCCGCTGGCGGTGGGCGCGGTGACGGCGCTGGTGCTGGCGGGGTATTTCGCCTGCTCCCGCTACAGCAGCGCGCTGATGGGCGAGGCGTGGCAGTACAAGATGATCGCACTGTGCTATCAGACAGCGGCGCTGGTACAGGACGCCGACCCCGTGGAGGACGCCGAGGCGCTGGCCGACATTGACCGCGTGTTTGATGTGGAATTCTGCCGCGCCAACCCCGAGACCCACGGCAATGAACTGCGCGGGGGGATGCTCGCCGGGCGCGGCGGCTCGGCGGAGGACTGGTCGGCCTGCCAGAAGGCCATTATAAAGCTGGCCCTCAAGTATCCCAAGAGCATGCTGCGGGAGCGTGCGGGTGTGTTCTACAACACGCTGCGCCAGCGCCAGAACGGCCAGTCCAACCAGAAGATCGCGTTTGCATCGGCATTTTTGCTGTATGAGGGCGAGCCGACGCAGGACGACCAAAAGAGCTTTTTGCAGGACAGCGCCGCCGTGCAGCCGTTGAACAAGGAGCTGCGCCGGGCGTTTATTGTGGATATGGCGTCCAGCACCGACTTTGCGGGCGGGCTGATCGACCTGACGTGGTGGATGCTGCCGCCGTTCGTGCTGCTGGGCCTGGCACTGGCGGTGCTGCTGGTGCAGCGGCGCTGGATGCTGTTTTTTGCCGCAGGCACGTTTTTTGCGCGCATCCCGCTTGTGTTTTTGACCGCGCCGGACACCTACTTTATGTACTATCTGACGCCGTTTATCGCCGGGTATGCGGTGGCGGCGGCTGCGGTGCTGTACGCAGTGCTGAAACGGAAATTGAAATCGGAAAGGATCACGGGCTGATGCTTGCACTTTTTTTGCTGCTGGCCCTGCTGCTGGTGCTGGTGGGCCATGCGTTCCGCCTGCTGCGGTGGGAGCAGTTCATCCGCATTTATGAGCGCCCGCCCCGCGGGCAGATGCTGCGCGGCATGGCCGGCGGCTATGCGCTGAACTTTGTGCTGCCGTTCCATCTGGGCGATGCCTTTCGCGCAGTCTACACGGGCCGCAGGATGAAGAGCGGCATCGGCTTTGCGCTGGCGACGGTCATCATGGATCGGTTTCTCGACGTTTGGTTTGTGGCGTTCGGGTTTATTGCGTTCCGGCTGCTGGGGCTGGGCGGTGCGCCGGTGGACGGCGCGGCGCGGTATTACCTTGTGTTCTCGCTGCTGCTGGTGCTGGGATTGGTGCTGGTCGTGGCGCTGCGGGATTTTTTGAAGAAGATCTGCCTTGCGTTCTGCGGGCTGTTCAATGACACGCTGAAGCTGGACGGTATGATGTTCTTCTGGAGCCTCATCAATACCTTCAAGGACCTGGGCCGCGTGAAAATCGGGCGGCTGGTCGTCAATACACTGCTGATGTGGGCGGCGTATCTGGGCTCCTACACCGCGCTGGCGGCGGCGCTGACCGTCGCCGGGGAGCCGATGCAGCTGGTGGATGTGTTCGGGCTGCTGTTCGGGCGCAACGCCGCGGACTTTGCCGCGCTGCTGCCCGGCGGTGCGCTGGGCACGGCGGCCCCCGCGGCCCGCTGGCTGCTGCTGGCATGGTTTGTGCTGCCGCTGCTGGCCATGTGGGCGGCCACGCTGCTGCCCGAGGGCGTGCGCGGCGCGATGAACCAGGCCACGCAGGCCGCCCCCGCCGGGGAAAGCTACCTGAACCTGCTGCCGCAGGCCGACGAGCATGACCGCGCGGTGTTCTTGAGCCGGTATTTCGGTCTGGAAAACAAGGACTACGTCAAGCGGTTTTTGCAGATGAACCGCGGCATTACGATTTTGGAGGACTACTCCGCCGGGTCGAACGCCACGACGATGCTCTGCATGGACACGCAATCGACGTTCTACCGCAAATATGCCTTTGGCAAGGACGGCGCAAAGCTGGCCGAGCAGCTCGACTGGCTGCGTGCCCAGCAAGACCGCCTGCCGCTGTGCGATATTCTGCGCAGCGAGGAGGCCGACGGCTGCTGCTGGTACGACATGGTCTACAACCCGCAGGCCGTGGGGATGTTCCGCTACCTGCACTCGAACCCCGTGGAAAAGAGCCGCGCCATCCTGCGTGCGGTGCTGGCGACGCTGGAGGATAAGCTCTACAAGCCGACGGCGGTCCCGGCGGATGCGGAGAAAATCGAAAAGTACATCGAGACGAAGGTTGACGGCAACCTGAAAAAGCTGCATGAGGACCGGATGCTGCGCGAGCTGATGAGCTATGACACGCTGCGCATCAACGGCGTGGAGTACAAGAACCTGCCCGCGCTGGACTGGATGTTTGACCATGACCGGCTGCGCAACCTGTTTGCGAAGGACCCTGTGGGCACGATCCACGGCGACCTGACGATTGAGAACATCATCTGCCGCACCGACAACGACAGCTGGTATCTGATCGACCCGAATACCGGCAATCTGCACGAAAGTCCGTTCCTGGATTACGGCAAGCTGCTGCAAAGCCTGCACGGCAGCTACGAATTTATGATGAAAACGCCGCGCGTGGCCGTGCAGGACAACCGTATCGACTTCCAGCTGACGCGCAGTGCGGCCTATGACGCGCTGTTGGCCGCCGTGATGGAGGATCTGAGCGCCCGCTACCCGCGGGAGCAGGTCGAGAGCATTCTGATGCACGAGGTCATCCACTGGCTGCGGCTGATGCCCTACAAGCTGAACAAGGACCGCAAGCGCGCGGCGATGTTCTACGCCGGGCTGGTCATGGTTGCCAACGATGTGGCGGATTTTTCGGAGCATAAAAAGGAGACACTATGCTGATTTGCGTGGATCTGGACGGGACCCTGCTGGACACAGTGCCGGCCAACGCGGCATCCTACCGCGCGGCGCTGGAGGAGCTGGGCTTTACCGTGACCGATGAATATTACGCCGAGCGCTGCAACGGCGGACATTACACACGGTTCCTGCCGCCGCTGCGCCGAGCGCCGCCGATGTGGAGCGCGTGCATGACCGGAAAAAGGCGCTGTACAGTGACTTTCTCGATGCGGTGCGCCCGAACACGGCACTGATGGAAATTTTGAAAACGATGCGCGCCGCCGGGCATGATCTGGCCTGCGTGACCACCGGCAGCAAACAGAACGCCACCGAGGTGCTCGAGCATTTCGGGGTGCGGGAATGGTTCGGCTTGATCGTGACCGGAGAGGACGTGGAAAAGCAGAAGCCCGACCCAGAGGGGTATTGCCGGGCGATGGAGCATTTCTGCGTTACGCCCGCCGATACAATGATCTTTGAGGACTCGGGCATCGGCCTGACCGCGGCCAAGGCCAGCGGGGCAAGGGTATTCAGGGTGGAGCAGTTTTAAGAGTTGTGATGCAGGGGGAGCGTTGTTCGCACGCAGAATATGCAGCCGGCCGCAAGGCTCCCGGGCGGATATGGAATCCGCCCCTACGGTGTAGGGGGGTCGATGCTCGCATCGCCCCGGAAAGTGCACGGCGCGGCAAGGCTGACGGGCGAACAATGTTCGCCCCTACAAAAACAGCCCCGGAAGGCAGTTGCCTTTCGGGGCTGTTGTACTTGTGATGGAAAATCAGGCCTTCGCGTCCGGGCGGACGATGTCACGGATGACGTTGACGATGTTGTCAGCGGTCAGGCCGTAGTCACGCAGGACCTCATTGGCGGGGCCGGAGTGACCGAACTGATCCATGACGCCGATGCGGCGCACGGGGACGGGCAGTTTCTCGCTGACGACGGAGCAGACGGCCTCGCCCAGGCCGCCGATGATGCTGTGCTCCTCGACGGTGATGATGCGGCCACACTCACGGGCGGCGGTCAGGATGATCTCCTCGTCGATGGGCTTGATGGTCGGCATGTTGATGACGCGGACGTTCATGCCCTGGCGCTTGGCCAGCACGGCGGCGCGCAGAGCCTCGTTGGTCATCAGGCCGGTGGAGATGACGGCAATGTCATAGCCGTCGGTCAGCTTCTCGCCCTTGCCGATCTGGAACTCGTAGGTCTCGGGATCGTGGAAAACGGGCGTGGCCAGACGGGAGAAGCGCAGGTAGACGGGACCCTGATAGTTGTAGGCGGCGATGACGGCGGCGCGGGCCTCCACATCGTCAGCCGGGCTCAAGACCACCATGCCGGGGATCGAGCGCATGAGGGCGATGTCCTCGCAGCACTGGTGGGACGCGCCGTCCTCACCGACGGAGAGCCCCGCGTGGGTGGCAGCGATCTTGACGTTCAGGTGCGGGTAGCCGATGGAGTTGCGGATCTGCTCAAAGCCGCGGCCCGCAACGAACATGGCAAAGCTGGACACGAAGGGGACATAGCCCATCGTGGCCATACCGGCGGCGACGCCGACCATGTTTTGCTCGGCAATGCCGCAGTCAAAGTGACGATCCGGGTACTCCTTGCGGAAGATCTCGGTTTTGGTGGCAGCGGCCAGGTCGGCGTCAAAAACCACCAGATTGTCAGCGCCCTGCTGGGCCAGCTCTACCAGCGTGTTGCCGTAGCTGACACGGGTAGCAATTTTTTTAATATCAGCCATTGTTGAACTCGATCTCCTTTTCCAGCGTGGCGTGGGCGGCGCGCAGCTCGGTCATAGCCTGGGCGTATTCTTCGTCGTTGGGGGCCTTGCCGTGCCAATCGACGGCGTTTTCCATGTAGCTGACGCCCAGACCCTTGGTCGTGCGCAGCAGGAAGCAGGTGGGCTTGCCGCTGCCGTGGGACAGGTCGAACATCTTGAACGCCTGCTCCAGGTCGGCAAAGGAGTTGCCGTTGCAGACGATGGTGTTGAAGCCGAAGGCATCCATCTTGTGGTCCAGCGGCTCGGAGTTCATGACGTCGCGGGTCGCGCCGTCGATCTGCAGGCCGTTGACATCGATCATGATGCACAGGTTATCGAGCTTGTAGTGGTTGGCGAACATGAACGCCTCCCAGCATTCGCCCTCTTCGATCTCACCGTCGCCCAGCAGGGTGTAGACGTTGATGTCGCTGCCCAGCTTTTTGGCACCCAGCGCCATGCCGCAGGCGGCGGAAACACCCTGGCCCAGGGAACCGGTGCTCATGTCAACACCGGGGACGGTGTTCATGTTGGGGTGGCCCTGCAGGTAGCTGTTGGAGTGGCGCAGCGTGGGCAGGTCGGCCACCGGGAAGAAGCCGCGCTCCGCCAGCGTGGCATACAGGCCGGGGGCGCAGTGGCCCTTGCTAAGTACAAAACGGTCGCGGTTGGGGTCCTGCGGCTGTTCGGGGTCAATGCGCATCTCGCGGAAATACAGATAGGTCAGAACGTCCGCCGCGGACAGGCTGCCGCCCGGATGACCGCACCCGGCACCGTGGGTGGCTTCGATCACACCCATGCGCACGCGGGTCGCAGTCAGTTTTAACTGCAGCGTTTCCAGTTTTGTCATAGCTAAGCTCCTCCGGTCACTTATGGTAAAATCGGGCAGTATATATGGATACTGCTACACAATATACTATCTTATATTATACACGTTTCGCGGAATCCCGCAACATTTTTTTACAAATTTCGTGAAAAAAGGCTGTTTTGGTGCATTCGCGGTAAAATTGACACGCCCAAAAGCCCGCTGTTATGCACCCTTTGTGCGTAATGCCAAAAAATGGGGCGATTCGTACATAAACTACAGCAAAAAGCACCTTGCACAAAGCGTGCATTTGTGGCATAATTTAAGTACAGCCGCGGTGCGGAAAGCCCATGATATGAGGCAGCCGCCCGGCCCACACTACAAGATATGGGAGGGAAAGAGAGTGCCCAACGGGATCTACATCCAGACTGAGTACCACGGCAAGCTTATCCGCAAAATCGTCTGCAATGGGGATGAACGGTGGTTTATCGGCTCCAACTGCGCCGTGACCTTCCTGTCCATGGACGACTGCATGGCCGCCATTGACCGCCTGTAATTGTAAAAAGGAAGTCTGCCGCACGCCGTCCTTTGGGGATGACGTGCGGCTTTTTGCATTTGTATACGAGGTTTGTATGAAAAAACGGAACTGGCGTCTGATGCTGCGCCGGGTGCTGAACCTGGTCTTCAGCCGCATTGTTGTGACCGGCGTGCTTCTGCTGCTGCAGGCGTTCTGGCTGTTTGCGCTGTTCTACTGGCTGGCGGACTACGCCAAATGGTTCGGCGGCGTGGGCGTTGCCATGAGCGTTATCATGTGCCTGGCGCTGATCCGGCAGGATTCCACGGTGCCGGAGTTTAAGATCAGCTGGATGATCCTGTTTGCCGTTATGCCGGTGCAGGGCGGCATTTTGTACCTGCTGTGGGGCAACAAGCGCCCGGCGCTGGGCTTGCGCCACCGGCTGGAGCGCGCCGAGGACGCAATGGCCCCGGCGCGGAAGGACGACCCCGACGCCGCGGCGGCCTTGCAGCGGCAGGACCCCCGCGCCGCGCTGACGGCCCGCTACCTGCACGACTACGGCCCGATGCCGGTCTGCGGCGGCACGGCGGCGAAATATTACCCGGACGGGCAGAGCATGTTTGCCGATATGCTGCCCGCATTACAGGGGGCACAGCACAGCATTTATGTGGAGAGCTTTATCATCGGCATGGGCGAGATGTGGGGGCAGATCCACGAGATTTTGCGCCGGAAGGCCGCGGCAGGGCTGGACGTGCGGGTCATCTACGACGACGCGGGCTGCCTGAGCCTGCTGCCCCACAACTACGCCGAGATGATGCGGGCCGACGGCATCCGGGCGTTCAGCTTCAACCGCTGCGTGCCGATGCTGAACCTGGTCATGAACAACCGCGACCACCGCAAGATCATGGTCATCGACGGACAGATCGCCTTTACGGGCGGTGTGAATCTGGCGGACGAGTATATCAATAAAATCGTGCGGTTCGGCTACTGGAAGGACAGCGGCGTCCGGCTGGATGGCCCCGGCGCAGCGAGCCTGGCAAACATCTTTTTGACGTTCTGGAAGGCAAAATACCCCGACGAGGACCTGGACGCAGGCTGCGACCTGCCCGCCGCCGTGCCGGTGGAAACGGACTGTCTGGTGCAGCCCTTTGCCGACACCCCGGTGGACCGCGAGGCTGTGGCGAAGAACGTGTATCTGGAGCTTATCAACCAGGCGCAGAAGCGGCTGTACATCTGCACGCCGTACCTGATTCTGGACAACGACCTGCTGTCCTGCCTGCGGCTGGCGGCCAAGCGCGG
>OBAM01002296.1_pt1 | contig 10454 bp, 10 predicted proteins | sample 1517751 | NCBI WGS metagenome assembly OBAM01 (sample SAMN04571703, study PRJEB22368) | human gut metagenome | biome: human gut; material: stool | host: Homo sapiens | place: Luxembourg | collected 2012-10-18
CAAATACCTGTCAGATGCTGATCCAAAGAACTGGTTCCGTCCAGAAATTGAATTAAATCCGCAGTATGTACCGAAGCCGGAGGAAGAGGTCGAGGTTACAGAAATAGATCTTACACAGGAAAGTGAATAAGCGGAAATCCAAAACAATTCCATTTGCAGAAGCAAGTGTTCAGATAGATGGGAGCGTAGAGGATCGAATAAAGAAGAAAGGAGAACGCCGGTGATGGGTCTTGGAGAAAATCAGGACTTGCTCCCAGATCCGTCACTTGGCGGACAAATCAAATTACAGAACCGGCTTATAAGATTATATGGCATTTTTCAGCAGTGCAGTCAGCACTCTGTCCACACTGGTTACAGCAATCGGCGCTGGCCTTGGTGTGTGGGGAGTGGTAAACCTTCTGGAAGGTTACGGAAATGACAACCCTGGGGCAAAGTCACAGGGAATTAAGCAGCTCATGGCAGGAGCTGGCATTATGGCGCTGGGAACTACCCTGATTCCACAGCTCTCTTCCTTATTCTGATGGAAGGTAACAGAGATTGAATACCATTGTCGAACGTATTACGGAAGCCATCAAAGATATACTGATCAACTTTATCCAGTCAGGGATGGAAGATATGTTCGTAGAAGTCAACAACAAAGTTGGCACAATCGCAGCACAGGTCGGACAGACACCGCAGGGATGGAACGGGAGCGTTTTTTCGCTGATCAAAAATCTGTCGGAAACGGTAATGGTCCCCATTGCAGGGATGATCATTACCTTCGTCCTGTGTTATGAATTGATTACGATGGTGACACAGAAAAATAATTTTCATGAGTTCGAGACATTTAATATCTTTATCTGGGTATTCAAGGCATATATTGCGATTTATCTGGTAACGAATACCTTTAACATCACGATGGCGGTCTTTGATGTTGGCCAACATGTGGTCAATGGGGCTGCCGGAGTGATCAGTGGAAGTACAGAGATTGATGCAACAACAGCAATCACCAATTTGCTGGACACAATGGAAGATATGGAAGTCGGCGAACTGTTTTTGCTGGCATTGGAAACGATGTTGATCAGCATGACTATGAAAATATTATCGGTTGCCATAACCGTAATTCTTTACGGACGTATGATAGAGATATATTTGACGTGTTCCGTAGCACCAATTCCGTTTGCCACCATGACCAACAAAGAATGGGGCAATATCGGAAATAACTATTTGAAAGGACTGTTTGCGCTGGCATTTCAGGGTTTCTTTATGATGGTCTGTGTAGGAATTTATGCAGTCATTGTACAGTCGATGACGATCTCATCGAATATTCATGGGGCGATGTTCTCCATAGCAGCTTATACGATAGTCCTTGCCTATTCACTGTTTAAAACAGCGAGCTTATCAAAGTCAATCTTTAATGCCCATTAAAATGGGAGAAAGGAAAATACCGGAAAACGGTATCAGGTGAAGAAATATGGCTTATGTACCAGTACCAAAAGACCTGACACAGGTCAAAACCAAATTAGTGTTGAATTTAACCAAGCGTCAGCTGATCTTTTTCAGTCTGGCAGCAGCGGTGGGAGTTCCATTCTATTTTCTGACCAGAAAAGGGTTAGGCTCCAGCATTGCAGCAATTTTGATGGTAACAGTGATGCTGCCTTTCTTTTTTATGGCTATGTATGAGAAGGATGGACTTCCCTTTGAAAAAGTAATGGGGAATATCATCAGGCAGAAGTTTATCAATCCGGGGACACGCCCCTATAAAACAGAGAACTTTTACGGTCAGATCGGTATGCTCCTGAAAGAGGAGGATGTGCCAAATGGCAAAAAGAAACCGTCGGGAAGAGCAGCTGCAGCATATGGAAGCGGACCTCAGAAAATCCCGAAAAGCAAAAAGAAGCAAAGAAGATAAGAAACTTGCAAAAAAGGAAAAGGAACGGAAGAAGCAGGAAAAACGCAGAAGAAAGCAGGCAAAAGTGCCACGGACAGCGCAGCAGTCCATTCCTTATCTACGGATGTTTCAGGATGGAATCTGTCAGGTGACAAAGACTTTCTTTTCCAAGACAATCCAGTTTTATGATATCAATTATCAGCTGGCATTGAATGAAGATAAAACGACAATTTTCGAGAATTATTGTGATTTCCTGAATTACTTTGATTCTTCAATTTCTGTACAGCTGTCGTTCATTAATCAGCAGGTGGATGCGACAGAGTTTGAGAAAACCATTGATATTCCATCACAGGATGATGATTTTAATGAAATCCGTGAGGAATATAAGGGAATGCTGAAAAATCAGCTGGCGAAGGGGAACAACGGTCTGGTGAAGACCAAGTATATTACCTTTGGCATTGAAGCGGAAGATCTGAAGATCGCACGTCCAAGGCTGGAACGTATCGAGGCAGATGTGCTGAATAACTTTAAGGTGCTTGGGGCGCAGGCACATTCTTTGAATGGCTGTGAGCGTCTGGAAATCATGTACCACATTTTCAATCAGGATCGGATTGAGCCGTTTCGGTTTGAATACAAAATGCTTCCGGAAACCGGTATGAAGACCAAGGACTTCATTGCACCGACTTCCTTCAATTTCACCAAAAACCAAACATTTCTGATGGGAAAGACAATCGGTTCCGTCAGTTATCTGCAGATCCTGGCACCGGAACTGACAGATCGGATGCTTGCAGATTTTCTGGATGTGGAGGACAGCATCAATGTGAACATCCATATTCAGTCTATTGATCAGGCAGAAGCAATCAAGATGATCAAGGGAAAGATTTCGGATCTGGATAAAATGAAGATCGAGGAACAGAAAAAAGCAGTACGTTCTGGATATGATATGGATGTGCTGCCATCGGATCTGGTTACTTATGGTGAGGAAGCAAAAAACTTACTGGAAGATCTGCAGTCCAGAAATGAGCGTATGTTTCTGGTGACGGTACTGGTGATGAGTACCGCAAAGAAGCGGCAGAAGCTGGATAACAATATCTTTCAGGTGCAGGGTATTGCACAGAAATATAACTGTTCCTTACGCCAGCTGGACTACCAGCAGGAGCAGGGACTGATGTCCAGTATTCCGCTGGGGTTAAACAGAATAGAAATTCAGAGAGGGCTTACCACTTCGGCAACAGCAATCTTTGTGCCATTTACGACACAGGAACTGTTCCAGAATGGAGAAGCCCTTTATTATGGGCTGAATGCGTTGTCTAACAACATGATCATGGTGGATCGAAAGAAACTGAAGAACCCGACTGATTCTTGGTACACCGGGTTCCGGTAAATCTTTCAGTGCGAAAAGGGAGATTGCCAACTGTTTCCTGATTACAGAAGATGACATCATCGTCTGTGATCCTGAAGCCGAGTATTATCCCTTGGTATCTGCATTACACGGGCAGGTTATCCGTATTTCTCCGGTATCAGACCAGTATATCAATCCGATGGATTTGAACCTGAATTATTCCGAAGAGGATAATCCGCTGTCACTGAAATCAGACTTCATTCTTTCTCTCTGCGAGCTGATCGTAGGTGGAAAAACAGGTCTGGAACCAGTCGAGAAAACCATCATTGACCGTTGTGTCAGACTGGTTTATCAGGAATATCTGGCTGATCCGGTTCCGGAGAAAATGCCGGTTCTGGAAGACCTGTACGATCTTCTCCGCAAGCAGGACGAGCCGGAAGCACAGAGGCTGGCAACAGCACTGGAAATTTATGTTACTGGTTCCTTGAACGTATTCAATCACCGGACAAATGTAGATATCAATAATCGTATCGTATGCTTTGATATCAAGGAACTTGGAAAGCAGCTGAAAAAGATCGGGATGCTGATCGTACAGGATCAGGTATGGAACAGGGTAACCATTAACCGGTCAGCACACAAATCCACCAGATACTATATTGATGAGTTCCATTTGCTTCTGAAAGAAGAGCAGACAGCCAGCTATTCTGTGGAGATTTGGAAGCGATTCCGTAAGTGGGGCGGTATTCCGACTGGTATTACGCAGAATATCAAGGATTTGCTGGCATCCAGAGAGATTGAGAACATTTTTGAAAACTCAGATTTTATTTATATGCTGAATCAGGCATCCGGTGACCGTCAGATTCTGGCAAAACAGCTGAATATTTCACCTACCCAGCTGTCTTATGTAACGAACAGCAATGAAGGAGAGGGGCTTTTGTTCTACGGAAATGTAATCATTCCGTTTATCGACCACTTCCCGAAAAATTCATCACTGTATCGAATTATGACGACAAAACCGGAAGAACAGGAGGTCTAACATGGCAGAAGGCGTACTTATTGGCATTGTAATTGGATTTGGAGCAGGCGTACTTGTTACCGTCGGAATTGGAATGATGATGGTATTAAGTGGCCGTCCGGATTGAGTAAGAGGAGGAAAAACATGGATAGATTGATATGCCTTGTCCTTATGGGAGGCGCATATATTGTTGGTATGCTCAGCGGAGTATTTACCAGCTGTCTGATGATTGCATCAGGCAGATACCACGAAGAGGAGGAAAAGTTAATTGGCACAGCAGAGGATGAAAAGCCGAGCCAGGAAAGTCCAGAAGATGACCAGAGATGGTCTGGTGGAAGAAAACCTGAGTGATAAGTCCACTGTCAAGCTAAGCAGAAGAACCGGTGACGTGAAGATGGAGCGGAAAAGCCACCGGGGGAAAGAAGAATATGTGGAAAGCCCCCGTAGTGCACAGCAGTCCAGAGATGCACCGGAAAGTGGAAAAAAGCGGCGAGTACAATATAAAAATGCTTCTGCTCAGCCTGTAAAAGAATTGGAAACAGATCAGGCTCAATTTGCAAACGATAGCGGAAAACAGAAGAACCGTAAGAATGCTCAAAGACTGCGGACAGAAGAGAAAAAGGCTTCAGAAGGAAAATTGCAGGAACGGAAGCATAAAACTTTATACACCAGCAGGGGGGATTCCAGAAAAGAAGAAACTGGTGGAACCAAACGTCCAAAACAGAAAAAACGGTTACAGTTTGCTGAAAAAGAGACAGGTGCTGCAGATCTGGAAAAGAAAGCAGAAAAAGTGGTGTCCTCTGAAAAGAAAAAGGCAAAAGCACATTCCAATCGGGAGCAGGTGTTCACACAGCCAGCAGAAGATACTGGGAAAAAGAAGCGGCTGCACTTTGAGGGGGAAAATTCCACAAAAGAGCCAGTAAAGACAATGACTGGAAATGCAGTAAGGGGAGCAACGGCTGCAGTGCGTCGGAAACTGGCAGAATCTGAGGATGATAATGCTGCTGTGCAAGGTGTCTTGGAGGCAGAACAAAATGCAGAGCGGTCAGTCAGACTGGCACAGGCCAGTGTCCGATCCCGGCAGCGTAGAAAGAATCGGAAAGCAAGGAGACTGGAAAGAAAAACTGACCGGGTGGAAGTTCAGAAGCGATACCGGGATCTTTTGTCTAAAGATGAGAAGCTGCAGAGAAGTTCCCAGATAAAAAAGCAGATTCAGAAACAGCGGATAAAGCGTGAATATGCCAAAGCCAAGCGGATGGAGCAGTCAATGGGAACGGCTACAGTCGGAACCATTGATTACATCAAGAAAATCGGCGGTAAAGTGACCAACTTTTTCAAGGAAAACAGAAAGGTATTTATAAGCATCGGAGTATTGCTTGCCCTGATGCTTTTAATTATGTCTTCTTTTACTTCCTGTTCTTCTATGTTTATTCAGAACGTGGTGAATTATACAGGAGCAGGATATATGTCAACTGACCAGGCTATCCGGGATGCGGATCTATATTATACGCAGTTGGAAGCCAACCTTCAGGAAAAGGTCAACCGTATAGAAGCAGATCATACCGGATATGACCGGTACCGCTATAACATTGATGAGATTGGACACGATCCGTTTATTCTGATCAGTTACCTGTCTGCAAAATATGAAATCTTTGAATTTGACAGACAGGTAAAAGCAGATCTGGATGCGCTGTTTGCGGCTCAGTACAGTCTGACAGCAGAAAGTTCCACGGAAATTATTACGGAAAAGAAGATGGTTCGTGTAGGAGAATCACTGGGACAGGTAGTGACTTCTGGTTACTGCAGCTGTCCGATATGCTGTGGGCAGTGGTCAGGGGGACCGACGGCCAGTGGTGTATATCCACAGGGAAATCATACGATTGCCGTAGACGCATATAATCCGATTCTTCCATTTGGAACGAAAGTTGTGATGAATGGTGTGGAATATACGGTTGAGGATACAGGAAACCTTGCACAGTATGGAGTTACCTTTGATGTTTACTATGATTCGCATTCAGATGCGCTGAATCATGGACACCGCACATGGGAAGCATATCTCTCTGATGCAAATGGCAGTCAGGAGATTGAAGTTACAACAACCACAACAGAATCTGTTTACAGTGTTACACTGACAAACCGAAGCCTTACCGGAATCTGCCAGAACCGTATGGATACGCAGCAGAAAGCCCTGTTTTCGGCATATAACGAGACAAAAGGCAACCTGCAGATGTTTGAAAGCCCGACGGATATTAACTGGTATTACCGTGTAAGCAGTTATTATGGATACCGGATTCATCCGACAACAGGAGCAAATGCACTTCACAATGGAGTCGATATTGCACTGGCGGAAGGGACGCCTGTAGCGGCTGGTTTGACTGGGAAAGTCACGACTTCCACTTACAATGATAGTTATGGAAATTATGTGGTAATTGAAGATCAGGATGGATATGAAATTCGGTATGCACATCTTTTATCAAGGAGTGTATCAACCGGACAGCAGATTGAAAAAGGTGAAGAAATTGGAAAAGTCGGAAGTACCGGTAATTCAATCGGACCGCATCTGCATCTGGAACTTCTTCATAATGGAGAACGCTTAAATCCGCTGTTTTATTTTGAAACTGGTGATACGATGCCGGGCGGAGATGTGGAGTATTCGTCAGAAGCTGCGAAAAGACTGGTACAGTATGCCCTGCAATTCCAGGGAGTTCCGTATGTTTGGGGTGGATATTCTCCGAGTGGATTTGACTGTTCGGGATTTGTCAGCTACTGTCTGACCAATTCAGGGGTATTAAATACTGGCCATCTGGACTGTAATGGATTATTGGCAAGAATGACTGTGATACCGGAATCAGAGATGCAGCCGGGAGATATTATTTTCTTTCAGGGAACCTACGCAACTTCTGGTGCATCCCATGTTGGCATCTACATTGGAAATGGACAGATGGTACATTCTGGAAATCCCAATAAAATATCCGATATCTATAGTTCCTATTTCCAACAGCATTGGATGTGTGTAGCCAGATGGTAAGAAAGGGTGGAGCAGGTAAATCCTGCTTCACGGAAAGGAGAATCATGAAGCCATTAGAAAAAGCCAGACAGGATCTGGAAAAAGCAAAGAAAAAACGAGACGCTTCTAAGAAAAGACTGGAAGCAGATGAATTTACCGTGAAAGAATGCGAGGCGGCTCTCATGGAATCGGAGAATAATGAGTATGTAAATGAAATCCGGGCATGGGGACTGACCGTAGAAGAGTTAAAAGAAATTCGTGCGGCAATGCAGAAAAAATCTCTGACAGAGGTGCTACACGAAAAGGAGGAGAAAGACATAAATGATGAATATCACAAAGTTGAAAACTAAGAAAAATGTGGATAACCGGTCAGGAAAAACAGGGACAATGAGGATAAAGAAAGGTATCTGTTATGCCATGCTGACCGGAATACTTGTATCCTGTGTCGGACCGGCAATGCCAGTTTTTGCAGAGGATGCAGGAGAAGCTGCTATTTCTATTGAAAAGCCTTCCGGCTGGAAACAGGGAGAAACAAGTGTAACCGTGACGGTGGATGACAGCGGACTGGGAGATGGCGTTTCCATCACAAAAGTAGAAGCAAAGATTGGAGAAGATGGTTCCTGGACAGATATTACTTCCAATCGGACAATCAGTATTTCCCAAAACGTTACAGTATATATCAGGGCTACTGATTCTAGCGGTAATACTTATGAACAAAACCGCTCGATCCGGTGTTATGACGATGAAAAACCGACATTGATTGCTTCTTTATCAGAGGGTGTTCTGTCGATTCAGGCCAGTGATACAGTATCTGGAATTGCAAGCATTACTGTCAACGGAACCGAATACACAGATTTATCAGAAGGGCAATTAAAGATCCAGTTGACACAGAAGGATTTTACGACCAAGAAAATTGAAATTTCTGCAAAAGATGCTGCAGGAAATGTATCGGATACCTATTCCATGCAGAATCCCTATTATGAATGGGCGGTAAAACAGGCCATCGCCCAGTCTGCCGATTCACAGGGAAGTACAACGACTTCTGGTGAAAATACAGAAGTGACGTCCCCATTACCGCAGGATTCTACTCCGAGCGAGCCGACTTCTTCTACTGGAACTGTGACAGACCGTACCGTAACCGGAATCGAAGAGCAGCTTGCAAATCAGAATGAAACAGTAGATACGATCTCATCTACAACCACGGCTGCAGGTAAGGAGTTTTATACCATCTCCACCAAAAGCGGAAAAGTGTTTTATCTGGTAATTGATAATGATCAGAGCCAGGATAACGTGTATTTCCTTACGGAAGTAGATGAAAAAGATCTGATGAATTTTACCTTGGCAGATACGACTACTCTTCCAGATGTGGATACGGTTTATGCAACCGTAGATGGCAGTGACGAGCAGACAGAAACACCGACGCCAGAACCGGAAACGGAAACCAATGAGCCAGAAACAGAAGAAGAGGTTCAGATGCCAGAAGATAAAGCTGGATTTGGCACTTATCTGATCATTGGATTGATTGCAGCAGGTGCTGGAGCAGGAGCCTGGTACATGAAGATCTATAAACCAAAGCATGAATTTGATGATGAAGAGGAATATGAAGAGTACGAGGAAGCTCCGGTCTATGAAAAGGACGATGCAGACATGCAGGAAGCAAAACCGGAAGAAAGGGCGGTTCTGGAAGATGAAGACGAGGAGGATGAAGACGGAGAATGAGACTTGTAATTGCAGAAAAACCGTCGGTGGCGATGGCTCTGGCTTCCGTGATCGGAGCCAGAAGCCGCCGGGATGGTTTTATGGAGGGAAATGGTTATCTGGTTTCCTGGTGTGTAGGTCATCTGGTGGGACTGTGTGATGCAGCCGATTATGACGAGCGGTACCGCAAGTGGAATTATGATGATCTTCCGATTATTCCTGAAAAATGGAAGAAAAAAATACTGGAAGGAACAAAGAAGCAGTTCGGAATCTTACAGACGTTGATGAATCGTAACGATGTAACGGAAGTGATTTGTGGAACAGATGCGGGACGGGAAGGGGAACTGATCTTTCGTCTTGTATATGAACAGGCAGGCTGCAGGAAACCAGTAAAACGTTTATGGATTTCCTCAATGGAAGAAAAAGCGATCCGGGAAGGATTTCAGAATTTAAAAGATGACTCTTGTTATGATGATCTTTATCGCAGTGCTTTATGCAGGGCGCAGGCAGACTGGCTGGTAGGGATTAACGGGAGCCGTCTTTTTTCTGTTTTATACAACAAAAACCTGAAAGTAGGGCGTGTACAGACACCGACACTTGCCATGATTGTGGAGAGAAATCAGAAAGTGACAGGTTTCAAAAAAGAACAGTATTTTGAAGCCCATCTGTTCTGCCGTGATCTGGAAGCAGTCAGTGACAGAATGAACAGCCTTGAGGAAGCAGAACAGCTTGTGAAGCAGTGCCAGGGAAAACGATGCCAGATTATTAGAGATGAGGAACAGACAAAGACGGTTCAGCCACCGAAACTGTATGATCTGACTACACTGCAAAGGGATGCCAACCGGATTCTGGGCTACACCGCACAGGAGACACTGGATGCCGCCCAGTCATTGTACGAGGAAAAGCTGATTACTTATCCGAGAACAGACAGCCAGTATCTGAGTGATGATATGGAGCAGACAGCAGAAGAAATGGCAGAACTTCTGGATGGAGATCTGGATTTTCTGGAACTGGAAGATTATGAACCGGCAGTTGACAGGACTTTAAATTCCAGTAAAGTTTCTGACCATCATGCCATTATTCCGACCAGTCAGATAAGAGCTACCGATCAGAAAGCATTGAAAACGAAAGAGCGAAATATTTTATATTTGATTGAAAGTCGGTTCCTGATGGCAACCAGCAGGGCATATATTTATGAATCCCATAAATGTGAGGTTCAGTGTGAGGGCATTTTATTCCATATGTTATCCCATCGAATAAGGCAGGAGGGCTTTAAAGCGATAGAACGGAAAATGTATCTGTTCTTTGGTAAGAAACTGCCAGAGGAAATCCATCAGATGACAGAAATCCGTTTGCTGGAGGATTATGGTCCCTGCCGTGCGGAAGTTCAGGAAAAATGGACGCAGCCGCCCAGACAGTTTACCGAGGATACGCTGCTACAGGCAATGGAGAGGGCAGGAAATGAAGACCTGGCCGAAGATACAGAAAAGAAAGGAATCGGAACTCCGGCAACAAGAGCCGG
>OBAM01002300.1_pt1 | contig 10444 bp, 7 predicted proteins | sample 1517751 | NCBI WGS metagenome assembly OBAM01 (sample SAMN04571703, study PRJEB22368) | human gut metagenome | biome: human gut; material: stool | host: Homo sapiens | place: Luxembourg | collected 2012-10-18
TGCCGCCAACGATCAATCTCTTTAAGTACAATTCCAAAGAAATGCGAAGCTTTAAGTCTTCATCCAAAGCATTAAAGTGTGTCTCAAATGGTCTTGCGGCTGCACCACCGGCATTGGAGACAAGCATTGGGGTCTCAACCTCCATAAAGCCCTGTCCATCCAAATAGCGGCGAATGCTGCTGATTACCTTGGAACGCTTGATAAAAGTATCTTTAACGTCTTCATTCATGATCAAATCGACATAACGCTGACGATAACGAGTATCTGTGTCAGTCAGTCCATGATATTTCTCCGGAAGGATCTGCAGACTCTTAGATAATAACGTAACTTCCTTCGCATGGATAGAGATCTCTCCGGTCTTTGTCTTAAAGACAAATCCTTTGATACCAAGAATATCTCCTACATCATATTTTTTGAAATCCTTATAGGAATCCTCGCCAATGTCATCTCTAGCGACATATGACTGAATGTTACCCTGAAGATCCTGTATATTACAGAAGGATGCCTTACCCATGACACGCTTAAACATCATACGGCCTGCCACTGACACTTCTTTTCCTTCTAATGTATCATAGTTATCTTTGATCTCCATAGAATGATGTGTAACATCATATTTTGTAATAACAAAAGGATCCTTGCCTTCTGCCTGTAAATTTGCTAATTTTTCTCTACGAACTTTGAGAAGCTGGTTGATATCCTGCTCCTTCTGTGGTTTCTTCTGCTGCTCAGCCACGATCTTAGCCCCTTTCTCTTATATCTATCGACGATTTCTGTATGCAGATTCTCTTGTTTCTGCAAGTTCATGCTATTATACAAAATCTATTATTTCTATATTTCAAGGATCTCGTATTGCATTTATTATTTTTGAATCTCAAGGATCTCATATTGCAATACAGTTCCCTTTGGTGTTTCAACATCAACAGTCTGACCTGCTTTCGCACCGATCAATGCGACACCAACCGGAGACTCATTGGAAATCTTACCACCAAGAATGTCTGCCTCCGTAGAACCTACGATCTTATACTGCATCTCTTCTCCGGAAGAAAGATCTTTGATGCGAACTGTAGAACCAATGTTGATCGCATTAGCATCAACATCTTTGCTGCTGACAACCTCTGCATTTTTCAAGATCTTCTCGATCTCTTCAATACGGATCTCAATATCTCTCTGCTCATCTTTCGCTGCATCATACTCGGCGTTCTCGGACAAGTCACCCTGTTCTCTTGCCTCTTTAATCTTTGCTGCAACTTCTTTACGTCTATTTACCTTTAAGTCCTGTAATTCATCTTCCAGTTTTGCAAGACCTTCTTCGGTCAAGATGTTTTTCTTTTCTGCCATGATATCCTCTTTTCTGCGTGCGTATTTTCTTCGTAATCAAATTGTTACCGGTGCCGGTCACATCTATCATCTGCGCTTCGCACGCTGTGCACAGATGGAATTTATATGCCAGCACACACTATCATGTAATTATAACACAATCTTGCGCGTTTTGACAATGATGTTTTTAAGATACCGAAAACAGATTTTTGAATGAATGATGTATAGTGGCAAATTTGTCGGCTTAGAATTAGTTCACCATATCACATTTATTCTGTGTTATACTGTGTTATAGATTTGGAAACTATTGAAAGGGGATGAGTGTCATTGAGCAGGAAAAAAATCAAGCAGATGGGAGCCGTGGCTTTACTAGTTATTCTGATGTTTATTATGGGATGCTTTTTTATAAAAGACGATAAAGTAAAAACATCAGAGAAAAATGATTATGGGAAAACATTAGAGAAAAATGATTATGGGGTGTTTCTGAATGCGGACGCCTCATCTTTGGAACGCTTTAAAAAATATGATCTGATTGTAATTGATGCGCAATATTTTACAAAAAAGGATATCGAATCGCTCCATCAAAATGGAACAAAGGTATATACGTATCTAAATATTGGATCTGTTGAAAACTTCAGGGAATATTATAAAACTTACGAGAAGTTTACAATTGGCAAGTACGAGCATTGGGATGAAGAAAAATGGGTGGATGTGTCTGTCCCGGCATGGCAGAAGTTTATAGAACAGCTTTCTAAGAAACTATTTGAAAAAGGTGTTGACGGTTTTTTTATAGACAATTGTGATGTATATTATTATGCTCCGCGCAAAAGTATTTTTGAGGGTCTTACAGCGATTTTGCAAAACATTATGACATTAAAAAAAGCGGTCATCATCAATGGTGGGGATACATATGTGACAAAATATAGAGAACGCTATGGGGCTGTTGATCATATTATGACAGGTGTAAACCAGGAATCTGTGTGGAGCGGTATCGATTTTGATAAAGGGACATTTAATGAGCAAACAAGGGAAACACGGGAGTATTACAGCAAATATTTGGAAGCTTGCAAAGCAGACGGAATGGAAGTATATCTGTTGGAATATACAACCGACGAAAAACTGATCCAAAAAATAAAAAAATACTGTAAGGAGAAGAACTTCCATTTTTATATTTCTAATTCTCTAGAACTTCAATAATGGTTATACAACAAGTGCTCCAAAGATAATAGTCTTATTTATCATATGGGTGGGTATATAATGAGAAAAATATTGTTGAGGGAGGAGAAAAGGATGGAGCAAGAAATTAGAAACGCAGACCTTTCAGATATGATGTGTGATCTGCTTTATCTGTTAGGGTGTGGTGTTAATGAGAAAATGCCTGCGAAGGCTTATATCAAGACATTTCAGGAAGCATACGACGAAGACAAAATGCAGATGATGTATCGATTTAGCAAGGCACATTTTGTGGAAGCACTTACCGGAACCGTGCTGAAAAAGGCTGGCGTGAAGCTTCCGGCAGAGTGGGAACAGAGTATTGCCAAAGCAATCCGTAAAGTGATCTTATTCGATCGGGAACGTGCAGAGATTTTTTCTTATATGGATGAGCAGAGAATCTGGCATATGCCATTAAAGGGCGTGATATTAAAAGAGTTTTATCCGTCCATTGGCATGCGGCAGATGTCGGACAATGACATTTTGTTTGATAAAGACTATGCGAAGCAGATCCGGGATTACATGATAAGCCGCGGTTATGAGGTCGAAGTTTTTGAGCAGGGAAATCATGATGTCTATGAAAAAGAACCGGTTTATAATTTTGAAATGCATACTTCACTTTACGGAGCGGGTCATCACAATGAGTGGATAAGCTATTATGACAGGATCAAAGACCGTCTGCGTCCGAAAGGAAATCGATCCGAGTATCGCTTTACGGATGAGGATTTCTATGTATATATTATGACGCATATGTTCAAGCACTTTGATGGAAGCGGTACAGGGATCCGTTCTCTATTGGATCAATATGTGTATTTGAATCGGCTGGAAGATTCCCTTGATTTTCCTTATATTGACAAGCAGTGTGAGATCCTTGGTATTGCAGATTTTGAAAAAGAAAATAGGGGTCTTTGCAAGAAAGTGTTCCGAATGAATGATATCCTCGCAGAAGAAGGGACGGAAAGATTTCGTCACGCTCTTACACCGGAAGAGAGTAAGCTGCTTTATTATTATATGACTTCCGGAGCATATGGTACGACAGAGCGCAGAGTAGTAAACAGCATGTCTCAGCATCGGAAAAAAGATGGAAGTATTTCAAAAGCTGCTTATATAATAAAACGACTGTTTCCGGGGAAAGAGCAGTATGATTATTGCCCGGTACTGAAAAGACATCACTGGCTTCTGCCGTTTTACTGGGTGTACCGGGCTGTACGGATGATTTTCAGTAAGGAGAGGAGAAGCAGGACATTCCAAGAAATAACTATTGTGAAAAAAATCCGGCAGGATCAGTAGGAAAAGTGTTGAATAATAATGGACAAATGATGAGCGAATGATGATCATTTCCCCCCATCCGATATTGACAAGACAATAATCTTTCAGTATGATTGAGACAGCGAGTATCACGGAAAGGGTTATTTTATGAATGAAACACAGATAAAAAGCAGTATGAAGGATAACAGACGAAAAGCAATTATCAATGCTGCGTTTCAAATTTTTGTAGAGAAGAAAATTGAGCCGGTCAGTATGGGAGAGATTGCAGAGGCGGCAGGAGTAGGACGTGCGACATTATTCCGCTATTATCCGAATAAGCTGGAGTTAGTGATCGCGGTGTGTGCTGCCAAATGGAAAGAGTATCTGGATGCACTGGATGCGAAACGTCCGCTTACATCGATAGGAGATATTCCGGCAATTGATAGGTTTACTTTCACGCTGGACAGTTATATCGAAATGTACCAGCATCACAAGGATTTATTGCAGTATAATGACAATTTCAACCATTATGTTACCCATGAGGGAGTAGAGGAGAAACAGCTTGAGGAGTTTCATGCATCCCTTTATTCGGTCGATACGAGACTGGAATGGATGTATGAGAAGGCAAAGGAGGATCACACATTTCGTACGGATATTCCGAAGGAGGAATTTTTCCGTGTGACAGTGCATACAATGATGACGGCCTGTACGTACTGTGCCAGCGGATTTATCTGGGGATCAGAGGACAACAAGGACTATACCTCGGAGTTACTCAGGATCAAGGAAATGATCTTAAATTATGCGAAAATCTCTGAATGACAGAATCTTCTAAACGAAGAATTTCGAGAGTACATCGCAGGGAAAGGGAGGAAGATATGAAACAAAGAAAACGAGGAGCAAGACGGATACTTGCCGGAGCAATGGCAGCGCTTATGGTGCTGTCGGTGGTGGATGTCAGTGGCTGGAGCGTGATGAATGCGAAGGCGGAGGGGACTACGGTGGGAACCACTCCTCAATATTTGACGATAGGCTCAACAAAAATTATTGATAATGGGAAATTTCAAAATAATGAAGTCTCTGGTAATGATACGATATATCAGGGAACCAATTGGTATTATGACCGCACGAAGAATCAACTTGTACTGGAAAATGCGTCTATTTCTGGACACATTACAAGTATGAATGGTGATCTTTCGATTATCTTATCCGGAACAAATACTATGAGATCAGAAATGTTGATTCAAAGTATTTCAACAGAAAGCGGAATTGTGCCTACATTAGAAATAAATGGTAACAATCATAATGGAAGTCTAAGTTGCGGAACAATCAGTGTAGGTGACGATGTCTCAAATAATAATAATTTAAATATTATAGGAGCAACGCTGGAGACTTCCGAAATTGATTGCAGCGGTATCGTAACGATTGAAAATAGTCATGTGGTAGCCAATGATGATTCTTCAACGGTAATCAGTGGCGATAAAATTAATATAGTAGACAGTTTTGTTGAAGCGAAAGCAACAACAGAACGATACGAAGGTAAGGTGATTAGGTCAAATCAACCAATTAATGTATCAGGAAGTCAGATTGTGGTTAGTCGTGCTTTAGATTGTTCAGACCCTGTACTAAGCGATTGTAGCTTCAGCAACTCTGTTATCACAAAGAAATGGAAAGACTATGAGACGAAAGATAATGTAACGAAAACATATGTATATGGTACAGCCGCTTTAAAAGAAGATTTAACAATTGCAAGTGGGGAAAGCATTGAGTTTGAAAGTGGCGCGAGCATTACCAATCCGGAGAAACTCACTTTGGCAGATGGCGCGAGTCTTTTGGTAAATGGAGAAGAGCATACACATAACAAAGACGGTGATGTTACATATACTTGGAAAGATGACAAAGAACACATAAAAAATGTGGCATGCAAAGACTGCCCGATCGGATATGTGACGAAAGAAACGGAATCTCACAGCATTGGCGAGAATGGTTTCTGTGCCTGTAATGAGGTATACCAGCCGGCAGAGCTTACCACAGACAAGTATGATATAGATGGGGACGATAGCAAGGATGCGGTTTATGAGATCAGTAATGCAGGTCAGCTTTACTGGTTTGCCGGACTTGTAAATGGTACACTTTCGGGCGTGACGCAGAATACATCAGCAAATGCAGTCCTGACCGCGGATATTGTTGTGAATAAAAATGTTCTGAAGTCGGATGGAACAGTAAATGAGGGAACATTCAAGGAATGGACACCGATTGGAAATACTTGTAATGGTTCATATAGTCCATACACTGGTATATTTGAAGGGCAAAATCACACAATCAGTGGATTGTATTTTAAGCAAGAGAATACATCTGAGGTAGGCTTCTTTGGTTATAACGGAGGTAAGATTTCAAATGTAGGAATTTTAAATTCTTATTTCTGTGGTTTTAGCCGGGTTGGAGGCGTGTGTGGATATAATAGTTCAACAATTACCAATTGTTATAATAAAGGCGTAGTTGATGGAACAGCAGATGCTGCCGGTTCTTTTGGAGGTGTGTGTGGATGCAATTTAGGAATCCTTACAAACTGCTATAACACAGGGATTGTCAAAGGTCAATCATTTGTAGGAGGAGTGAGCGGAGATAATAACAAAACAATTACAAACTGCTATAACACAGGGATTGTCAGTGGCCAATCATATGTAGGAGGAATTGACGGAGATAATAGCGGAACAATTACAAACTGTAATAACGAAGGCAAAGTCAGTGGAACAGAAGATTCTGTAGGAGGAGTGAGCGGAGATAATAACAAAACAATTACAAACTGCTATAATACAGGGATTGTCAGTGGTCAATCATATGTAGGAGGAGTGAACGGATATAATAAAAACGGGACCATCATAAACTGTTATACCACAGGCGAGGTCAATGGAACAGGCTCACATGTTGGTGGTGTGATTGGAATGAATTTAAGTAATGGAACCATCACAAACTGTTATTATGACAGCACCGTTTATACAGGAGCTGCGATAGGCACGAATAGCGGAACGACTACAAAAATTGAGGGAAAAACAACAGAGCAGTACAAGACCGGTGAGGTTGCGTATCTCTTACAGCTTGACCAGTCCGATGAAGTCTGGGGACAGACCATCGGAACAGATACCTATCCGACTTTAGGTGGAGCTAAAGTTTATAAGACTGCTACTTATAACGGATGTGAGGGCAAACCGGGAGAACCAGTATCTTATGAGTATTCTAATACAGAGAAGAATACCTATGGTGACCATCAGGATGCGGATAATGATGGAAAATGTGATGACTGTGGTGCGATCATTGACGGCATCGGCGCAAAACTTGCCGGTTATTCCTTAAGTCTTACCGGTAATATCGGCGTCAACTTCTACATGGAGTTGTCGAATAAGATTATCGCAGATAAGGATGCGTATATGCAGTTTACCCTTCCAAATGGAACTATTACGAAAGTACTGGTTTCCGAGGCACAGACGAATACCACGATCAATGCAGAGAAAACATATTACAGATTTCCATGCGAGGTAGCATCCTATGAGATGACACAGGATATCAAGGCACAGATGTTTGATGGAAATGGAAAGTGCGGCAAAGAATATACCTATACCGTCAGAGACTATGCACAATATTTAATTGATCATGTTGATTTGTATCAGGATGCATATCCCTTTGCTGTGGCTATGCTGAATTATGGTGCCTGCTCACAGAAGTATTTTAATAAGGCGGTGGATGAGCTGGCAAATAAGTATTTAAATGATGATGAGTTGGAAATACCGGATCGATTTGAGGGTTATATTGATAATTTTGTTGCAAATAAGGCTGAAAATAAAGTGCTTGGACAATTTGCCGGACTTAGTATGGTGTTAAAATCGGAAACTACATTGAATATCTTCTATGAACCAAAGGAAGGAATCGATGTGTCAAAGCTGAATTTTATCGTAGACGGAAAAGAGATCACACCGGTGAAACGAGGTCAGTATTATATTCTGTCTCTGGAAAACATCAAGGCAAATGAGTTAGGAAATTCAAAAAAGTTTACCGTAACTGATGGTACGAACACATTGAGTGGAGATTACTGTGCGATGATGTACTGTTATCAGGTATTACAAGCTCAGGAGGGGACTTATGAGGATGCTCTGGTGACACTGGTGAAAGCATTTTCCAATTATGCATATACCGCGCAGTCTATATGCCAATCCAATTAGTAAGTGAACGATCAAGGTAACCGAATAGCAAGAGTACATGGACATGAACACAGAATTCATAAAAAAATGAAAGGAGTATCAGATTATGAAAGAGAGATACGAAACACCGGAGATGGAGATTGTAGAGTTTGAAACGGAGGATATTATTACAACAAGTGGTATAGATAATCCGGAGTTGCCATTTGTGCCGGTTTCAGGAAAATGATGAAGATAATGTTAGGAGACCGGCTATGAAAAATAAGAAAAAAACAATGATTATTACGGCGATTGGTCTTGTGGTTATGCTGGCAGTCATTGTCGCTGCGGTAGTGATGAGGCAGTCCGGTCAAAATACTGCAAAGGAATCGGATAGGTCAGAACAGACAGCAACAGATCCGACATCCGTGGATGACAATATGCCATCCAAAGCTTCATCCGATCAGAAGGATGATACGAGCAGGGATAGCGGTAAGAATGATTCAGATAACAAAAATTCCGGTAACAAGGATTCTGACAGCAAGGATTTTGACAGCAAGGATTCCGGCAGTAAAAATAACGATAGCAAGGATTCCGGCAGTAAAAATAATAATAGCATAGATTCTGGAAGCAAGGATTCCGGCAACAAGGATTCTGACAGCAAGGATTCTGACAGCAAGGATTCCGGCAACAAGGAATCTGGCAGCAAGGATTCCGGCAGTAAAAATAACGATAGCAAGGAATCTGGCAGTAAGGATAGCGGTGAGAAAGATTCGGATACGATTGAGCTTCCGTTTGTTCCGGCAGAATAGAATGGTGTCGCGAAAGGTGGCAATGTGAGGAAGGCGGGGATATCCCGTCTTCTTTATATTAAGGAGTATGTATGGAAAATGTGCCATTTTATGAACTTTTCTGCAATATCAGTGAAGAAGGATTGGAGGGTATCGGTGAAAGAAAAAAGTACACTTACATGGCTTAGAAAAGTGACAAAGAAATACCGTTCCTTTGTTGTGCTGTTGGCCATATTTGAAATTATCGTGAGTGGACTTGGGGTCTGTTATGCCCTTGTAATGAAGCAGATGGTTGACCGTGCTGTAGCAAAGGACAGCCATGGTTTTGTGATGGGAATGATAGGGTTTGGACTTCTTGTTTTAAGCCAACTTGCGATCCGCATCATAACGAGACAGGTTTCGGAATATACCAGAAGCAGCATGGAAAATACCTTGAAGCAGGAGATGTTTTATTCCCTGCTGACAAAGGATTATGGAAGCGTTAGTTTGAAGCATTCGGAGGAGTGGATGAATCGCCTTACATCAGACACTGTTGTTTGTGCGGACGGCATGACGGACATTTTACCGGGATTTTTGGGGATGCTGATAAGGTTGGTGGGTTCTATGGTGCTTATTCTATATTTACAGCCGGGACTGGCAGTGATCATGATCCCCGGTGGAATACTCTTTTTGGTGATTACGGTCGTACTTCGAAAACCGCTCAAGAGATTTCACAAGGATGTTCAGGAAAAAGACGGGAAAGTCCGAATGTATCTACAGGAGCGGATCAGCAGCATGCTTGTGGTCCGTGTCTTTGGAGCAGAAAATATAGCGGTGGAACAGGCGGCAGATACGATGGAGCTTCATAAAAGCTCCCGTATGAGAAAAGCGTGGATCTCTAACATTTGTAATAGCGGATTCAGCCTTGTGATCAATGGAATGTATCTTTTGGGAATTGGATTTTGCGGCTATGGCATTATCCATGGAAATGTGACTTTTGGTACGCTGACCGCTATGATCCAGTTGATCGGGCAGCTCCAGTCACCTCTTGCCGGCCTGGGGGGATATGTGCCAAGGTATTATACCATGATCGCCAGTGCTGAGCGGCTGATGGAAGTGGAGCAATATGAAGATATAGAGGAGTCAGAGCGTCGCAGTATCGAAGAGATCCGGAAGCTATATGCGGAACAGATCCGGGAGATTACTTTTCACCAGGTTTCTTTCCGTTATCCGGGGAAAGCGGATACAGGCAGTTCAACGGTGCGGGAAGGTGATGTTGTAGCGGCAAATGGAGCAGATACTGATATTGCCGAACATAAAAGAGATGTGTTACAGAATGTTTCTTTCTCGATAAAGAAGAGTGATTTTGTGGCGGTTACCGGAACTTCCGGCTGTGGCAAATCTACCATGTTAAAGCTCTTGATGGGAATTTACCGTCCACAGACAGGAACGATATCGGTGATCTTGAACAATGGTACAAGTATTGCCATAGAGAATATGAACAGACTATTTGCTTATGTACCGCAGGGAAATTTTTTGATGGGAGGCAGCATCCGGGATGTGATCACCTTTGGAAAGTCAAAGGTGGATGGGACTGCAGACTGCCCGAAAACGGATAGTGTCGACAGGAATCACGCTGACAGAAATGATATGGATCCTGACGAGAAACTAAAGAGGGCGGTTCATCTTGCCTGTGCAGATTTTGTCTATGACCTGCCGATGCAGCTT
>OBAM01002302.1_pt1 | contig 10435 bp, 7 predicted proteins | sample 1517751 | NCBI WGS metagenome assembly OBAM01 (sample SAMN04571703, study PRJEB22368) | human gut metagenome | biome: human gut; material: stool | host: Homo sapiens | place: Luxembourg | collected 2012-10-18
CGCGCTTACCCTGTGCGGTCAGCCGCTTGGCAAGGCCGTACAGCGGCGGGATGCCCACGCCGCCGCCCACCAGCAGGGGGTGTTCCCCACTGCGGGACAAGTCAAAGCCGTTGCCAAGGCCCGTCAGCACATCCAGCGCCGTGCCGACAGCCATGCCCGTCATGGCCTCGGTGCCATGGCCCAAAACCTTATAAATCAGGGTCACTTCCCCGTTCTCCCAATCGCACACGGAGATGGGGCGGCGGAGGAAAAAACCTGAGAGCTTCAAATTCACGAACTGCCCCGGTGCGGTGATGGCAGAGGTGTCCCCCGCCAGCCGCAGACGGTAGATGCCGTCTGCCAGCCGGGTATTTTCCAAAACAGTCAGCAGTGTCTCCTTCATTCGGCGTCCTCCCCCTCCAGCAAGGTCTTATCATACCAGACCGCCTGCCCGTCCATGGCTGTCAGCAGGCAGCGGCCCTGTACACTCCAGCCCGCAAAGGGCGTGGCCCGGCCCATGGACAGAAATTCAGCGGGGTCGATCGGATAGGTACGGTTCAAATCAAACACGGTAAAGCCGGTGGCCGGCGCAATGCCGAAGCGGCGGCAGGGCGCGTCATGGAGCAGTTCCATCAAGCGGGCAAAGGAAATGACGCCGGGCTTTACCAAATACGTATAGAGCAGCGGGAAGGCCGTTTCCAGTCCCACGATGCCCATGGCGCTTTTTTCCAGTCCCCCGCCCTTTTCCTCGGCGCTGTGGGGGGCGTGATCCGTGGCGATCATGTCGATGGTTCCGTCCGCCAAACCCTCCAACAGGGCTTCCCGATCCGCCTTGTCCCGGAGGGGCGGGTTCATTTTGAAACGGCCGTCCTCCTGCAAGCAGGAATCGTCCAGCAGCAGGTAGTGGGGGCCGGTCTCGCAGGTGACATTCAGGCCCTCGGCCTTGGCCTTGCGGATGAGTGCGACGCTCTCCTTGGTGGAGATGTGGCAGACGTGATAGCCGCAGCCTGTCTCCCGCACCAGTTCCAGATCCCGCTGGATGGGCCGCCACTCGCTCTCGGAGCAGATACCTCGATGTCCGTGGGCGCGGGCATAGGCGCCGTCGTGGATGTAGCCGCCCCGCAGCAGAGAATTGTCCTCGCAGTGGGCCACGATCAGCTTGCCAAGGCGCTTGGCCTCCAGCATGGCGCGGCGCATCATTTCACGATCCTGAACGCCCTTTCCGTCGTCGGAGAAAGCCACCACATAGGGGGCCATGGCATCCAAGTCCGCCAGTTCCCTGCCCTGCTCGCCTTTCGTGATGGCCCCGTAGGGCAGAACGCGAATCACGGCGTCTTTTTGAATGGCGTCCAGCTCCATTTGCAGCGTCTCCATGCTGTCCGGCACAGGGTTCAGATTCGGCATGGCGCCCACGGCGGTATAGCCGCCGTGGGCCGCCGCTAAAGAGCCGGTGCGGATGGTCTCCTTATAAGAAAAACCCGGCTCCCGAAGATGCACATGCACATCAACGAAACCGGGTAATATGGTAAAGGAAGAAACATTCAGGGACGAAGGAAAAACAATATCCTTGCAAAAAACACGATCCCCAAAGGAAACGGAAACATCACCGCCGCTGAAAGCACCTCGGTGGAACACCTGCGCACCCTTCAAAACCACGGTCACGACGATCGCCTCTCTTTCCTCAAGTTTTTGATAGAATACCACGCGAGGGTCGTCTTGTCAAGACAAAAAAATGGTTTTTCGACGATAAGTTTTCTCAAGACGCGATATAAGCGTATCTTATGAATTGTCATAACGATACAAATATAGCTAAGATTTTCTATCTTCTTTCTCCTTTTTGCGGAATGGACGAAAAGCCGGGCGTATGGTACACTGAATTCAAGTTGAGCCCCTTGTAACTGACGGAATGTGGGCTACCACGGGGGAACAGGGAGCATCGCTCTGAGGCGGCGCGTTTCAGAGGCCGACCGTCCGGGCACTCCAACTGCAAAGGGCAGCGGAGCACCTACTTTTATGTTTGAGGGAGGGAACGCAAATGAGAAAGGTTGCGATCGTTATGGGCAGCAAGAGTGATCTGCCCGTCGCGGAGAAGGCCGTAGGCGTATTGCGAGACTACGGCGTCCAGATGGAAGTGCGCGTATTATCCGCTCACCGCTGTCCGAATGAGGCAAGGGAATTTGCCGCGTCGGCTCGGGAGGGCGGATTTTCTGTTATCCTCGCGTTCGCCGGCATGGCGGCGCATCTTGCCGGCGCGATGGCGGCAAACACCACGCTGCCGGTGATCGGCGTGCCGTGCAGCGGGACGAAGCTTGACGGCATGGACGCACTGCTCTCCACCGTGCAGATGCCGAGCGGCATCCCTGTGGCGACGGTGGCGGTGGACGGCGGGAAGAACGCCGCGCTGCTGGCGGTGCAGATCATGGCGGTCTCCGACGCGGAGCTCGCCCAAAAGCTGGACGAGGCGCGGACGCGGGAACGGGACGCCGTGCTGCGCGCGGATGAAGAGGTTCGGGCGCTTTATCAGTAAATAAGGAATACACTTCAAGAAATAAAAGGAGAGCTGAAAGCAATGAAACTCGTATATACCGGAAAGACCAAGAATGTATTCGCACTGGACAACGGCAACTACCTGCTCAGGTTCAAGGATGACTGCACGGGCAAGGACGGCGTGTTTGACCCCGGCGAGAACAGCGTGGGCCTGACCATCGAGGGCGTGGGCAATGTCAACCTACGCATGACCAAGCACTTTTTTGAAAAGATCAACGCCGCCGGCATCCGCACGCACTATGTCTCCGCGGATCTGAAGGAGACCACGATGGAGGTCCTGCCCGCGAAAGTCTTCGGCCACGGGCTGGAGGTCATCTGCCGCCTCAAGGCGGTGGGGAGCTTCCGCCGCCGCTACGGTGAGTACATTGAAGAGGGCGCCGACCTGCCCGCCTATGTGGAGACGACCTTCAAAAATGACGCGCTGGGCGATCCGCTGGTGACGAAGGACGGCCTTGTGGCGCTGGGCGTGATGACCGAGCAGCAGTATGACGACATCAAGGCCATGACGCAGAAGATCACCGAGATCGTCGCGGACGACCTGCGCGAAAAGGGCCTTGTCCTCTATGACATCAAGTTCGAGTACGGCTACGCGCCGGATGGCAGCGTGATGCTGATCGACGAGATCTCCTCCGGCAATATGCGCGTCTATCGGGACGGAAAGTACATCGACCCCATGACGCTCTCCGAGCTGTTCTTTGCGTAATGGGGGGCTTTTTCGGCGCGGTCTCGGACCGCGATGTCGCGCTGGATGTCTTCTTCGGCACGGACTATCATTCTCACCTCGGCACGCGCCGCGGCGGAATGGTGCTCTTTGACAAGAAGGAGGGCTTCCAGCGCCAAATACACAACATTGAAAATACGCCCTTTCGGACGAAGTTTGAGCGGGACCTCGCGGACTTCCGCGGCCACGCGGGGCTCGGCTGCATCAGCGACAGCGACCCTCAGCCGCTGCTCGTGCGCTCCCATCTGGGCCTGTACGCCATCGTGACGGTCGGCATCATCAACAACACTGACGAGCTGGTGAAGACTTATCTCTCCGACAAGGGCCAGCAATTTCTGACGCTGAGCAGCGGCCGCGTGAATGTCACCGAGCTGACCGCCGCGCTCATCAATCAGGAAAACGACCTTGTCTCCGGCATCCTCCACGCGCAGGAGGTCATCGACGGCTCCATGACGATCCTGATTTTGACCGAGGAAGGAGAGCTGATCGCCGCGCGTGACAGCATGGGACGCCTCCCTGTGCTGATCGGACAGCGCGAGGACGGCTACTGCGTATCGTTCGAGTCCTTCGCCTATCATAAGCTCGACTATCAGGACGCCTATGAGCTGGGGCCGCGGGAGATCGTCCGGCTGAACGCCAAGGGCTTCCAAACACTCTCTCCCGCAGGGAAGCAGATGAAGATCTGCGCCTTTTTGTGGACCTATTACGGCTACCCGAACTCTAACTACGAGGGTGTGAATGTGGAGCTGATGCGCTACCGCAACGGCGCGATCATGGCGCGGGATGAGGCGGAGCGCGGCGGCGTGCCCGAGGTGGATTTCGTCGCCGGCGTGCCAGATTCCGGCGTGCCGCACGCCATGGGCTATGCCAACCACAGCGGCAAGCCCCTTGCGCGTCCCTTTGTGAAATACACCCCGACCTGGCCGCGCTCCTTCATGCCGGAGGATCAGCAGGTGCGCAGCAGAGTGGCGCGCATGAAGCAGATCCCCGTGCCGGAGCTGATCGAGGGAAAGAAGCTGCTGTTTGTGGATGACTCCATCGTGCGCGGCACGCAGCTGCGCGAGACCGTGGATTTTTTATACAGCACCGGCGCGGCGGAGGTCCATATGCGCTCGGCCTGCCCGCCCATCATGTACCCCTGCCGCTACCTGAACTTTTCGCGCGGCAACAGCGCCATGGACCTGCTCGCGCGCCGCATGGTGCAGGAGCTGGAGGGCAACGAGGGCCAAAAGCATCTGGAGGAATACGCCGACAGCCGCACCGAGCGCGGAAAATGCCTGCTGCACGAGATCTGCGCACAGTTCGGCTTTGATTCACTCTCCTATCAGTCCCTTGACGGGTTGCTGGAGGCGATCGGTATTGACAGGGACAAGGTCTGCACCTACTGCTGGACCGGAAAGGAATGACATTATGGGCATCTCTCACTCGGAAGCATACGCGGCTGCCGGCGTTGACATCGAGGCGGGCTATCAGGGCGTAAAAATGATGAACCGCTATGTACAGCGCACGCTCACAGCCGATGTGATCTCCGATCTCGGCGGCTTCGGCGGGCTTTTCTCGCTGGACCTGCACGGGCTTGAAAAGCCTGTGCTGGTCTCCGGCACGGACGGCGTGGGCACCAAACAGCGCATCGCGCAGCTCATGGATCGTCACAGCACCGTCGGCATCGACTGCGTGGCGATGTGCGTCAACGACATTATCTGCTGCGGGGCGAAGCCGCTGTTCTTCCTCGACTACATTGCCATCGGCAAGAACATCCCGGAAAAGGTCGTGTCGCTGGTCTCGGGCGTATCCGAGGGCTGTGTGCGCGCGGGCTGCGCGCTCATCGGCGGCGAGACCGCTGAACACCCCGGCACGATGAAGCCGGACGACTATGACCTTGCGGGCTTTGCCGTGGGCGTCGTGGACCGTGACAAAATTCTGGACAAGAACAAAATGCAGCCGGGGGATGTGGTCATCGCGCTGCCCTCCAGCGGACTGCACTCCAACGGCTACTCGCTCGTGCGCAAGGTGTTCGATGTGGAGAACGCCGACCTCGGGCAGTATTACGGCGAGCTGGGCTGCGAGCTCGGCGAGGAGCTGCTGCGCCCGACGAAGATCTATGTCCGTCCTGTGTTAGCGGCCGTTGAGGCCGCCGATGTCCGTGGCATCAGCCACATCACTGGCGGCGGCTTTTATGAGAACATTCCGCGCTGCATTCCCGACGGCCTGTGCGCGAAGATCGAAAAGAAAGCGCTGCACATCCCGCCCATCTTCCCCCTGCTCGCGCGCATGGGCGGCATCTCGGAGCGCGATATGTTCAACACCTTCAACATGGGCACGGGCATGGTGCTCGTCGCTGCAAGAGACAGCGCCGACAAGGCGCTCGCCGCGCTGCATTCTCTCGGTCAGGAAGCGGGCGTCATCGGTGAGATCGTATCGGGCGAGGAAAAGGTGGCGCTATGCTGACACGCGCCCGCATCGCCGTGCTGGTCTCCGGCGGCGGCACGAATTTGCAGGCGCTGCTCGACGCGCAGCGCGACGGAAAAATGCCGCACGGCGAGATCGTGCTGGTCGTTTCTTCCCGCGCAGGGGCCTATGCGCTCACGCGGGCGGAAAATGCGGGTGTTGCGGCACGCATGCTCTCGCCCGCCTGCGGGCAGAAGCCGTTTGAAAACGAGCTTTCCGTGCTGCTGCGCGAGCAGAAGATCGACCTCATTCTCCTCGCAGGCTTTACGGTCATCCTCAGCGCAGAATTTACAAAGCAGTGGCCGCGGCGCATCCTGAATGTCCATCCGTCCCTGATCCCCGCCTTCTGCGGCAAGGGGATGTATGGCTTGAGGGTACACGAGGCCGCGCTCGCGCGCGGCGTGAAGGTCACGGGCGCGACGGTACACTTTGTCAACGAAATTCCCGACGGCGGCGAGATCCTGCTGCAAAAGGCGGTGGAGATCGCGCCGAGCGACACGCCCGAAACGATACAGCGGCGTGTGATGGAGCAGGCGGAATGGCAGTTGCTGCCGCTTGCGGCAGAGCGCGTCTGCGCAGAGATCGTAAGAGAGAAGGAGCAGAAAAATGACTGATTTTCTGGAGTTTTTAAAGGAGACCTCTTATCCCGGCCGCGGCATCCTTGTCGGACGCCGCTGTGTGTATTATTTCATCATGGGGCGCAGCGAGAACAGCCGCAACCGCGTCTTTGTCAAGACCGAGGACGGCATCCGCACCGAGGCGCACGACCCCGCCAAGCTCTCTGACCCCAGCCTCATCATCTATCATCCCGTGCGCACGATGGGGCGCGACCTCGTCGTGACGAACGGCGACCAGACCGACACCATCTGCGAGTACGGCGACTTTCGCCGCGGCCTCATGACACGCGAATACGAGCCGGACGAGCCGAACTGGACGCCGCGCATCTCCGCCATCATGCACGAGGACGGCTCCTTCGAGCTGTCCATCCTCAAGCGTAAGGATGGGCGCTGTCTGCGCGAGTTCTTCTGCTACGAAGGCTGCGACGAGGGCAAGGGCTATTTCATCAGCACCTATCAGGGGGACGGAAACCCCCTGCCCACCTTTGCGGGCGAGCCGATGGAGGCGAGCGTCCCCTCGCCCGAAGAAGTCTGGGCGGCGCTCAACGCGGACAATAAGGTGTCCCTTTATGCGAACGTGAACGGCGAAGTGAAGCTGTTCAACAAAAATTCAGGCGACTGAGGAGGACGACATGAACGAGCTGGAACTCAAATACGGCTGCAACCCCAACCAGAAGCCCGCGCGCGTTTTCATGAAAAACGGCGCAGCCCTTCCCTTTACGGTTCTCAACGGCAAGCCCGGCTACATCAACCTGCTCGACGCCTTCAACTCGTGGCAGCTCGTGCGCGAATTGAAAGAGGCGACGGGCCTTCCCGCCGCGGCGAGCTTCAAGCATGTCTCCCCCGCGGGCGCGGCCTGCCGCTCGACGAGGTGGACAAAAGGGTCTATTTCGTCGCGCCCGGCACGGCGCTCTCCCCCATCGCCTGTGCCTACATCCGCGCCCGCGGCGCGGATCGCCTCTGCTCCTACGGCGACTGGGCGGCACTCTCCGACGAGTGCGACGCCGCCACCGCCGAGTATCTGAAAAACGAGGTTTCCGACGGCATCATCGCCCCTGCTTACAGCGACGAGGCGCTTGCCATCTTAAAGACGAAAAAGGGCGGCAAATACAACATCGTGCAGATCGACCCCGCCTACACTCCCGCGCCGCTGGAGCAGAAGGATGTTTTCGGCATCACCTTTGAGCAGGGGCACAACGACTGCAAAATCGATGAGAGCCTGCTCACGAACATCGTCACCGAAAATAAAGACCTGCCCGAGGGCGCAAAGCGCGATATGCTCCTTGCCCTCATCACGCTCAAATACACCCAGTCCAACTCCGTCTGCTATGTGAAAGACGGTCAAGCCATCGGCGTGGGCGCGGGCCAGCAAAGCCGCATCCACTGCACCCGACTTGCGGGACAGAAGGCGGACAACTGGTATCTCCGCCGCCATCCGAAGGTGCTCGCCCTCTCGTTCGTGGACGACATCCGCCGTCCCGACCGCGACAACGCTATCGATGTCTACCTCTCCGACGAGTGCGACGATGTGCTTGCCGACGGCGCGTGGCAGCGCGTCTTTCAGGAGCGCCCCGAGGCGCTCACGGGCGAGGAAAAGCGCGCTTGGCTCGCGCAGCAGCGCGGCGTGACCGTCGGCTCGGACGCCTTTTTCCCCTTCGGCGACAATGTCGAGCGCGCGCGCAAGAGCGGCGCTTCCTACATCGTCGAGCCGGGCGGCTCGATCCGCGACGACAATGTCATCGAGACGGCAAACAGATACGGCATCACTATGACGTTCACGGGTATGCGCCTGTTCCATCATTAAGCAAGGAGGAATTTCTCCATGAAGCTCATGGTCATCGGCGGCGGCGGCCGCGAACACGCCATCATTAAAAAGCTGAAGGAAAACCCCGCGGTCGAGAAAATTTACTGTCTGCCCGGCAACGGCGGCATCGCCGCCGACGCGGTCTGCGTCAGTGAGATCGGCGCGAAGGACATCCCCGCGCAGGTCGAATTTGCCAAGGCGCACGGCATTGATTATGCCGTTGTCGCGCCCGACGACCCCCTCGCCCTCGGCGCGGTCGACGCGCTGAGCGAGGCGGGCATCCCCTGCTTCGGCCCTGACAAAAAGGCCGCTGTCATCGAGGCGAGCAAGGCGTTTGCAAAGGACTTGATGCAAAAATACAACATTCCCACCGCAAAATACCGCGTCTTTACCGACGCGCCCTCCGCCTGTGCCTACATCGACGCCGAGGGTGCGCCCATCGTCGTCAAGGCGGACGGCCTCGCGCTCGGCAAGGGCGTCGTCGTCGCGCAGACAGTTGAGGAGGCGAAGGCCGCCGTGCGCGCGATGATCGAGGATAAGACCTTCGGTCAGAGCGGCGCGCGCGTCGTCATCGAGGAATATATGGAGGGTCCCGAAGTCTCGGTGCTGAGCTTCACCGACGGCGAAACACTCGTGCCGATGGTCTCCTCCATGGACCACAAGCGCGCGCTCGACGGTGACAAAGGCCCCAATACCGGCGGCATGGGCGCGGTCGCGCCGAACGCGTACTATACAAAGGAAATTGCGGCGGAGTGCATGGAGAATATTTTCCTGCCGACGATCCGCGCGATGCGCGCCGAGGGCCGCCCCTTCCGCGGCTGCCTCTATTTCGGGCTGATGCTCACCAAGAGCGGCCCGAAGGTCGTGGAGTACAACTGCCGCTTCGGCGACCCCGAAACGCAGGCGGTGCTGCCGCTGCTCAAAAGCGACCTGCTCACCGTCATGCAGGCGACGACGAACGGTACGCTCGCGGATGTGAGCGTGGAATTTTCGACTGATTCTGCTTGCTGTGTCGTGCTTGCGTCCGAGGGCTACCCTCAAAAGTATGAGAGCGGCTTCCCCATCACAATGAGCGAAGAGGCCGCCGCGCACTGCTATGTCGCGGGCGCGAAAAAGGACAGCGATACGCTCCTGACCGCGGGCGGACGCGTGCTCGGCGTCACCGCCGTCGCCCCCACACTGAGGGCCGCCGTCGAGGACGCGTACCATCTGGCGGAGGGCGTAGATTTTGCCAACAAATACTGCCGCAGCGACATCGGCAGCGCCGCGCTCGCGGCGCGGGAGGAGAGAGGATAAAATGGTATTTCGGACCTACGTGGAAAAGCGGCAAGGTCTCGCGCCCGAGTGCGAGGCGCTGCTGACGGACTGCCGCGATTTTCTCGGCGTGCAGGGCCTGCGCGCCGCGCGTATCTGGAACCGCTATGATGTAGAGGGGATCGAGGCCCCTCTCTTTGAAAATGCCTGCCGGAGCGTATTCTCCGAGCCGCCGCTGGACCTTGTGTCCGACGCGGCGGACACGCAGGACGCCTGCGCGGTCTTTGCCGTCGAGCCCCTGCCCGGTCAGTTCGACCAGCGCGCGGACAGCGCGTCGCAGTGCATCCAGCTTCTGAGCCAAGGCGAGCGCCCGCGCATCCGCACGGCGAAGGTCTACGCGCTCTATGGGACGCTGACGGATGCCGATGTCGAGGCGGTCAAGCGTTATGTCATCAACCCCGTCGAAAGCCGCGAGGCGAGCCTTAAAAAGCCCGAAACGCTCGCCGAGGAGTTTGCCGAGCCGAAGTGCGTTTCGTCCGTCGAGGGCTTCACCGCCATGGACGAGGCCGGGCTCTCCGCACTGCTCTCCTCTATGGGGCTTGCCATGGATATTGCCGACCTCAAGGCGCTGCAAGACTATTTCCGCGAGACCGAGCACCGCGACCCCACCGTGACCGAGCTGCGCGTGGTCGACACCTACTGGTCCGACCACTGCCGCCACACGACCTTCTCCACGCACCTTGACGAGATCCGTATCGACGATGACGCCGTCAAGGGCGCCTATGCGCGCTATCTTGCCGCGCGCGAGGAGGTCTACGGCGCGGAGAGGGCTGCCAAGCGCCCGCAGACGCTCATGGATATTGCGACCATCGGCACAAAGACGCTCAAAGCCCGCGGGCTGCTCCCCGAGCTCGACGAGAGCGAGGAGATCAACGCCTGCTCCATCCATGTGCCCGCCATGGTGAACGGCAAGGAGCAGGACTGGCTTTTGATGTTCAAGAATGAAACGCATAACCATCCCACCGAGATCGAGCCCTTCGGCGGCGCGGCCACCTGCATCGGCGG
>OBAM01002309.1_pt1 | contig 10407 bp, 9 predicted proteins | sample 1517751 | NCBI WGS metagenome assembly OBAM01 (sample SAMN04571703, study PRJEB22368) | human gut metagenome | biome: human gut; material: stool | host: Homo sapiens | place: Luxembourg | collected 2012-10-18
CCCGTACGCCTTCATCAGTGCATCAATGAAGCTCGGTATCGACAGGCGGGCGGAACCTTGCACAGCCTTAACATAAACAACTGACGCTCGAAACGCCTAAACAATAGGAGATTCTATTCCCCTTCAGCCTTACGCACCGCGGCTTGATACAGATGTACATCCATCTGCGGGAATGGAATACCAATTTTATTGGCATCCAAACCACGTTTGAAGTTTTCCATCAGGTCAAAATAGACAGGCCAATAATTAGCATTGGTTGTCCATGCGCGAACCACAAAATTCAGAGATGAAGCAGCCATTTCATTCAGGCGAATAGTGACGCCTTGATCGTGCATAATACGACTATCAGCAGCAACAATATCGCCCAGAACTTTTTTAACGATATCGATGTCAGCATCGTAGGCGACGCCAACGGTAATATCTACGCGGCGATTAGGCTCACGCGAGTAGTTGATAATATTACCCGCAATGATTTTACCATTTGGCACTACAATAGTTTTATTGTCAGCAGTCAGCATCGTTGTAGAGAAAATCTGTACGTCTTTAACCGTACCCGATACGCCGCCCAAATCAACAAACTCTCCGGTACGGAATGGACGGAACAGAACCAACAAAACACCCGCGGCAAAGTTAGATAGTGAACCCTGCAACGCCAAACCAACAGCTAAACCTGCGGCACCGATAACGGCAATCACAGACGCAGTCTGCACACCTAAACGACCTAGCGCAGCAATAATGGTAAACGCCATAATACCGTAGCGCACCAGTGCCGAAAGGAAGTGAGCAACGGTGAGATCTACGCCGCGAGCCTTCATTAAACGGGTAATGGTGCCAGAAACGATTTTGGCAATAATCGAACCCACAATGAAGATAACGATCGCAGCAATAATATTTACCGCATAGTGAATCAATAAGTCCTGATTTTTCACTAACCAGTTTCCGGCATTATTAATGCCATCAACAACGTTCAGGTCTTTCATAAACCATCCTTCCTTTTAAGAAATCAAAAGTAATGCAATATGCTCAATTTATGCCGTTTTATACCCCAAATAATTGGCGTTGCATCAAGGCGGCAAGTGAGAAAACCCCGATGAGCTTACTCTAGTAAGTGATTCGGGTGAGCGAACGCAGCCAACACAGATGCAACTTCAAGTATGACGGATATATGCGACATGTTGACGTAAGGTTAACGGACAATGGGCCATACGCCAACTAATCAAAACTTAAAATATAAAATTTGGCCCAATGAAATAGGATAATTCAGAGATATTGGTCGTCATATAAAACAAAAAAAACACCCCAACGAAATCGTCAGGGTGTTTTTATTTGACCGCAGCACTAATCAAATTAGTGCTGCGCCGCAAGAATTACAGAACGTCTTTGCAGTTCAGTTCGTCAAATGCCAGTTCCAGACGAGCAATCATGCTGGTCTGAGCTGCACGCAACCAAACGCGTGGGTCATAGTATTTCTTGTTAGGCTTGTCTGCACCTTCTGGGTTACCCAGCTGGCCCTGCAGATAACCTTCGTTTTTCTTGTAGTAGTTCAGAATACCTTCCCACGTTGCCCACTGGGTATCGGTGTCGATATTCATTTTAACTACGCCATAGCTTACAGCTTCTTTGATTTCTGCAGCAGTAGAACCAGAACCGCCGTGGAATACGAAGTTCAGGCTGTTGTGTGGCAGATTATGTTTCTTAGAAACATATTCCTGAGAGTTGTGCAGAATTTTTGGAGTCAGCTGTACGTTACCTGGCTTGTAAACGCCGTGTACGTTACCGAAAGAAGCAGCGATAGTGAAACGTGGGCTGATTGCGTTCAGTTTGGTGTACGCATAGTCAACGTCTTCTGGCTGAGTGTACAGCGCAGAGCTATCCATATGGCTGTTATCTACGCCATCTTCTTCACCGCCGGTGCAACCCAGTTCAATTTCCAGCGTCATGCCGATTTTAGACATGCGGGTCAGATACTTGGAGCAAATTTCGATGTTTTCTTCTAAGGACTCTTCAGACAGATCGATCATGTGAGAAGAGAACAGTGGCTTACCGGTTGCTGCGAAATGTTTTTCGCCAGCGTCCAACAGTCCGTCTAACCATGGCAGCAGTTTCTTGGCGCAGTGGTCAGTGTGCAGGATAACTGGAACACCGTAGTGCTCAGCCATCTGGTGAACATGATGTGCACCAGAAATTGCGCCCAGAATAGCAGCGCCCTGAGGAACGTCGGTTTTCACGCCTTTACCAGCGATAAATGCTGCACCGCCGTTTGAGAACTGAACGATAACCGGAGCACGTACTTTCGCAGCAGCTTCCATTACCGCATTGATAGAGTCGGTACCAACACAGTTGACTGCAGGCAATGCGAAATTGTTTTCTTTAGCGATCTGGAAAACTTTCTGAACATCATCACCAGTGATGACACCCGGTTTAACAAAATCAAAAATTTTAGACATGTTACGTCGTCCTGTTTCGTGGGCCGTAAGTAAAAAATAAATCGTCTTCAGCTGCTTGATGTGGGCAAAGTACAGAGAAAAAAACTACCACACATTCAAACAGATAGAACAACGGGAGGCTCGGCCTCCCGTCACGGTTCATTACTGCTTAGCACGTTCTTCCAGCATCACTACAGCTGGCAGTTTCTTGCCTTCAACGAATTCAAGGAATGCGCCGCCGCCAGTAGAGATATAGGAAATTTTGTCAGCAATGCCGAACAAATCGATAGCTGCCAGAGTGTCGCCGCCGCCAGCAATAGAGAATGCTTCACTATCAGCGATAGCCTGAGCAACGATCTCGGTGCCTTTACGGAAGTTAGGGAACTCGAACACGCCGACTGGACCATTCCATAGAATGGTTTTTGCATTCTTCAGAATTTCAGCCAGTTCGTGTGCAGAAGCATCACCCAGATCCAGAATCTGTTCGTCATCTTTAATATCGTTTACGGATTTCAGCGTTGCGGCCGCAGTTTCAGAGAACTCGGTTGCAACACGGACATCCGTTGGTACTGGGATGTCGCAGGTTGTCAGCAGTTTTTTCGCTTCGCCTACCAGATCCGCTTCGTACAGAGATTTACCTACATTGTGGCCTTGAGCAGCAACGAAGGTGTTAGCGATGCCGCCACCAACAATCAGTTTGTCAGCAATTTTAGACAGGGAGTCCAGAACGGTCAGCTTGGTAGAAACTTTTGAACCACCAACGATTGCAACCATTGGACGGGCTGGATTACCCAGAGCTTTACCCAAAGCTTCCAACTCAGCAGACAACAGAGGGCCCGCACATGCGATAGGCGCAAATTTGCCTACGCCGTGGGTAGAAGCCTGTGCACGGTGTGCAGTACCGAATGCGTCCATGACGTAAACGTCGCACAGTGCAGCGTATTTCTTAGACAGGGTTTCATCGTCTTTCTTTTCGCCTTTGTTGAAGCGAACGTTTTCCAGAACAACCAACTCACCTTCTGCAACATCCACACCATCCAAATAGTCTTTAGCCAGACGAACTGGTGACTTCAGGTGATCTTTCAGATAGTTAACTACAGGCAGCAGAGAGTACTCTTCGTTGTATTCGCCTTCGGTAGGACGACCCAGATGGGAAGTAACCATAACACGAGCGCCCTGTTTCAGAGCAGCTTCGATAGTTGGCAGAGACGCACGGATACGCGCATCAGAAGTCACTTTGCCTTCTTTAACTGGAACGTTCAGATCTGAACGGATCAGGACACGTTTACCAGCCAAATCCAAATCGGTCATCTTAATTACAGACATGGTGAACCCTCTCGTTGATTCTCTTAAAGTTGCTTGACCGTCACAGCAGCACAGGCCGCTGTGCCGTACTGGAAACCGCTTGGAACATTGCCAGCGTTGTATCTAACATACGATTGGCAAAACCCCATTCGTTGTCACACCAGACCAACGTTTTTATCAGGTGTTGACCGCTAACTCGCGTCTGCGTGCCATCAACAATGGCACTGTGCGGGTCGTGGTTAAAATCGGTCGAAACCAGTGGTAATTCTGTATAGTCAACTATACCACGAAATGAGGTGCTTGCTGCCTTTTGCAGTAGGTGGTTGACATCACTCACCTTTACTGCGGCCTGCACGCTAACACTCAAATCAATTGCCGTCACATTGATGGTCGGCACTCGCACTGAAATCGCTTCAAAACGATCGCAGAACTTGGGAAATATACGGGTGATACCTGCGGCAAGTTTGGTGTCGACAGGTATAATCGACTGACTTGCTGCACGCGTCCGACGCAGGTCGGAATGGTACGCATCTATCACCGGCTGATCGTTCATTGATGAATGGATCGTTGTCACCGTACCCGATTCAATGCCAAACGCGTCGTCGAGCAGTTTTATAACAGGGATAATGCAGTTCGTCGTGCAGGATGCGTTAGACACAATGTGGTGTTCTGGTTGTAACTCCTGCTGATTCACACCGTAAACGACAGTGGCATCAAGGTCGTGACTGCCAGGGTGTGAGAACAACACTTTTTTGGCTCCCGCAGCAATATGCGCTTCACCGCTCGGCTGCCATACACGCCGCTACAATCAAGCACGATATCTACCCCCAATTCACTCCACGGTAAATTGGCAATCTGCTTTTCATGCAGCAGGCGGATAATATCCCCACCTACCCACATCGTATCTCGTTCTTGACGGACATCCCAAGCGAAGCGCCCATGACTGGTATCGTATTTCAATAAATGAGCCATGCCTTCAGCATCAGCCAATTCATTGATCGCCACCACGGACATCTCTACCCGTCGGCCGGATTCATATAGCGCACGTAACACGCTGCGCCCGATGCGGCCAAAACCGTTTATTGCGATGCGAATGGTCATATCACTCCCTGCGCCGAACGCAGTTTAAAACAAAAGTTTTAAGACAAGAGCATAGAGTACTGCAGCATCGAAAACGATGGAAATCCCACGGTCACATAATCCCAATAATGACGTTTCATCAATCAACTGAAACGCTTCAGCCAAGAATAAACCAAAGCCTTAGCAAAAGAAATAACCGCAATAAAAAGGGCGTTAAGCCTCGCTTTCTTTCGCCAAAAATGTGCTGTAGTTCACAAATTATCGCGTTTCATATCCCCGTTCAGGCGTAAAAAAACGGGACTGCCCTGCGGCAATCCCGTTTCTATCTACGATGCTTACCGAATTACTTCAGCAGAGCTTTCGCTTTAGCAACAACGTTGTCTACGGTGAAACCAAACTCTTTAAATAACAGTTCAGCCGGTGCTGATTCACCGAAGGTTGTCATACCCACCACCGCGCCGTTCAAACCAACGTATTTGTACCAGAAGTCAGCGATACCCGCTTCAACAGCCACACGCGCAGTAACTGCCGCCGGCAGTACAGATTCGCGGTATGCCGCATCTTGCTTATCGAAGACTTCAGTTGCAGGCATAGAAACTACGCGCACTTTGCGGCCTTCAGCGGTTAACTGCTCTGCGGCGTTCATTGCTAGTTCAACTTCAGAACCGGTAGCGATGAAGATCAGCTCTGGCTGACCCGCGCAATCTTTCAGGATGTAACCACCGCGAGAAATATTAGCAACCTGCTCTGGAGTACGATCCATCTGAGCCAAATTCTGGCGAGAGAAGATCAACGCAGATGGGCCATCGTTGCGCTGAATAGCGAACTGCCACGCAACCGCAGACTCAACCTGATCACATGGACGCCAAGTGTTCATATTTGGCGTTACGCGCAGGCTAGCCATCTGCTCAACTGGCTGGTGAGTTGGGCCATCTTCGCCCAGACCGATAGAGTCATGGGTATAAACGAAGATATTGCGGATTTTCATCAGCGCAGCCATACGTACGGCGTTACGCGCATATTCCATGAACATCAGGAAAGTGGCACCGTATGGCAGGAAACCGCCATGCAGAGCAATACCGTTCATGATGGCAGACATACCGAATTCACGTACACCATAATGGATGTAGTTACCGGCCAGATCTTCATTCAACGGCTTAGAACCAGACCACATGGTCAGGTTGCTAGGAGCCAAGTCAGCAGAACCGCCTAGGAATTCTGGCAGCACTTTACCGAAGGCTTCCAGTGCATTCTGAGAGGCTTTACGGCTAGCAATTTTAGCTGGGTTTGCTTGCAGGTGGTCGATGAATTTCTTGGATTCTTCAGCCCAGTTAGCAGGCAGTTCACCGCTCACGCGACGTTTGAACTCAGCAGCCAGTTCAGGGAATGCAGCTTTATAAGCAGCGAATTTCTGATCCCAAGCGCTTTCTTTCGCTTTACCCGCTTCTTTAGCATCCCACTGAGAATAGATTTCCTGTGGAATTTCAAATGGAGCATAGTTCCAGCCCAATGCTTTACGGGTAGCTTCGATTTCAGCCGCGCCCAGTGGAGCACCATGAGCTTCATGAGAGCCCGCTTTGTTCGGAGAACCGAAACCGATAGTCGTTTTGCACATCAGCAGTGATGGCTTATCGGTGACTTTACGTGCGTCTTCGATTGCCGCTTTGATAGCGTCGCTGTTGTGACCGTCTACGCCACGGATAACGTGCCAGCCGTAAGCTTCGAAGCGCTCAGCGGTGTTATCAGTGAACCAACCTTCAACATGACCATCGATGGAAATACCGTTGTCATCGTAGAACGCAGTCAGTTTGCCCAGCTTCAAGGTACCCGCCAGAGAGCAAACTTCGTGAGAAATGCCTTCCATCATGCAACCGTCACCCAAGAATGCATAGGTGTGGTGGTTAACGATTTCATGACCAGGACGGTTAAACTGCGCAGCCAAAGTACGCTCAGCAATAGCCATACCTACCGCGTTCGCGATGCCCTGACCCAATGGGCCAGTGGTTGTTTCAACACCAGGGGTGTAACCGTATTCTGGGTGGCCTGGGGTTTTAGAATGTAACTGACGGAAATTTTCCAGCTCAGTGATTGGTAGGTCATAACCTGTGAGGTGCAGCAGGCTATAAATCAACATGGAGCCATGGCCGTTTGATAGCACGAAGCGGTCACGATCGGCCCAATTTGGATTGGTCGGGTTGTGATTCATGTAATCGCGCCACAGGACTTCCGCGATATCAGCCATCCCCATAGGGGCACCTGGGTGACCAGAATTGGCTTTCTGCACAGCGTCCATACTGAGTGCACGGATCGCATTGGCAAGCTCTTTACGAGAGGACATGTTCTACTCCAAGTCGGATTTAAAGAAACAGGGTTCGAGGTATTTTCTCAGACTACGTATGAAAACAGCAATCCCTAAGGCCAAATGAGTGCATCAAGTCTCATTTAATCCCTGTAAATAGCAGATTAATCCGCTTTCATATGGAGTCTGCACAGACAAAATACATACTCAATGACAGCCCGTTTTGCGCTGGATACACTACCACAGATCGACCTTCAATCTCTGGAAAGACTGCACCAAAGGAAAATAACATGAACAAAATAACACTTCCGCTTATTGCTCTAACAGCCTCAGCCTTCCTCAGCGGCTGTCAAAACATGAACGCCGAGGGACTGATGCAATCGGGTGCACAGGCATTTCAGGCGGCAACGCTGTCAGATGCGCAGGTAAAAGCCCTGAGCGAACAATCATGTGCCGAAATGGACAGCAAAAATCAAATTGCACCTGCCGACAGTACCTACGCTAAACGGTTAGCCACTATATCTAAAGCATTGGGCAGCGATATCAATGGTACCCCAGTCAACTATAAAGTCTACGTAACTAAAGATGTCAACGCATGGGCAATGGCTAACGGCTGCGTGCGCGTATACAGCGGTCTGATGGACATGATGAACGATAATGAAGTTGAAGGCGTTCTTGGTCACGAAATGGGGCACGTAGCCTTGGGCCACTCACGTAAAGCTATGCAGGTAGCCTACGCCACAACGGCAGCACGCACTGCCATTGCGGCCAGCAGCGGTATCGGTGCACAGCTTTCTCAATCACAGCTCGCCGATCTGGGGGAAAAACTGGTGAACTCCCAGTTCTCCCAAAAACAAGAAAGTGAAGCTGACGACTACTCGTTCGATCTACTGAAGAAACGCGGCATTAATCCGATCGGATTGGCGACCAGTTTCGATAAGCTCGCCTCTCAGGAAGCCGGACGTCAAAGCAGTATGTTTGACGATCATCCATCCTCTCAGGCGCGTGCTCAACATATCCGAGATCGCATCGCAGCAGAGCAATAACACTGTCAGGCTCCGGTATAATTCGGAGCCTTTTCGCCCTACTTCATCCTCTATTTTCCCCTGCTAAATTGTTTTTGACTTAATATTTAATTAACTATTTACGTCCTTGACCTAGTGATAGCATCAGCTGATTTTATTTTATGTAAATCATCCAATTAACCTATCATTTGTCAACGGAAGATAAAGATAATGAAGCTTAAAACAATCATTGCGATTGCAGTCACTACCGCATTATTAGCGGGCTGTAAAAACATAAATACCCAAATGATGGCTCAATCTGGCGCACAGGCCGTCCAAGCAGCCACTCTGTCCGATGATGATGCTAAAGCTATCGCGAACAAGTCTTGCAAAGAGATGGATAGCCAAAACCAAATCGCCAGCAGCAAAAGCAAATACACTAAGCGTTTAAATAAAATTGCTAAGGCTATGGGCAATAACATCAACGGCACGCCAGTTAACTATAAAGTCTATATGACTGAAGATGTTAACGCATGGGCAATGGCCAACGGCTGCATTCGTGTTTATAGCGGGCTGATGGATATGATGACCGACGAAGAAGTTGAAGGCGTTTTAGGTCACGAAATGGGTCACGTCGCACTAGGTCACAGCTTGAAAGCGATGAAAGTTGCCTATGGCACCATTGCAGCACGCACTGCCGTCGCCTCCACAAGCGGTGTTGCCGCAGAGTTGTCCCAAACACAGTTAGCCGATCTGGGTGAAGCCCTGATTAACTCTCAGTTCTCACAGCACCAAGAATCAGAAGCCGATGATTTCTCTTACGATTATCTGAAAAAACGTAAGCTAAATACCCTAGGCTTAGCCACTAGCTTTGAAAAATTGGCGCAGTTAGAAGGTGGCCGTAAAGGCAGTATGTTTGATTCTCACCCACCATCAACCGAGCGCGCACAGCACATCCGCGAACGCATTGCTGCTGATAAGTAAAAATTAGTACATACAAAAAAACCACCTCATCTGAGGTGGTTATCCCAACAATAGCATTCGCAATAAGGTTTTGCAGACACTCATTCAGCCAGCAAGGCTTTTTCAGCCATCGCTTTAGCTTTCGACTTTGCAATAATGCCGTAGGACAAAAACATTAAAGAGCACAGGATAAAAATCAGCGTTTCTGCAGAAAATGCGATACGGGCGCTAAACTGCTGCGACAGGAAGTAAAACAGTGGAGCTAATACCAGTGCGAACGAAACAACCAGCGGCGGTACTTTACTAATCCCGACCTGCAAGATATAAAGCGGCAACACATTCCCTAACATCGCCACAATCAACAACGTCAGCCAATACTGATGCAGCGTCGCCATGATCTCGTCATAACCCGCAATATAAACCCCTACCAGCACAATCAAAACGAAACGAAATGTCATGATGCTATGGGGTTTTACGCCTTGGTTATTCAAACGTTTTGAGAATATGGTGTTCAGCACCATTGAAAGACCGCACAAAAACGCCATGCCGATCCCGATAATCGCGTGATCGCGGGAGATATTCCCTAGTGCGCTGGTACCGTTCATCGTGGAACGAATCATCAACAACATACAGACAAACACACCGATAGCAGAGAATATCTCGGCGCGGCTCAGCTTGTCGCTTTTCGCGATTTTCACGGTAATGAACAGCGTCAGCATTGGACCAATTGCATTCGCGAGGGCAGACACCACCGCCGGTTCAATATATTTCAGCGCCACAAAGAATCCCAACCAACTTCCCGCCGTGGTCAGGTTAATAGCGAGTACGTTATAAAATTTAGCAGCCGGTGCCGTCGGTATGTTTTTCTTCTCTTTATAAAACAAAGAAACGACCAGAAAAAAAACGCTAACAAAGAAAAACGTAATAGTGATGGTGGCAAACAGATTAGCCTTTTGCAGCAGCCCTGATAAATAAACTGCCTGTATCCCAGACAACAGGTTAAACACCAATATATAGCCGACGCCGAAACGGCTGCCTTTTTGACTATCAACGTTCCCCATATTCCTTCCCCTAGCCTGTCAGTGATGTTTTGTGCCCCACCGTTTTAGCGGGGCTATCGTTATAAATAGATCCAATCAATAGATAGATTGGAGATTAGCGCTCATCGCCTAAGGCTTGGTCGAGAATACATACCGCCTCCTCAAGCAATGCTGTTTCAATCGTCAGAGCCGGAAGTAAGCGCACCACTGCGCCATGCCGCCCTCCCGTTTCAACAATCAAACCATGCTCAAAACAGCGACGTTTCACACGAGTGGCCAAGTCGCCGTTG
>OBAM01002313.1_pt1 | contig 10398 bp, 7 predicted proteins | sample 1517751 | NCBI WGS metagenome assembly OBAM01 (sample SAMN04571703, study PRJEB22368) | human gut metagenome | biome: human gut; material: stool | host: Homo sapiens | place: Luxembourg | collected 2012-10-18
TCGAGGTCCAGGTCCAGTCGGCTGTACGGATAATATCCCCGCCGATTTCAATCTCAACGCCTTTGTTGGAGAGGTCGATTAAGTTGGACGTATAGGAAGTGGAACCTGATTCGAGCGGATAGGGGGAAGGAGCCAATGCACCTTTGGTGTAACGATAGTATCCGTCGATGCTACCGAACAGGCGGTGGTTGAAGAAAGCGTAATCTAATCCACCGTTGAATTCGGATGTCCTTTCCCATTTGATATCCGGATTAGGTAATAAACCGGGAGTCAGAGTCGATTGTCCTATATAAGGATTGCCTTTTTCATAAAATTGTCTGTAGACGAAATCGTTGATGTTGGTAGAACCGGTTTGTCCCCAACTGAAACGTAATTTCAGATCGTCGACTTTTTCTGCATCGGCCATGAAATTTTCGCTGCTCATCCGCCATCCCAGGGATATAGAAGGGAAATAACCTCTTTGATTACCGGGGCCGAATTTGGAAGAGGCATCAGAACGGAAATTGATTTCTGCCAGATATTTGTCGAGATAATTATAGCTGGCACGGGCATAAATGGAATTGAGGGCACTTTTGGACTTTGCGTCTCCGATGCAGTGTGTTTCTGTTGCAGACCCCGCATTATTCAGGACTTCATCATCCGGGAAGCCCATGTAGTAATGCGAAGTATATTCACTAAAAGAACGGTCCCAACCATAGCCGACCATAAAACTGAAATAATGGTCTTCTATCTGGAAATTATAGTCGGCCCTGAAGTTGATCGAAGTATTGGCGGCTTTGCTGCGGTCGTCCTGAAGGGTGGACATGCCTCCGCCTCCCCAATCGTCTTGGGCGACCAGCGGGTTGTAATTACTATACTGATCCTGAAACATAGAGATATTGATATCTCCTCTGATTTTCAAACCGTTGAAGATTTTGTATTCCAGATAACTGTTTCCCAGGAATTGATAAGATTCTTTTTTGTTTTTATTTTGCCGGTTTGCGACTGGATTGGCTAAACCTACGGGGAAACCCCAGGTCAGAGTTCCGTCGATGCGGTATAATTCTCCCGTTTCATCGTATACGGGTACATCGGGTCTGACATTCCATTCTCGGGTAATACCCATTTCTTCGCCTGCAGCTCCGCTATGGCGTTTGGTCATTGTATAACCCAGGGCTGCTCCTACTTTGAAGCGTTTCGAGACATCCGAGTCAAAGGACAGACGACTGTTGTAACGTTGCATATCGTCGTTGATAAACAAACCTTCCTGGTCGATTGCATTGAAAGAAAAGGAGTAATTGGATAATTTTCCACCTCCGCGGATAGCCAGATTATACATGTGAGTCAGTGCATTCTTATTATTGGTCTCATCTACCCAATTGGTATTTTCTTCACCGAAAGCCTCGTCTTTTAATCCGTCGAATATCATATTTCCGTAATTATCATAGGAAGTATTGGCCATATAATCGATTGCAGGATAGATTTGGCCGTATATGATATTATCGTCTGTGATTTGTGCTTTGTTGATGGCTCCGAGTGTATTTTTAATGATTAATTCCTGGAGATTTTTAAATTTAGTTGTGTTTAATGGTTTGAATTTTTTAATTTGGTTACCGACACTCAAGGTATATCCCAGACTGATTTTCATTTGTTCGTTGCGGTGACCGTCCTTGGTTTTGATGATGACTACTCCGTTGGCTCCTCTGGAACCATAAATAGCTGTTGCGGCAGCGTCTTTCAATACGTCGATACTTTCGATGTCGTTGGGGGAAAGAGTTGAAAGCGGATTCAGCATATTCAGGCTGCGCTCGACAAAGAAAGGTACACCGTCGACGACATACAAGGGTTCATTATTGTTTTGCGATTTTAACGGGGAAGTGATTCCCCGGATGTTTAAAGTTGCTTTGGCACCTGGTTCTCCTGAGTTTTGATTGACCAATACCCCCTTCACTGCTCCACCTAGCATGTTGTCGAAAGTCGTGGCTCCGTTGGCATATTTTTCCAGGTCTTTCGCTTTGACCGACGATACGGAACTGGTCAGGTTTCTTGCCGACTTGCTTCCGTAACCGATAACTACAACGTCTTGCAATTCAACCTGATCTTCTTCCATGACGACATTATGACGGACATCTTCCGTTGCCGGAAAGTTATAGGTGACTTTTTTCATTCCGATAAAAGAATAGACGATTTCCACCGCATTACCTTTGAGGATGGCAAGCTGATAGTTACCATTGATATCGGAAGAAGTACCAATGTCCGAGTTACCGATGAAGACCGTTACTCCCGGTAAAACATTTCCGTTTTTGTCCTTGATATTACCGGAAAGTTTCACTCTTTCCTGTTTGACTTGAGGAAGATCGCCTACCGGACGAGGGGTGATATAAATAACGTCGCTTTCATAAGCACACTGATAAGGCGTGTTTTTGAAGATATGGTCTAAAATTTCGTCTACTTGCTTCTGTTGGGCGTTAACGTCAAAGCGTTTTAGTTGGGCGACATCCTGTTCGTTATAAACGAACCGCAACCCGGTTTGTTTCCAGATTTCCTGTAATAGCGTATTGACGTCACATTGCTTTAAATTCAAAGTGACGACTTGCTTTTGAGAGTATCCGGAAGCAAAACCTCCCAAGGTGAATACCAGCATAAAAATTGAGAATAACTTCATAATCCTGACAATTTTTAATCTTTTTAAGTCCGAAAGGACAAAGATTCGTTTACATTCCATAAATTTGTATTTTAAGGTAAAACAATCCGACAGCCTACAGTTAGCTTTGTCCGCTGTCTTTTTATCTGATTGCAGCTGGGAATGGTGGTACATTCCCGGCTGTTTATTTTGAATAAACGAACATTTATTTTACCGTCACGGTCCGGCCTTTGATGATGAAACGGGCGGTGGAAATTTTTTCAAAATAGTGGAAAAGTTCCGATACCTCTTTATATCTGGTCATCATACCTGACAGGTGAATATTTTTAGTTTGCTCGTTGAGGTAGAATACGTCCAGATCGTACCATCTGGCTAATTTATTCATGATCGATTCCAAGGACTCGTTTTGGAACATGAAATTTCCGTCTTTCCAGGTGATATAAGGTAAAACATCCACTTCTTCAATCGTTAGTTTCCCGGAGGAGGTATAGGCTGCCTTTTGGGAAGGGTTTAGGTGAGTCTCCTGGTCGTGGTGGCGGATACTGACGCTACCGCTGACCAGAACGGTTTCGATGTTGTCTTTATTTTGAGTACTGATATTGAATTGGGTACCATATACTTTGACTTCAATATCGCCGACTTCGACAATAAAAGGCTGTTTTTCATTTTTAGCAACTTTAAAATAGCCTTCTCCCTGAAGTTTTACTCTTCTTTCCAGGCTTGAGAAAACTGTTGGGTATCGGAGTTCTGTCTCTGCATTCAACCATACTTCGGTCCCGTCTGCCAGTTTGATTTTGAATTCTCCACCTCTGGGGATTTCGAGTCGGTTTATCAGGTTTGCAGTCGAAATGTTGGCTGATTCTGCGTAATTCAAGACTCCTTCATTGGAAATACGGATTAGTGTTCCATCTTTTTCCTTTAACTCCTGCGAAGTGGTGTTTACGGGAATCGCAGTTCCGGAAGAAAGATGCAGAATCGCCTTTGACGAACCCGGATGAATCGGAACTTCGGCTAAAGTCGGAATCAGTGAAGGGGTATGGATCAGGTAAAAGGAAAGTCCGCCTCCGAGCAGAATCAGGGCGATGGCTGCAACTCGGATAAAAAGACGGCGGATATGACGCCGTTTCAGACAGGATGCAAATTCAATATATTGACCTTGAATACGGCCGGATTGGATAGCAGCCTGAAGGTGAATGTGATGCCGACGGAATCTTTCGAAGTACCTTTGATGTTCAGGATCGTGTCCCAACCATTCTTTCAGAAGCTGTTCTTCCTCTACGGCGTTTTCCTGTAAGAGATGCTTTAAAAGTAATTGATCGATGTTGTCTTTATTTAGCATATCGGTTGCATTTATCCATAGTACGGGAAAATATTAATTTTCATTGAATGGAAAAGACAACTTTTTTGAAATAGTTGAAAAAATAATTATAATGAATTGGAATTTAATCTTTTGTGTTTTTGGTTTTTTATCTTTTTTTGTCGGATAAAAGCAAAAACAGGATGATATTTTGGGTTATATCGGGATAGGCCTGACGAATTTTTTTGAGGGCGTTGACTAAAAGCGTATTCACCGTAGCGATAGAAATGCCTAGTTTAGCTGCAGTTTCTTTATAATGTAATCCTTGTAAATAGATACATTGCATGATTTGACGGCTTCTTTCGGGAAGCTTATCGATTTCGTTTTTGACCCGGGCCAATACTTCTTCTTCCAGGGTATCGTATTCTTCCCAGGCTTTGTCGGAAGACTTCAGATCGGTAGCATGGCGCAGGGGATCTTTTTTTTCCATCCGGTCGAATGCCAGATTGCGTACAGAAGTGTAAAGAAAAGATTTAAAGGTGGTTGCTTGTAGTGAGGTTTGGGTCCTTTTTTCCCATAAACGGATAAAAAAGTCCTGTACCAGATCTTCCGACTGGGGAATGTTGTTCAGGAAAGAAGCCGCCCATAGTACCAAAGGCTTGTAATATCTGGTAAACAAATATTCCATGCCTTTCTCCTCGCCTTGATTGAGGAGTGAACATATGGTACTGTCCGGTATTTGCATTATCTGTATTTATCGTTTTACCAGCTTCCACTGGCCCCGCCACCGCCGAAACCTCCGAAGCTTCCGCTACCTCCGCTGAAAGAACCGAAATTGCTGCCGCCACCGCCGAAACCTCCGAAAAATATGGGAGGGATTCCTCCACTTCCATGGCTACCTGTGGTATACCCTTTTTTTCTTCGGAAAAACAGAGGCAGGAGAAATAGGATCAAGATAGGAATGATGATCACTTCGGCACTGCCATTTCCGTTTTTGCGGGCATATTGTTCGGCTGTAAATTCCCCACCGGCAAGCTGCATGAGTACATCTGTCGCTTTGTTAATTCCCCGGTAATAATTGTTTTGTTGAAATTCAGGTATAATTTCGTTCCGGATGATTCTCGAAGCGATGGCATCCGGAATGACTCCTTCCAATCCATATCCGACGGCAATGGCTACTTGTCCTTTTTCTGTCCTGCTCTTGGGCTTGATCAGAAGTAAGACTCCGTTGTCTTTTCCTTTTTGGCCGACTCCCCATTTTTCAGCTAAACGCTGGGCATAATCGCTGGGGGCGTAGCCTTGTAGGGTGGGGACGGTTACTATTGCGATCTGGGTGGAAGAAGTGTCGTTAAAATTTCTCAATTTTTGTTCCAATGCTTGTTGTTGCTGTGGACTGAACAGCTGAGTGAAATCATTGACTATCCGTTTGGGGCGCATCGGTTCGGGTAGATCCTGAGCCTGTAAAAAGGAAGTAATGCATATAAAGAAAATAAGGACTGATCGTTTCATGTTTAATTTTTAAATGAGATATCGTCCGACAGTTCGTTGACATCGTCTGCCTGATAGGGAAAAAAAACTTTTAGCTGCTGTCCTGCAGTCAGGACAGCTTCGCAAACTCCCTCGCAAATCTGTCCTGATTTGAATTTTTCTATCATATTGTTTTTTATGTCATCCCAAAAATGGTCCGGCACTTTCGCATTGATCCCTGCATCTCCCAATATCGCCAATTGTTTATCTTCTAATGCGACGTAAATCAGTACACCGTTCCGCAAGGCTGTCTTATGCATTTTCAAGTCGGCAAAGACCTGGGCTGCACGGTCGAGTACATTCTTCCGGCAATGATTTTCGAAATGGATCCGGATTTCGCCGGAAGTATCTTTTTCTGCTTGCCGGATGGCGGCAACCATAGCGGTCTTCTGAGCCGGGGTGAAAAAATCGGATGGTTTCATTGCTCAAAATTCTACTTTAGGAGCATTTTCAGCTCCTGCATTGGCTTCAAAATAGGGTTTGGAGGTGAATCCGAACATTCCGGCTACCAGGTTTCTGGGGAATTGCAGGATGAAAGCATTGTAGCTGCGGGCGACATCGTTGAATTTCCGGCGTTCTACTGCTATCCGGTTTTCCGTTCCTTCGAGCTGGGCTTGCAAATCAAGAAAGTTTTGGTTAGCCTTCAGATCCGGATAATTTTCAGAAATAGCCATCAATCGGGATAAAGCGGAGGATAATTCCCCTTGTACGTTACTTAATTTTTTTAGGGTCGCTTCGTCGAGCTGGTCGATATTCAATTGCATCTGAGTGGCTTTTGCCCGGGCATTGACTACTTCGGTCAGTGTATTTTCTTCGTGTGAAGCATACCCTTTCACTGTATTGACCAGATTGGGGATCAGATCCAGGCGCCGTTGATATTGGTTTTCCACATTCGACCATTGGGCCGATACGGCTTCGCGCATATTGACCATACCGTTGTAAGCCCCTTTAAACCAAAAGAAAATACTCAATACAACTACAGCGATAACGATTAAAACAATGTATCCCTTTTTCATGTGTTTATAAATTTTGTCAATAAAATTTTATGTTTTTTTAAAACAATTATTTCTCACAGATACAAAGTTAATGATTTCTGTGATTTGCCTGTGAAGATAGGCCGAGAAATATTTCTATTGTTTTATAAAGAGGAGGATTTTAAATTTAAAACGACGATTACCGGATTAGCATCTTCGGTCAGGTTACGAAGGGCGGGGATAGCTGAAAGTTGTTCCGGTTGGATAAAATGAAAGAAAACCGGGGCCGGTAAAACCATCAAACCTTGATTTTCTACTATCTCCCGGGGGATATAGGGTATTGTGTGGTCGATATCGTTGACAAGGGTATCGCATACAGTGGCGGTCCGACGGGTTAAGTCCAGTTGAATCATGTATTGTTTCTGATCGATAACGATGAGATCCAGAACGGTTTTACCTAAGGAAATGAAATTGTGAAAATAAGGGAAGGTGATCGGGTTCGAAAGCGATTTTTTGAATTGCTCCGGGCTTTGATTATGACCGTAATCCAGGGATATTTTACGGGTAATGCCGCTTTTACCCAAAAAATAGAGGGTGTCACTACCGGGACAACTGAATATAACCTCCTGGCTGGAGAAATCGGATAAATGATTGCTCGTACCGAAAGAGATAGAATCGAAAGGACTGATCCGAATTTCGTTTTCCAATTTCCCTTGTTTGTCATATAGGGAGACAGTTCGCCCGTCCGAAATGATAATACTATTCTCCAGTACGTTAAATTCCATATTGAAGGATCGGTTTTGTATCAATGTTTTCAGGTAGTTTCCGTTCTTGTCGTAAGCCATGACGATGTGGCCTTTACCGTTATCGCCCGATACATAGATCACAGAATCACCGATGGAACTTTTTACTTTGAAGATACTGCTGTATTCGTTTGCTCCCCGTCCCCGGTTGTTATGCTGGGAGAGGTATTGCCCGTGGCGGTTGAAAACATAAAGGGTGTTTTCGGCGATAAGATAATAACGGCCGTTATGATAAGTGACCGATTGTACGTTGGCTATCAAAGCGGTATCTGGAGTTTCCAAAGGAATATAACGGATCCTGTCGAATAGTTCGGATAATTGTAATATCTTGTTATTGCTGAGATCGGTGTGAATATCGGCCGGGCTTTGGGGACGAGGTGAGCAAGACAGATACAGAACGATCATGAATAGGAGATATACGATAGGGGTTTTCATAACGGTATAAAAAAACATGCCGGTCTTTTATGATACGATCAATAAAGTCAGATAGGTGATATACAGGGTTAAAAATAAGGCACCCTCCCAGCGGTTGATCTGTCTTCCCTTGCCGGTGAAAACAAAAATAAACAGCAGGACGGAAACTCCGATATTGACCCATAAATCGGTTACACTATCCGTTGTTACCTTCAGAGGGGATATGCCGGCCGAAGCTCCCAGGATCAGGAAGGTATTGAAGATATTCGAACCCACGACATTTCCGATGGCTATATCTGCGTTTTTCTTGCGGGCAGCGATCAAGGAAGTGGCTAATTCCGGCAGGGAGGTTCCGATAGAGATAATGGTCAATCCGATGATTCGTTCCGAAATACCTGCCATCTGAGCCAGACTGACTGCTCCGTCAACCAATAAGCGTCCTCCTCCGACGAGGCCGGCTAGACCTAACAAAATAAAAAGTACGGATTTCTTCAGGCTGTAGGGTTTGATATTTACTTCTTCGGTTTCCTGACCACCCCGTTTGGCAATAAATAAGGTGTAGGCGATAAAAACGGCAAAAAAGCAAAGTAAACAAAATCCTTCTGCCCGGGTGATGATACCTGCCGGCTCACCGTTCGCCAATATCAGGATAAGAACTGCTGCCAGTACAGCCAGCGGAATTTCAATCCATGTTGTGGATCTTTTGATTCCGATAGGGACGAATAAGGCGGTTACTCCCAGGATTGCCATGATGTTGAATATGTTGCTTCCCAGAACATTACCTAATGCCAGCGCGGAACTTCCTTCGATCGATGAAATGATATTCACTACAAGTTCCGGAGTCGAGGTACCGAAGGCTACTACCGTCAGACCGATAACGATATTCGGTACTTTCAGCCGATGGGCCAGTGCTGCACCACCATCGACCAGCAAATTGGCTCCATACACTAAAATAATAAACCCTGCTAATAAGTAAATGATATTTAGTAACATAAATCAATAAAAAGTTAATCTTTGGTCCAAATACGCAGATTCAGGTTTAAATCATGAATAATTTGAAATAGATTGACCAAGGTCCCGAATTCCCGTTTCAGTTTATCCGTATTCAACTGGCATTCCCAAATGTTGGTTTCAAAATGATTCGTTTGATCGGGAATGGCGATAATGACAGAAGAATCCCTGAAACTTACCGTTATTTTCCCCGGAAACCTGGAATCGAGTTCGAGTAATCTTTCCATTAAATTAGGAGTGAGGATGTATCGGGCTTCTACCTGATCTGTAGAGAATACGTCGAACTGCTTTTCAAAGTTCGGATTTTCCAGTTTGACTCTCTGTTTGCCCAGGTTGAGTTTGAACCAGGAGTTACGGAAAACAACCGTTTGGCCCTGAAAGTTTTTGTTGAAGTCGGCTATAAAAAAGAAACCTCTGAAAATATCTATCCAGTGTTCCTGCCTGCGGCCTTTGGAATCGGTCGTGACCCGTTTTTCTTCGGCTATAATTTCCGAACAGATAAAACTGGTTTTATCGATTTTTCCGCAAATCAGATCTTCACTGCGATAACGGTCGGGAGAGGTGCTGAATAACCGGCTGTTCATAAAGACCGATTCTGCGATTCCGCTTTCCGGCCGGTAACTTGCTTCCTGGCAAAGATAGGAAATAATGGACGAGATGATATTTTCTTTATAATAAGCACATAATTCTCCCGACTTGGACTGAATACAAGAAAATAGTACGATCAAGCCGAGAATACAGGCGATAAGGATACCCGGCCATCCCCCTCCGATAATCAGGCTGACGACAACTCCTGCGACAAGGGTAATACCTCCCGCTATCAGCCCGTTTTTCGTTCCTTTCGCTTTTAATTGCAGTCTCTTATCTTCTGCTTGTCGGATTCGGGATTGCAATTGTTCATAAATATCCTGAAAGTTTTGTTCCATAACTGTGGATTAAGATCGGAACAATTTTTTTACATCCGGATTCACTTTTTCCTCCTCCGGAATAGCGAATACTTCTTTTTTGGTAAAACTGAACAGGTTGGCAATGATGTTGGATGGAAAGGTCATCACCGAATTGTTGTAATCCGTAACAGCTGCATTATAGGTCCGGCGGGAAGCCGAAAGTTGTTCTTCTGTCTCGTTCAGTGTTTTTTGAAGTTGCATGAAATTTTCCGAAGACCGTAAGGCCGGATAGTTTTCAGCTACCATAAAGAAATTATTTTTAGCAGCAGTGAATGTTTTGTCAAAATCTGCTTTTTCTTCAGCTGTGAGGGAGTCGTAACTCTTCGTCCGTAAATTTGTGATTTTAGTAAATGTCTCTTCTTCGTGTTTCGCGTATTGCTGTACAGTAGCGACTAAATTGGGAATAAGGTCGAATCTTTTTTTCAGCATGACATCGATCGAACCGAAAGCGTTGTCGACATTGTTTCTTTTTCGGGTCAGCGTATTGTAAGATATAATGGCATACAGAAAAATAATACCCAGGATAATCAGTGAAATCATGATCGATGGATTTTAATGGTTATTGATTAAATTATTCTCACAAAATTAATTTTTTTTGATTATTAGCATTAATTTTAGCTGAAAATAATTAGAATCTGATTTATAGTTATGAACCTTTGGGGATTTATTAGTGCGGCAGTGCTGCTGACTTTGATGCCGGGACCGGATATACTTTTTGTGATTACACAGAGTATCACCCGGGGACGAAAGGCCGGGATGGTCTTTGCCGCCGGATTGTGTACCGGCTTGATCGCTCATGTAA
>OBAM01002320.1_pt1 | contig 10359 bp, 9 predicted proteins | sample 1517751 | NCBI WGS metagenome assembly OBAM01 (sample SAMN04571703, study PRJEB22368) | human gut metagenome | biome: human gut; material: stool | host: Homo sapiens | place: Luxembourg | collected 2012-10-18
GACGGAACTTTAAACCATGCCTTGCCGGTCGCCATTCCAGCCGCCATATCTGTGCTGCCGACGCCGGTGGAAAATGCGCCAAGCGCACCGTAGGTACAGGTATGGGAGTCTGCACCGATTACGACATCACCTGCTACGGTAAGTCCTTTTTCCGGCAACAGAGCATGCTCAATTCCCATCTCGCCGACCTCGAAATAGTTCGTGATCTCATTGCGGCGTGCGAATTCGCGAACGCATTTGCAGTGTTCTGCCGATTTGATATCCTTGTTCGGTACAAAATGATCCGGTACCAGCGCGATCTTGTCCTTATCGAACACACCGTCCACCTTCATTTTTTCCATCTCTTTGATGGCAACCGGGCTTGTAATGTCGTTGCCCAGAACCAGATCCAGCTGCGCTTCAATCAGCTGTCCTGCTTCCACATGGTCGAGTCCGGCATGCGCGGCCAGAATCTTCTGTGTCATTGTCATTCCCATATGATCCGATCTCCTTTTTGGCTGAAAAACAGCCGGATTTGCAGATGTCCGTCGCCCCGGACGTCTTTTTTCTGTATTTAAGTGTATCATAGTACATTCAGAAAGAAAAATACCTTTCTCTTATATTTACTATAATCATCAGTTATGGTAGGATTGTGTTATATACAAAATCAGTTATACCAGTAACAGACAGAAACAGACCGCATATGGTAAAAATTACTGCCGGTCTGCCGGAAAGGGAAACTTATGGAACAGAATTTTAATCTTTACCACATTTTTTATACCGTCGCCAAATGCCGCAACATTTCCGGCGCGGCGCGCGAGCTCTACATCAGCCAGCCCGCCATTTCCAAGGCGATCTCCAAGCTTGAACAGAGTCTTGGCACGACGCTTTTTTACCGCTCCTCCCGCGGTGTTTCCTTGACGGAACCGGGCGAAATCCTGTTTGCCCAGGTAGAAAACGCTTTCCAGGCGATCACCCAAGGCGAAGAACAGCTGCAGCGCTTCCAAAAGCTCGGCATGGGACATCTTTCCATCGGCGTTTCTGCGACGCTGTGCAAATATGTCCTGCTCCCGATCCTACAGCCCTTTATCCGCCAAAACCCGCATATCCAGCTTTCCATCGCCTGCCAGTCCTCCCTCGAAACGATGCAGGCACTCGAACAAGGCACGCTCGACATCGGGCTGATCGGCGCAGAGGATGACATGTCTGCGTTTGTTTTTGAACCCCTCACCGACATTCAGGATATTTTTGTCACCACGCACACCTATCTCGACAATTTAAAAGAGCGCATCCGCCCAAACGACCATCTTTCCTCCCGGACGGCATTTGCAGCGTCTACGCTCCTGTTATTGAATAAAGAAAATATTACCCGCCGGTACATCGACCGCTATCTTTCCCAGGAAAACTTAAGTGCCTCCCGGATTATCGACGTAACCTCCATGGATCTTCTGATCGAATTTGCAAAAATCGACTTAGGAATCGCCTGCGTCATCAAAAATTTCGTCCGCGACGAGCTCGCAGAGGGAAGGCTTGTCCAGCTGAAAATGCCGGTTTCCATTCCCGCCCGCAAAATCGGCTTCGCCTATGCAAAATCCGGCGCTATTCCTCCGACTGTGCGCAAGCTCCTTTCTTTTTTGCAAGAACTGGAAGTCCAAAAAGCAATACAAGACCGATCAGACAGATAAACAGGGAGATAAACTGCGACGTGGAAAACTCCCCGACGTTTCCCCGGATCAGGTCGCCCCGGAAGTATTCCAGGACAAATCTGCCGATGCTATAAAAGATCAGATAACAGCTCGCCACCTGTCCGTCTGTTTTGAGCTTCTTCGACAGTGCAAGCAGCACGAAGCAGTTTGCAAAATCCAGCACACTGGAAATAATCTGCGTCGGCAAAAGCGCGACATCATTTGGTGCATAGGTGGAATTGTGGAACACGATCCCTATCGGGTTTGCGGGATCCAGCTCTATTCCGTAGCAGCAGCCGGCGAGCAGGCAGCCAATCCGCCCGAAGCCCTGTGCCATCGCAACCGCAGGCATCGCGATATCAAAAATTTTCCAAAAGTTCCATTTCGTACATTTGCAGTAAATCCACGCAGTCAGGATACCCCCGATAATGCCGCCGTATACGACAAAGCCGTCCTTAATGCTGCTGCCAAGAAGCGCCGGATTTGCAAGAATGTCCGGCAGTCTCGTCAGAAGATACAGAATCTTCGAGCCCAAAAAGCCGCCCAGCACCGACCAGACCGTCAGTGGGAACACTTTTTCCCAGTCCATCTGTTTCTTTTTCGCACGGTATTCCACCATATAATAAGCGGACAAAACTCCGATCGCAATCATCAGTCCATAGCCGTGTACGGTAAACGGTCCAATAGAAAACAGGTCATTTTTCATACGCTGTAAAACTCCTTTGTATTTTCATTTCCGTCAGTGGGGAAAGCTGTCCGCCGACGCATATCGCCATTATACCCCGAAGAGACGGTTTCATGCAACCGCTTTTCCAAAAAGGCACCGCGTTCACTGCTTTCTTCCGATGTAGAGGAAGTGCTCGCTCATACCGAGCAGCTTTCTGTCCTGGCTCAGTCTCCATGCGAGGTTCAGCCATTTTTCCTGCTGCTGAGACGCAAGCTTGTGCAGCAGCTCTTCTTTCCCGCAAAGGATATTTTCCACACCCGCAAAGGCCAGTTGGCAAAGCCCTGCTTTTCCCATCATATCTTCCGCCTCTTTTTCCCCACAGAAATAAGAGTTTGTGAAATTTTTACCAGGTTGTGCAGTTCCGTCCTCCAGACCGGCGAGGAGTCTGTCCATATCTCCGAAATCGTACAGTCCGCTGGCATAATCCTGAATTGGCGCATACGTCGAAATAAAGGATGCAAACAAAAGCCCGCCCGGCTTTAACACCCGCAGTGCCTCCTGCAGGGCTTTTTCCCGATCCTGTTCCCGCATCAGATGATACAGAGGTCCCATCAAAAGCACAACGTCATACTGTTCCGCCTTGTAAAGATATTCCGAAAGCCGGAGCGCGTCGCCGTGGATACAACTGTCCAACAGCACATCCGCTTCCTGCGCCTTTTCAATCGCCTGTCGGATATTTTTGCCGGACAAGTCAAATAACGTCACGTCATGTCCCTTCTGCGCCAGAAAAATGGAATATCTGCCCGGACCGCCGCCGATATCCAGAATCTTCTGCGGCGTATCGTTTGGAATATATTCCTCCATATAGCGCTTTGTCACCTCGAACTCCGGCGTGTGCCATTCCAGGCGATTCCATTCTTCGTATTCATCGTCATAGAAGCGTTCGACCTCGTTGCGGGCAGCGCTGTTTTTTTCCTCTTCCTTTTCGCTTTTCCAGATATATTCGCGGCACTCGAACCGGTGCGAACCGCTCCATTTCTGGTCCCAGCACTCTCTTACAAAGGAAAAGCCGTTCTTTTCCAGCACCCGCCCGGATGCAGCGTTGTCCTTTGCCCGACGCGCCATTACGCGGTGGATGTGCAGCGTATTTTCCGCAAATGATAGAATCGCCGCTGCCGCCTCGGTTCCATAGCCCTGGTTCCAGCAATCCCGACGCAGGTTGCAGCCAAGCTCCCAGATGCCCTGCTGCTGATTAAACGTCAAACCGCCGCTGCCGATCAGCTCGTCGCTGTCCTTTTTATGAAATCCAAAATCATACAGCAAATCGGAATCCAGCTGTTTTTCTTCCTCCCGCAGCCACTGCTTCGTATCCTCCAGGCTTCCATGCGTTTCGTAGCGCATGTACCAGCTGACCTTCGGATCTCCCGTCCACAAAAATGCGCCCGGCGCATCCTCTTCCTTTAACGGTTTCAGCCACAGCCGGCTGGTTTCCAGTATCGGTGTTTTCATACTCTTTTCCCATCCTCTTCTCAGATTTGTTCCATGCCTGCAAAAGGGAAATCATGCGCATTGGCAGATGAAATGCACTTTTATGCAACACAGTATTTCCTACAGAGCAAAAAAGCCGAAGGCTCTTTGCCTCCGGCTCCGGTATTTTGGATTCTCCTTTCTCTCCGAAAAGAATTTCAAACGCCCGATGCACACAGAAACAAAAGACCCTTCCCTGTATCTGTGCACTGCGCTCTCTCGCATATCAGATACAGTTAATGCGTCCCATCATCATCTGCGGCATCGCCATGACAATTGTATAAACGTTTCTCAACATGCTCTGCTTTTCCTTTCGCGGTTCGTGGAATTTAAAACTGTGTTTACTATAGCACTTTCCGGAAAGAAGCACAACCCCGTTTTCCCGATATTTTTCTGCCGCAGCTGCCCCGGAGCTGTCCACCCGACCCGTTTACTCCTCGGGCTCTCCGTCCATGCAGGCGTCAAATTTTTCCAGGAAGGTATGATAATCCCCGTCTGTTTTGTAGCCTGGCATCGTGTCGATGTTGACGTTATGAATGCTGTTGAAAATGCTTTTTTCGATATTCGGATTATCCCGTTTTAATCTTCGAATCAGCGTCTTGATCTCCTGTCTCTTGGAGCCGCCTCCGTTATCGCAGATCGCGCAGTTTTCCGTAAACCGGCACGCACACTGGATAAACTGCAGGTTGTTGTAACGTTTCCAGTCCAGAATCGCGTCCTCGTGAATACAATACATCGGACGGATCAGCTCCATGCCCTCGAAGTTTTTGCTGTGCAGCTTCGGAAGCATCGCCTGCAGCTGTCCGCCGTAAAACATCGACATCACGGGCGTCTCGATGACGTCACTGAAATGATGTCCCAGGGCAATTTTGTTGCAGCCAAGCTCCTGTGCCTTGCTGTATAAATAGCCCCGGCGCATGCGTGCACATAGATAGCACGGATTTTTTTCGCTCGTATTGGCAACCGCAAAGACATCCGTCTCAAAAACCGTGATTGGGATATGTAAAAGCTCTGCGTTGCTCTCGATTTTCTGTCGGTTGATCTCGTTGTAGCCAGGATCCATGACAAGAAAAACCAGCTCAAATTTCACCTTGCTGTGACGCTGCAGCTCCTGCATCAGCTTTGCCATCAGCATCGAATCCTTTCCACCTGAAATACAGACGGCGATCTTATCTCCCTCGTTTACCAGCTCATACCGCTGTACCGCCTCGATAAAGGGTCGCCAGATCTCCTTGCGGAATTTTTTAATAATGCTTCTTTCTATATTCTGGTAAGGCTCCAGTTCTCTTGCCATAGTTTTACTCTCTTTCTTTACAACACTCCAAAAACACCTGCAAAAAGGTATCCAGCTCTTTTTTCGTCGTCAGATGGCTTAAGCTGATCCGGAAAGAATTCATCGCCCGATTTCTATCCCGACAGACCGCATAAACCGCCTTTGACGGCGTACCTTCTACCGCGCAGGCAGACTTGACTGACACGCAGATGCCCTTTTCATTCAATGCCTGCTGCATGCGCGTCCCGCGGATTCCCTTTACGCTCACGTTCAAAATATGCGGCACTGCGTCCTCCGGGCTGTTGATTGACACACCCGGAATTTTGGACAGTTCTTCCCTTAAAAACCGGTTATATCCGGACACCGTTTCATATCGTTCCTTCTGATGGCTGATTGCATCTGACAGCGCACATTTAGCTGCCGCCGCAAGGCTGAGCGCAGGCGTCCCGCTGCGGTAAATCGTCGTGCTGTGCCCGCCGTGGATCAGCGGCTCCAAAATCAGGTCCTTTTTCTTATATAAAATGCCGCTTCCGTTTAAACCGTAAAATTTATGTGGTGTAAAACTCAACGTATCGATCCCGTCCAGACAGACCGGAATTTTCCCCATCGCCTGCGTCGCATCCACATGCAGACGGCAGCCCGGGAAGTCTCTTAATATCTCTGCAATCTCTGAAACCGGCTGAATTGTCCCCAGCTCACTGTCCACCAGACAGACAGATACTAGAATCGTGTCCCGGCGCAGAAGCTCCCGCAGATGCTCTAAATCGATTTTTCCGTTTCGGTCAATGTCGACCAGATCCACCTCAAAGCCCTGCTCCTGCAGCGCAGTCAGACACCCGCCCACCGAAGAATGCTCCAGCGCAGTGGAAATAATATGCATGCCTCTCGAACGCGCCAGCGCAGCGATTCCTTTTAACGCCGTATTGTTGGATTCGCTTGCACAGGAAGTATATATTATCTCCTCCGGCGCAGCCCCCATCAGCCCGGCAATCGATACCGTAATCTCATCCATCCGCTCCTTGGCGGCTTTTCCGGCATCGTGCGTGGAATTCGGGTTTCCAAAAAACTCCCGCTCCGTCTCACAAAAACACCGGAGCACATCCTCCGAAACCGGCGTATTTGCCGAATAATCCAGATAGATCATTATGCCTGTTCTCCCCGCACGCCTGTTAAATCTCTCACAATCTCGCCTGCCACGATCAGCCCAGCAACCGCAGGCACGAACGCATTGCTTCCGGGGACCTGTCTCCTCTGAGTACATTTCCGCGCTGTTCCAGGCGGGCAAATACAGTTTGTCTTACAGCTGATCGCCATTTCGTCCACCGGCGTCATAGCTGGCTCTTTGGAATATACAACCTTTAAATGGCGCACTCTTCTTTTTTTGAGCTCCCGCCGCATGACGCGCGCCAGCGGACAGCCGGACGTCTTATAAATATCCGCCACCTCAAACGCGGACGCATCCATCTTGTTGCCCGCTCCCATGCAGCTGATGATCGGCGTATTGCTCTTTTGTGCCTGCATCACCAGCTCGATTTTACCGGTCACGGTATCGATTGCGTCCACAACATAGTCATACTGGGAAAAATCGAACTGATCCGCCGTATCCGGCATGTAAAACATTTTGTAGGTATGGACCACGGCATCCGGGTTGATCTCCAAAATCCGCTCTTTTGCCACATCTACTTTATATTTTCCGACGGTTTTGCGAGTTGCAATGATCTGTCTGTTCAAATTCGTCAGACAAACTTTATCGTCATCGATCAGGTCAAGGGTTCCAACGCCGCTTCTGGCAAGCGCTTCTACCGTATACCCGCCGACGCCGCCAATGCCAAACACAGCAACTCTTGCATTTTTCAGACGTTCCATTCCGTCTTTCCCCAACAATAATTCCGTTCTTGAAAACTGATTTAACATGTATTTCTCCCGTTCTTGAAAACTCCTGACAGCATTTTTAAATGTACCCCACTATTCCTACCTTGTCAATAGGAAAGTACGCGCCTCAGAGTTCAGAAAACCAGATCACCTTCGCTGGATTCGACGGATGCGCCCCGATATGCTTTTCCATCCATACCATGTTATACCAACGGTCGAACTTATACCCGCACTGGTAAAACTCCCCAACCATCCGGTAGCCAAGGTGCGTATGGAAGCGTACGCTGTCTTTGTTCAGATGCTCGTCCTCTGTTTCCGGATAGGCGATGCAGGCGTTTAAATTCAGGATATGCTGCCGGGAAAGCTGTTCTTCCAACGCTTTATACATAGCTTTCCCGATTCCTTCTCCTTTCTGAAGCTCTGAGACGTAGATGGAGGTCTCCACCGCCCAGTCATAGGCCGGACGGGCATGAAAGGCCCCCGCATAAGCATAACCGACAATTTTCCCATTTTTTTCTGCGACCAGATAGGGATATTTTTTCAGCGTTTCCTGGATTCTGCAGCAAAATTCCTCTATAGAGGGAACCTCATATTCGAATGTGATTGCTGTTTTTTCTACATAGGGCGCATAAATTGCCAGAAGTGCTTCGGCATCTTCCTTAGTCGCTACCCTGATCTGTAATTTGTTTTTTTCCATATGGTTCCCCTTTATTTGTCCTCATAGGAAAAAGTGATCTGCTGCCGGTTCGCATCCACCACAGCGTCCACCCCGAACGGAATAATACATCTTGGCGTCGCATGTCCGATATTGACGTTTGCCACAATGGGAAGCGTCGGATCAGCCACTTCTTCTACGAGTATTTTTTTATATTCTTCAAAATACAGTTCATCCATCGGCTTGCCGCAAATGATTCCGGAAATCACCTCGAAAATCCCGGTCTTTTTCAACGTCTGAACCATTTTTCGGTACAGCTGCGGCACTGGCTGCTCTTCGCAGGTTTCCAGAAGCAAAATTTTTCCTGCCCAGTCCTCCTTTGGCGGAAACAGCTCATACTTTTCACACATCGAAACTGAGTCTGCGTAGCGGCTGTTATCGAAAATATCATACAGCACTTCCAGACAGCCGCCGAGAATTTTTCCCTGAAAAACAGGACTTCCCTGTAGCAGCAAAAAGCCTTCGTTTGGATGTGCGGTTCTCGGCGTGCCGACTGCAGCAGGCGACCAGTCCGTCCGTTCCTCATACCAGACGTCGCTCGGCTCAATTTTTGCAATTTTCCCGGTCCGAATCAGCTCTTCAAAATAGGTTGCCGTATATGGAAGCATTTCATGATCCATCTCACAGATATCCGCCAGAAACGACTGTCCGTAAAACGTATTCAGCCCCAGTTTATGCAGCATCAGGTGGTTGATCGTCGTATCGGAAAACCCCAGAAAGATTTTTTTGTTCAGCGCTTTTTGCAATTCCTTATGTTCAAACAGATACGGCAGCAGCCGATAGGTATCGTCCCCACCGATCGCGCACAGGATCATATCGATGGAATCGTCCGAAAATGCTTGTAAAAAATCCTTTGCCCGATCTTCTGGATGATTTTTGACGTATTCGATGCCTTTTTGCGCATGCGGCATCATAATGACGTTTAAGCCATATTCCTTTAGTCTCCGGATTCCGATTTCCACTTCATGTGCCGCAAAGGCTTCTCCGATCGTACCGGAGGACAGGCTTACGATTGCGATGTTTTTTACCATTCTTTCCTCTCATTTCTGCGCACGCTTTTTACGCATGTCGAGTTTGTATCAAGTGCACGCAGATACAAATCTCGTGATTGAAAATTTTATTCATGACAATAGAATGCTCGCAGAGCGTGCATTCTATTGTTTTTCAATCTTTCGTCCTCAAAGCTTTCAAATGCAGGTTACGACATCTTCAAGGTTCCGTTTCGGAACGACATAATTTCCGTCTCCATCCAGATGGTAGCGGATATCGCCATCCTTTTCGACATTCTCAATCCTGCTGATATGGGATGGATAACCAAATGCCACCACCGTATGCAGCTTCTGATCCTCCGTCAATCCAAACAGCTCCGAAAGCTTTTGCCGGTTGCACGCGCCTATGATACAGCTTCCGACCCCATGATTCCACGCTGCCAGCGTCATATTCGAAATCGCCAGCCCGGCGTCCGTATCGCAGTTCGGGTTGATTTTCAAATTCTGCACCACGCCGATAAACAGCACCGGCTCTTCTCCAGCCTTCGGCTGTCCCTGTTCCTTCGGAAGATATGCCGCCCACTTCGTCTCTGCAAAAACCTCCTGCACCTTTTGGGGCGTTTTCACAACGACATAGCTCAACGGCTGTTTATTCGCCGCGCTGGACGCGTACCGCGCCGCCGTCAGGATCTCTGCCAGAATTTCCTCCGAAATGGGCTTTTGGCAAAATCTCCGGTAAGTTCGTCTTTCTTTTAACAAATTCATCAGATCATTCATATGGATTTCCTCTGTTTTTCGCATTCTTTTCCTCTGTCCGGGCAGTTATAAAGCTGCTTCCATTTTGCAGCTGCAATGGCTTCCAGTTCTGCGCGCAGTCCATCCCGGATCGCCTGCATATGGATGCTGTCCTGATAGCAGCCGACTCCTGCGCCCAAAATTGCCTGCGGCAGATTGTTGCAGACGTTTAACCGGAACTTACTCCAGATTTCCTCCTGAATATGCTCTGTTACCCGAAAATGAATCCCCGTATCCGCAAACAAATCCTTGACCACCTGCACGCGCTCACTTTCAAACGGTTCCGCCGGCTCGCCGAACACAATACCGATGGTCGTCTCCGGATCGAACTGACACCCATCCGCCGTTCTACGGGATGCAACCTTGATCAGCGCCGGAAGCACATGGGACGCTCCGATCTTTTCTCCAATCCGTTCTTCACTGTCCACGCCATGCGCTTCCTGTGCGTTCCAGACCTCCGGGCGGTAAATCTTCTGATTGATCCTGCAGCCGTTTATTTTTAACCGTTCTGCCCGTTCTCCGTCTGCAATCACGCCAAGCCTGATATTTTCTTTTTGGGAAAGTCCCCAGATGACATAGGAACCTACCGCGCCTGCTCCCAACACTGCAGCCGATTTTATTTCTGCCATTTTTTTCTGCCTTTCATGATTTTAGGATAAAACTCGTTTCATCACAATGTACTCTTTTTCCTGTAGTACCGTAAATTGAGATTTCACCTGTTTTAAGAGATTTAATAACTGTTATATTTTGTTATTAAATTCTCCGCAAACCCTTGAAAACACTGGATTTGTCACAGGTGAGTTTTCCCTTATTGTTTCCCTTGTGTTATATCGTCCCACCAGTGTTTACGAACTCTG
>OBAM01002332.1_pt1 | contig 10321 bp, 9 predicted proteins | sample 1517751 | NCBI WGS metagenome assembly OBAM01 (sample SAMN04571703, study PRJEB22368) | human gut metagenome | biome: human gut; material: stool | host: Homo sapiens | place: Luxembourg | collected 2012-10-18
CGTTGCAGAAAACATTTCTTCCAAACACATTGCCTGTGCTGCAAGCTGCAATCTGTCCGCATCTATAGATTTTGCTTTTCCTTTTTTGTATTCTACCGGATAAATCAAATACGTTCCTCTATGTCCATGAAGCCGTATCCCATCTTCACATTTATGAAACTCCACAAGGTCACATTCTCCGCTTACTCCCATAGTTCTTGATGAAACCGGTAATGCCCGAACCAGAATAGTATCTTTACGTTTCTCTGTCAGATAAGGATCGTGAACTTTTTTATGCATTAATTCTCCAATTACTGTATGCACGTTTTCTGCCCACTGCTGTTCCACATGAATTAATGCCCACTGTCTTCTGCAAAATTTAAAATGCTGAATACCTGATATCATCAAATAATCATCTTCTGTATACTCCATCAAATCATCCTTTGCACTTCTACAGAATCTGGAATCCTATCGTTATGTACTTCAACAATATAATCCTGATATTTCCTTGGATATTCAATTTCTTCCTTTCGTGTTACTTCAACTGCATCAAACAGTTTATATGCCGGACAGTCTCCCAATTCTTTGCTGTGTTTGAATACGATCAGTTCACGTACTGCCATTTTTCCTCGAGCTGCAGAATGATCATTCTCAAACATATTTATAATCGCATCCCACAGAAGTTCCAGATCCTCTTCTGTAAAACCAGTCGTTTTTCGTGCCAGATTCGCGGAAATAAATCCTTCCGCACGATACAGTGCATACGGAACAATACTTTTTCTTCCCATTTCTGTACTCTTGTTCTCTGCATCTTTTTCTGTTGTAATTGCCACACGGGTAATTGTAACTTCCTGACTGATCACTGGATCAATACTTCTTGCAAATCCAATCTGGACTGGTCCCCGTACCTGTCCACAATTCAGAGAAGCTTTTACAAATGTAGTCATAACAGCTCCAAAAGTTCTGATGTCATAGTAGTTCTCACACATGTAATTTTTCAGTTTCAAGTCTACATCCGGATCACTTTTTTTCAATTTTTTTAAGGCTTCCGTAACCTTTTTATCTTCTGTTTCTTTTATTCCGACACTTTCACATGCCGTTCTGTCACTGCGGTTCAACGGTACATCTTCTTTAATATAAATTTTGTATCCCTGTTCATCTTCCTTTACAGTTTCTACATAATTCCGGATTTTTCTTTTCAGGCAGACATCTGTGACAAGTCCCAAGCCGCTCTCCGGATCGATTCGCGGCATATTTCCAGCATCTGGGTCTCCGTTCGGATTACCATTTTCCACATCAAATAATACTACAAACTCATATCTGTTTTTGATAACCTCGCTCATTTATTTTTCCTCCCTTTTCTTATATTTTTTCTGCATCTGATGGTAATAACCAAGAATAAATTTTCCCTGTTCTTCCAAAGACAAACGTTTGGGATATATTTCAAGCTTATCCATAATCTCTGTCAGAAGCTTTTCATAATATATCTTTGAACTTTCTTTTTCCCTTTCCAACTTCTTGATATGACTGTTTTTTAACTTAATCAGTACTGGAAATACCGATGCCGGTGTAGCACATGCTGAGTTAAAATACCTATCTCGAATTGTAGACTTTATTCCCGGATTTGCATCCATCTGAATAGATTCCAGAACAGAAAATAATCGTCCTAACACATATGCTGTATCTGTATACTCTTCATTTAAGCCCATATATGTATCCCCTTCCATATTTTTGTAATTTTTTATCATATATGCTTTTATGATTGCAGCTCTTTCCCATGTTACTCTTCCCTGCTCTGCTCGTATTCGAATTAATGTATCTGTGTACAAACTCACAGGATATCTGGCATCCTGTAAAATTGCCAAAAGCACCATTGCTGCCATATTCGAAACAGGTCTTTTATCTTTGGAATTTAGATTTGCAGTTGCCTTGAGTATATCATCTACACCCAGATATTCATAATCTATATAACTCGGTCTGATAATTTTCATCCGTTCATAATGCTGTGCCAGATTTTTCATAATGTTTCCAAAAGAATTTTGATAAAAAAATCTCACGAACAATCTGGCTGCATTAGGTGCAAGACACAAAATATAAAATTTCTGCGCGGGGTTTAGTTCTATATCATCAACCACAACCGGTCTGTTCTTTCTGAGATTCTCAAAAATACTATGAATTTCATCCTGATTGTCCTTTACTGGATTTAGCAGTGCCAACAACGCATCCTGATACTCTTGCTTCGCCGCTTCTGCCCAATAAACAATTATCGAATCTCCAATAGAAAATGTATATTCTCTTTGTGCCAAAAGATAATTCAATGCACTTGTATATGCAAACTCAGCATATTTTCCGACGGGAGCATTGTAGCTCTGCTCTTTTCCATAAGATTCAAATGCTGGTGCATTAAAAGAAACCAGTGCTGCACCACTCGACTGGGCTCCCGGAACGCCTTTTATATTTCTGTGAATTCTCGAAATCTCTGTTTTTTCTCCTGTTACCAGACAAGTCCCCTCTGCATCAGACACATTTTCTTTATTATTGTTATCCCATATCTGTCCAATTTCATCGTCATCCTGGGCATATTTTTCATTCATACAAAAAATAAGATTTCCACTATCTGTGATGTCTTCCCATTTTTCCATAACACCTGGATTTTCTTTTGCTTTCTCCGGATTCCATTTACGAAAAAAAGCACAGATAGCTTGAGCCATTTCATCAGAAGCATTCTGTAATAAATTCAAATGTCTTTCTTTCGCTGCTTCAAAACATTCCAGAATTCGTTTCCCGGTACCATCTTTATCAATGCCAAGCAGATATTTTGAATTATCACATAAAAAGTTAGATGAAACTCCTGAAGAACGTGTTACCATTGCGGGGACTGTCATAAGCTGTGGAATCCAGCTCTGCTTTTTTCCCATTTGTTCTTCTCTTTTGAGCCAGACTATATCTTTTATGTCGCCACTTTTAGACAAATTGATTCCATAGGAAACTTTTGCCTGGCACCATCCCTGCCTCGGTAATTTTCCCTGCTCTGCTAAATTTTCATAATACTCCATTAACGCCTGCAGTATCATCGGATCACCTCACAATTCCGCAGATCTATCACACCTTGCTTCATAACTGCTCTGAAAAACATCGGCATGAGATTTTCTTTGTCTGAATAGTCAAGATCATATAACATAAATCCAAGGTCTTTCTCGTCCACAACATCATATGCCGTATGAATTTCTTCTTCCTGACATAATTCAAAATTTGCTGGAAATTCACGACATCCAAAATATGGCATATGGTAACATTCTCCCCGTCTCAACCTTCTCATGATAATATCTTTAAACTTTCCTGGATTGTCTGTTTCATTCGCTTTTTCAGTCATTTCAAAATGTGCTTCAATAACATACTCCACATCACTCAACAATAACGATGCCCTCTGTACAATCTCTTCTTTCGTACTTAAATACAATGGTTTCTTCCCTCCATTGTAAGACTCAAGTACTTTGCTCGCCGATACCTTACTTTTTACTTCATTTCTCCGCACACTGGTAAACTTAATTGGTTTTTTTACATAAATTTTGTCAATTATCCATCGCATACCAGGATGCCAATAAATAGCTTCCAGAATCCCCCGTGCCGCTGACGGCGTCATCACATCATAAGAACAACGTTCCACTTTCATTTCAGGTCTGGAAAACAAAGCATAACTGCCCCAGACTCTGACCTTTACCCCCATACCCATAAACAATTCCTCTTTTCTGTGCTATAATATTTCTCCAGCCTGATAACATGCTGCTATATACTCTCTTGACTGATAATAAAAATCTGTATTAAAATCTGAAATATGCCTGTCTATCCAGGAATGATAAATTTCCCAAATTCCCGTTTCAATTTCGGCATCGTCATATATGTCTTCAATCAGTCTCTCATACACTTCCCCAATATCCCAATAATTAGGAACCGCATACTTACAAGCTGACACATTATCAAAATCTCCCTCACTAATTTCACATCGTTCAATGAATTCTGCAGCCACTTTTTCTATTGGTTCACAATGAAACACATCTGCATATTTATAAATTTGTTTTATATTTTTCCTGCCAAGATAATCTACAATTCGAGAACGAGGCTGTTTCTCCAATCTTCCCATATATTCAATCAAACTGCAGGTAAAAAAAAGATTATTATTATTTTTCGCTGCCATATACAACCTCGCTTCCTACAAATTTAAGAGTGTCTAATGCCTGAATTGTATGAAAACTAATCTGATGCGTTGGATATTTAAATTTTACCAGTTCCCAGAAAGCAACTCTTGAAATTTTTCCATCCAGATAATTTTGCAGATAATTGTAAATGGTATCATCTGCCATTGGACCTTCTACAATATCATATGAATGAGATTGTCCATTTCGACAGGCAATAATAAAATCTAGCCATTCCTCTGTCATTTTTTCAAATTTAAGAATTTTTAATTCAGTATTTTCTGTATATTCGTATTTATTAATATATCCTTCTTCCCCATATCTTGTTGCCCACCGTTCTGCCTGCTTTTCAATGTTTGTGCAATAAAATCCAAAATAAAAATCTTTATTGAATCGGGCTCTCCTGATTTCTGGATATTCTACGATTTCTTTGCTTCCATGATACAGAATCATATGAACCTCCTTTTTCTGTAAATTGTATTTATATTAGCATATTATCCTTTATATTTGTCTGATATTTCAAATATACTACACTTGTAACGATTACACAATACTAATCTTTCAAATTCATTATATCTAATTTTATTGAATTTTACTTCAACATATATTATACTTTAATATGTCAGGAACTAATTAACCTGCGGATTGAAACAATAACTTTAGTTATAAAAACTAAAATATGGGAAGTTAAAAGCATGTAAATACTTTTAGCTTCCCATTCTATACTAGTATATTTTTATCCCCAGAGCACCATTCCATCATCAATATCCAGATTCAGCCCTGTCTCCTCAGAATATTGTTCCAAATCTGTCAGCACATAAAAATCCTGAATATCTTCCGAAACAGGCCGAAGTATGCCCATACCATTATATTTGTCAAATTTCTGATCATAGACAGTCACACAATATTGAGCTGCCCGTCTCATTCCTGATCTTGTAAATCCTTTGACTTTAAGATTCTGCAATATTTTCTGTGCTTCCACTTCTGTGTTTATAAAAATTGTCTTTGTATTTTTTTCGATCAGTCTGAATTCTTTTCCGACTCTGGCAAAATTATATAGTCCTCCTTTTAATTCTTCGCAGATTTTCTTTTTATCCAGACTTTCTCCTCTGAAATGATAAAGCATTTGAAAATACTTCGTTATTGTTTCCAAATCTTCGATTTTACATTCATCTGTAAGCAGACTCTCAGAAACATCTATCTGCTGCTGTTGACCTGGAACTGCTTCTTTTTCCTCAAACTGAAAAATTACTACTTTACTCTCTTCTGTAGTTCTGTTTCCTTCTCTGTTGCATCTTCCGGCTGCCTGAATCATAGAATCTACCCCAGCGATTTGTCTGTACACCGTATAAAAATCCAGATCCACACCAGCCTCCACAAGACTTGTTGAAATAAGTATACATTTTTCTTTATTTGCCAGTCTCTCTTTTACCTGCTTTAATACACGTTTTCTGTGTTTTGGATACATACTTGTAGATAAATGAAAAATACCCTTCCCCTTTAGTTCATGATATATTTTTTGCGCTCTTTTCTTTGTATTCACGATGCACAATGCCTGTGTTTCCTCCAGCAGATAATTTTTCAATGCTTCTTCTGATAATTTACCAATATTTTCCAAATGTACTCTCTTGAAAAATGTGAACTGTTTTTCCATTCTTGGACAAAGTTCTGTAATCTGTTTTATATTTTTAAAAAATGGATCTAATGCCGGCTGTGTAGCTGTGCATAACACTGCACTTACTTCATAATTTATTACCAATTCTTCTATGGCTGTCAGACATGGTTTCAGATAATCATTCGGCAGCATCTGAGCTTCATCAAATATGATCACACTGTTTGCCATATTATGAAGTTTCCTGCATTTTGATGATTTATTTGCAAACAGGGATTCAAAAAACTGCACGTTTGTAGTAACTATCACCGGTTTATCCCAGTTCTCAGAAGCTAACTGCATCGGTTTCAATTCTTCTGTACTCTCGTAATCCACATTGCAATGATTTTCCAGCACATTCTGATCTCCCAATATTTCACGGAAAACTCCAGCATTTTGTTCAATAATACTGGTATATGGAATCACATAAATAATTCTATCCATATGATGTTTTACTGCATGTCTTAGTGCAAATGCCAGCGATGCAATTGTTTTTCCTCCACCAGTTGGTACAGTCAGTCGGAAAAGTCCCTTTTCTTTTTCTCCAGCATCCAGACATGCTCTTAAAATTTCTGTTCTTCTGCCATTTACACTTTCAATTTCTTTATTTTCAAGCCATCCTGCAATATGTTTCTCTAATTTTTCCAAAAGCTGCGGCATATTTTCTCCCTGTTGCCGCCCTGTATTTCCATTTACCATAAATTCTTCAGTATCAAGGAAATCTGCGTCTACAAGACAGGAATACAGCATTCGCATAAACATCCCCAAAGAAAATTCTGCATTGGTAGTTTTATTTATATCAATAGGCACTGTTTTTAATTCTGGAATACAAATCTCTTTTTTATACGCTTGAAAATCTTCTATTTTTTTCTTTCTTCTTCCATTTAAAGTTGGAGAATTCCCCGCATCACTCTTTCCACCTGCATCCGGCAGACCAGCATGGTGACCGGCAATACAGTATTCCATAAATGGATACATTCCTCCCAGTTCTAAACAGACTCTTGCTCCTGCAGTAGCATGGTCTACTTTTATATCTTCACCCCGAATTCTCCTTTGAAATTTATCACTGTATTTTCCTAGATCATGCAGCATTCCACAGCAATACCCCCATTCACCCTTGCCAAAGACTTCAGCAAATTCTTTCGCTTTTTCTGCTGTTCCAGTTAGATGATCTAATAATAGCTGTTCTCTATCTTCCTCTCGATGTGCAATATACTTCATACATTTCTCCCCAAAAAGTAATATATTTCTATCTTTCATCTCCTGTATTTTTTCGTGTTCGATTAATTCGATCAATCTCTTCTTTAATAATGTTTCCCAATGACTTCACATCCACCTCTACATTGTCTGCAGCAACGGATTTGTCCGCAAACGCATTAAATATCGCCTGTTTTTCAGCCAGCATTTCTGTTATTCTTTCATCAATTGTATTTTCGCAGAGCAAACGATAAACCAGTACATTCCTAGCTTGTCCCATCCTGTAGGCTCTTGCAATAGCCTGATTTTCTATGGAGGGTTTCAACTGTGGTTCGCAAAAAATCACAACACTGGCTGATTGTATATTTAGTCCTGTTCCACCAGCAATAATCTGTGAAATTAACACCTTTCCTGCTGGCGCATTGTCAAAATCATCAATAATTTCCTGTCTTCTATTCGGTGTCACCGAACCATTGATCGGTTCCGTGCACTGACTGCCAAGTAACTCAGATATTTTTTCTATTACATCCAAATAAAATGAGAATATGATTACTTTTCGGCCTTCCGCTTTTGCCTCTTCAATAATTTCAAGCATTCTTGTTGCTTTGCTTGATTTGCTTAAGTCATTTACATTCCAGGAAACTCTACGCACTGCATTAAAATTATTACCGGAAGATAAAACGCTTTCTTCTATAATATACAGGTGCAACTTTCTCCCTGAATTGGGGCGCTGAGGATAACATTTCCATTCCCTTAACTTCTCTTTCAATTCTCGGCTACAGAATATCAATCAGATTTGTCATCTCTTCTACTTTATTTTCTAATGCAGTTCCCGTCATAAATAATAATCGATCTGCATGACTGCTTAAACGTTTTGTGTTCATAGAGCGACGTGCTTCAGGATTTTTTATATAATGTGCTTCATCAACAATAAGTAAAGTATATCTGAACAAATCTGGAAGGTCAAAGTAAGAAGTTGTCTCATATGTTGTTACCGCAACGCCTCCTGATCGTATCCATTCCTGTAATGCTGCATTCCTTCCGCTTCCATGTACTTTTATGACTCTTAATTTACTGAACTTTTGAATTTCACGGCACCAGTTGATGATTACACTTGCCGGACATAACACAACAAAATGCGTTGCACCCGTATTTTTTAGGGAAACCATTGTTGCTATTGCCTGTACTGTTTTACCAAGTCCCATCTCATCTCCCAGGAGGACTTTGCCCTGATGCAGAATATACTTGACTCCCCATTCTTGATATCTACGCAGGTCACACAAAAGTCCATCCGGGAAAAAGCATTCATCCTGAACTTCTCGTGCCAGGTCTTCTGGCAATCCATAGACAGCATCCTGATTTCCCAACATTCCGGGAACTGTCTCTTCCAGAATATTAGTAAAACGAATGGGCTGTTTTTGAAACTCATTCCAGGCCTCTTCATCAGATATTAATTCTAAATCTTGCTTTTCTTTTTCTAATTCGAAAGCCTTCTCACCATATTCACCATTTAGTTTTTCCTGAAGATATTTATAGTTCTTGATTACTCTTTGTTTTTTATCAGAAGAGGTAAATAGCCACTTAAAGAATCCCGTTACTGAACGAACCTCCTCCAATGCACTTTTCAGTTCTATATTGTTCTGCTCGAATAAGAGTATCGCTTCGTTGCTCAGTTTACTTGCTCTCTGATATTGAATAACTGCCATAACAATATTTGTTGTATCCGCGGTTCTATTATCAGCACTCAGTTTCAGTTTTGTTGTCTTGGCTACGGTATCAGCTGCTTCGGAAACAATTTTTTTGATTCGATATGCTCCATCTTCACTAATTCCTCGAACTGAAGCTATTTGATATTTTGAGGCAGTGAAAATATCTGCATAATTTGTAAATCCATTTTCTCGTAATGCTTTTACACGTATTCCCTTTTTATCTCGGTTTACTTCTTCAATCGGAATATCCTTTAATATTTTTAAAACTTCTGAAGCAGAATAAAGTCCTGTAGTTTTTTTAATTTTGTCATTATATTTTTGTTCAGTTAGTTTGAGTTCTTCAAGCTTATTTTCTATTTCATTATGCCGGGCAATTAAACTTTTACATCTGAAAAAGAAAATGTTCTTTTCTGTTTCATACCTTAATCCAACCTTTTTTTGATTAATAATCCTTTTTAATTTTACCAGTCCCTATCTTGATTTTCCATATCAAATTTTCACTCCCATCCCCATTTGACAGTCCACCCTGATTGTGCTTTAATGAGGGTACAAAAAATTAGGAGGCAATAACTATGGGACTTCTTATAATCAGTTCTATGATGGTCTTAGGCGGTATGTATCTGATCTTTGCTTTTGTATGGTGGATTTTGCAGATCATCGCAAACTGGAATATTTTTACCAAAGCCGGTGAGGCAGGGTGGAAAAGCCTTATTCCGATCTACGGTGATTATGTTTCCTACAAAATTGCCTGGCAGACATCTTATTTCTGGCTGAATTTTATCCTTGGAATATTACTTTCTTATGTATCAAATGCCAATCTTAATGAAAGCATGTTTCTCTCACTGATCGTTATTCTGCTTAAGATTGCGCTTACAGTGATCAATATCATGTATTGCGTAAAACTTGCAAGAGCATTCGGACGTGGTATTGGATTTGCGATCGGACTCATCTTATTACAGCCAATCTTCTTACTGATTCTTGGCTTTGGCTCTGACCAGTACTACGGTGCAGACAGATAATACAGACACATAGCTCTTATAATGAACGAAGGCATCTGAGATTTTCTCCCAGATGCCTTTTTCTTATTTAATATTCTGATTTGACTGCCCAGCGCATTTTGGTTGATCTGGCGCGTCCGTTCTGGGCGCATTCCTGTGCGGATGGACGTACGACATCTTTTGCATAATCGGAATAGATTCCTGCTTTGTATCCTGCCTTGAGGGCTTTTTTAACAAGCTTGTCCTCTCCGGAGTGGAAAGTCAGGATTGCCACACGTCCGCCCGGTTTCAGTGCATCAGGAAGTTTTTCCATAAATTCATAAAGAACTTCAAATTCACGATTCACATCGATTCTAAGTGCCTGGAATACTCGCTGACAAGTCTTACGGACGGTATCCTTCTTTTCTTTTTCCGGAAGGAAATCCAGTGTTTTTTCTATAATCTCACGCAGTTTTGTTGTGGTATCCACACGATTTCCCTTGCGGATCTCGTCAGTGATCGCTTTTGCGATTTCCTCACAGTACGGTTCATCGGAATTCTCGTACAGCATTCCGGCAAGCTCGTCACAGCTGATCTTGTCCAGCCGCTCGGCTG
>OBAM01002340.1_pt1 | contig 10276 bp, 8 predicted proteins | sample 1517751 | NCBI WGS metagenome assembly OBAM01 (sample SAMN04571703, study PRJEB22368) | human gut metagenome | biome: human gut; material: stool | host: Homo sapiens | place: Luxembourg | collected 2012-10-18
CCACCGCAATCTTCTGATACTGTTCATCTGCGGTGAATACTCCCATTTTATGAAGTATCTGTACATTTTTACGGACAGTTGTAATTTCACCTTCCTGCATTCCGACTACATTGAATATACCATCCGGAGATTCCAGCCGCAAGTCTTCCTTTGAGAATTCTCCAACATGAACTGTATTTTTCAGTTCTGATGGACATTCTTTTACAATGATCTCTCCATCCTGATCAATTTTTCTGCCCTTATAGTAAACATCCTGGATCGTCATCTTTTCAAGATTATCCACAACAAGCAGATCTGCCTGATATCCAGGTGCAATCGCCCCAAGATGTGTTAATCCATAACATTTTGCAGAATTGATGGTTGCCATACAGATTGCATCTATCGGATTCATTCCGAGTCCGATAGCCTTACGTACATTATGGTCGATATGACCTTCTTTTTCAATATCTTCGATATGTTTATCATCTGTACAGAAGCAGAATCCCTCTCCATTCATCTGATTCTCTACGATTCCATTCACAATTGCTTTCAGATTTCTTGCAGCACTCCCTTCACGAATATGTACGATCATGCCATTTCGACGCTCTTTCATCGCATATGCAAAATCTGAACATTCATGATCTGTAGCAATTCCGGCCATCGCATATGCCTGCAGATCCATATCAGAAAGAAATGGTGCATGTCCATCCCTGACTTTATCCCTGAACAGTTCCAGTTTCTGGTGCATGGCTTCATCACCCTTTACAACTGATATGTAGTCCATGACTTCACCCAGTCCGAGAATTCTTTTTTTTGAAAGATAAGGTTCCATATCCTGTGCAGTAAGCGTGCATCCATTATCGTCGATCGCAGTTGCCGGAACACAGGATGGCATCATAACAAAAACATTGGCATCCACGTCTTCTGTCTGATTCAAAATATAATCAATGCCCTTTAATCCGGACACATTGGCCGATTCATGTGGATCTACGATAAACGTTGTCGTTCCATGCCTGGACGCCACTGTTACCAGCTCTGCCGGAGTCACAAGTGTAGATTCCAGATGCAGATGACTGTCTATAAATCCCGGACAGACATACCTGCCGCCCAGATCTGTTTCTTCTTCACCCTGGTAGTTTCCGATTCCAACGATCATTCCATCCTGAATCGCAATATCACCTTCCAGGATCTCTCTGGTAAAAACATTCACAATACGGGCATTTTTCAGTACAAATTCTGCTTTTCTCAGTCCACGGGTTACTTTTGAACATTTCTGATATTTCTGTAACTTCATAAAGCCCACACTCCTTTTTATTACTGCCCTTTACAGCAGTTCTATTTTTACCTTATTCTATTATTATCTGTGAAACTTCCGGCAGAAATTTAATCCAGTTTAATCCCGGAAAGTGCCTGTGCAAACGCATTATTTACTGGTTCTGCTGCTTCTTTCTGCTGTTTTTTCAGATATTTCTGTACGTCTCTTTTGTTGACACCGGCTCCTTCTTTGGTTCTTCTGGCCTGGAAAGATGACAGTTTCTCTTTATATCCACATACACATACAAATGTTTCTTCTTTGCCTTTGACCAGCATCTCCATTCGCTTGTGACATTTCGGACATCGTGCATTTGTTGTACGTGAAATTGTCTCTCTGTATCCGCATTCACGGTCCTGACACACCAGCAGCTTACTGTTCTTGCCATTTACTGCAAGCATTCGTTTACCACAGTTCGGACAGATCTTATTCGTCAGATTATCATGACGGAAGGTTCCCGTTCCTGTCTTGATCTCACCAACGATCTCCTCGGTATATTCGCGAATTCCATCAAGAAAGACTTTCTGTTTCAGTTTGCCTTTGGATATATCAGACAGTTTCTTTTCCCAGTCTGCTGTCAGTTCCGGCTTCTTAAGTTCTTCCGGTACAAGTTCCAGAAGCTGTTTTGCTTTGGAAGTCAGATAGATTTCATTGCCTCTCTTTTCCATAAGGAAGGTGTGGAAAAGTTTTTCAATAATATCTGCTCTGGTGGCAACTGTGCCAAGTCCACCGGTTTCTCCCAGCGTCTTTGCTGCTTGTGTATCTTTTGAGGACATATATTTCACCGGATTCTCCATTGCCGCCAGAAGCGTTGCCTCAGTAAAATGTGCCGGCGGCTTGGTCTTACCTGTTGTCAGACGAACACTGCCTATCGGAAGCTTCTCTCCCTGTTTCAATACCGGAAGCTTCTGGTCTTTCAGTGTCTGCTCTTCTTCGTCATCGTCCGTGCTTCCGCCTTCGTAAACTTCTTTCCAGCCAGCACTCACAACCGTCTTGCCACTTGCCACAAAACTCTGTCCCGCTGCCTTCCCTTCCATGGAAGTCTGTTCATATTCAAATGGAGAATAAAGAACACTCAAAAATCTCCGCACAACCATATCATAGATTTTGCGCTCTTCATTTGTCATATGATCCAGCTGTACAAACTGCTCTGTCGGAATGATTGCATGATGGTCACTGACCTTTTTATCATCCACGAAACTTCCGTTTGTATGGATTGGTTTAGTAAGCAGCGCACCGGCAAGTTTTCGATATGGGCCGGTTCCACAGGCTTTCAGTCTCTCTTTGATCGTCGGGACAACATCCTTGCCGATATAACGGGAATCCGTTCTCGGATACGTAAGTACCTTATGATTCTCATATAATCTCTGCATGATATTGAGTGTTTCTTTTGCGGAAAATCCATATTTCTGGTTTGCTTCCCGCTGCAGAGTCGTCAGATCATAAAGTCCGGGAGCCATTGTTTTCTTAGGCTTTCTGTCCACAGATACAAGTTCCAGATCCGTATTGGAAATCTTCTTCTGGATCTCCTCCGCACGCTCTTTCTGAAAAGTTCGATAGCTTCCGTTCTTCGCATCTTTCCAGGTCCACTGTATTCCACCAGCCTGCAAAGTTACTCCAAAGTAATCCTCTGGTTTAAACTTACGTATTTCTTCTTCTCTTCTCGCAATGATTGCAAGTGTCGGTGTCTGTACACGCCCGCAGGAAAGCTGTGCATTATGTTTACAGGTCAGCGCTCTTGTTCCATTGATTCCAACCAGCCAGTCTGCCTCTGCTCTGGCAACTGCCGCACGATAAAGATTATCATAATCTCTGCCGTCTTTCAGATTGTGAAATCCGTCACGAATTGCTTTATCGGTTACTGAAGATATCCACAGACGGCGAATTGGTTTGTGACATCCGGACTTATCCAGAATCCAGCGGGCAACCAGTTCTCCCTCTCTTCCGGCATCGGTTGCAATGATGATATCACCGATATCTTTTCGGAACAGCTGTGTCTTCACTGCCTGATATTGTTTGGAAGTCTGTCGGATAACGACAAGTTTCATTTTATCCGGCATCATCGGCAGAGTTTCCATATCCCATTTCATATATTTCTTATCATATTCTTCCGGATCTGCAAGTGTCACAAGATGTCCCAGGGCCCATGTTACAACATATTCTTTGCCCTCAAGGATTCCGTTACCCTTCTGGGTACAATGGAGTACTCTTGCAATATCCCTTGCTACAGATGGCTTCTCTGCTATTACCAATGACTTCATACTTCTGCCTCTTTCTCAGGTTATTATCCGTTGCTGTCTGTTTTCCCAGCAAGCTTTCAGTTAAATCTGTTTTGATGTGAGTATATCATATCCCAACAAAAAAAGGAAGGTATGTCACCTTCCAATCTTATATCCTACGCCACGCACTGTTTCAATCAGATCTCCGGCGCTTCCCAGCTTCTGCCTGAGTGTCCGGATATGTACATCCACAGTTCTGCTTTCACCATCAAATTCATATCCCCATATCTGATTCAGAAGCTGTGTTCTTGATAAAACCATTCCGCTGTTTTTCAGAAGCAGCACCAGCATCTCATACTCCTTCAATGTCAGATTAACAGGTTCCTGATCCACCGTCACTATATGTCTTCCCGGACACAGATACAGGTTTTCCAGATGGTATTCTTCTGCGCCTTTATCCTCTGCCCGACGAAGCCGTGCCTTGATACGTGAGATCAGCTCCATCATACGAAACGGCTTCGGGATATAATCATCTGCACCGCTGTCCAGTCCCATGACCACATCATATTCTGTGCCTTTGGCCGTCAGCATGATTACCGGAATCTTGCGTGTGTCCGGTCTGGTACGCAGTTTTCGTAAAATCGATATTCCGTCTTCTTCAGGAAGCATGATATCCAGAAGGATCAATGCCGGCACTTCTTTCTCCAGTTCTTTCCAGAACAGGGACGGTCGTTCAAATCCTTTTGCATCCATTCCCTGACTCTTTAATGTATATACTACAAGTTCACGAATACTCTCATCGTCTTCTACAAGATAGATCATTTATTTCCTCCTGCCTGTCTGTTTCTTCACAAACAGGTTCTTTTTTATCTTTTTGCAAAGTATAAAAAATGAACGTTAAATTTCCGGCCTGCACAGTGTTAAATGTTTGTAAATTTCTGTCGAACATGCTATGATAAAGAGAACATAAGGGAGGAACTCATGTACTATTTTTATTATAAATCCCAACTCCCGTTCCGGCAAAGGTGCTCTGATCTGGAGAGATCTGGAGAACATTCTGCGTGAACGGAATATTAAATACCAAACTTTTTTTACAGAATATAAAGGACATGCTGTTAAGCTTTCTGCTTCCATTACTGCCTCGATTCCGGAAGATAGTCAAATCAAGCTGATTGCCGTTGGCGGTGATGGTACGATACAGGAAGTCCTGAGCGGAGTAAAAGATATTTCCCGTGTCATTTTCGGCTACATTCCTACCGGATCCGGAAACGATTTCTGCCGCAGTATGAAACTTCCACAGGATCCTATGAAGGCACTCGAACTGATTCTTTCCGATAAACGTCCACATCTGATGGACATTCCTCATATTTCCTGTGGTTCCAGCAGCAGTCGTTTCGCGATCAGCTGTGGAATCGGTTTTGACGCAGCGGTATGCCATGAAGTTGGCGTCACTCCTATGAAAAAAGTCCTGAACAAAATCGGCCTCGGCAAACTGGTCTATCTCTTTGTCGCATTGAAACAGTTGCTTTTCCTGAAGCCATCTTCTATGACACTGCTCATGGATGACAATAAAAAAGAAGAGTTTTCCAAAGTATATTTTACTGCCATCATGAATCAGAAATACGAAGGCGGTGGATTCAAATTCTGTCCCGATGCCAGTCCTTCCGACGGCTATCTGGATGTGATCGTTGTAGACAGTTTGAGCAAACCCAAAGTAATATGTTGTCTTCCTACTGCTTTCTTCGGAAAACATACACATTTCAATGGTATCCACATTTTTCGCTGTAAAAAAATTGATATCCACAGTGAAGCCAGACTGGCCGTACATAAAGACGGAGAATCCGCTGGTCTTTTGCATGATTTTTCTGTATGTATGGAACCGAAACAAATCAATATGATCTCATAGAAGTAATTTCTGCAACGCAAAAAACTTCCCCATAAAGGGGAAGTTTTTTAGTTGAATCCATAGAATTTCTGACATACTTTGTAAGCAGCTACAAACATTTTGCGTCCACCTCTGCCCGGAAGATTGGCTGCACGTCCCAGAATACTGTAACGCAGTTTATGATACAGCCAGAGATCCTGTTCACGAATATACTCCAGCATTTCTTTTTTCTTATCCAGTGCTTCCTGAGTACCTGCACGTACCAGCATGATCGAGGACACGGTCGTAATGATATCCAGATAGCTGAGCATATATTTCTTAAGATGTTTACTGTCAAACTGACAATTATGGAATGCGTCCGCCATCAATTTATTGACACGGATCTGCTGGTCAATTCTCTTAATCATTACCTTTTCATTGACAGACTGATCATCTCTTCCGATAAAATAACGATAAAAATTGACATCCAGATAGTACATGTTCTTCACAAACGGAAGCGGCTCAAATGCAAACAGGTTATCCACATAGAATGTATGCTTCGGCAATTCCAATCCACATTCGTGAAGCAGTTTTGTACGATAAATAATAGAATGCATCAACAGATATTTACCTTTTGACATATGCACACTGTCCCATCCGAAAATTTCATTCACCGGAAGACAATGTCTGTACTGCATGACTTTTTTTCTGGAAGCACCCTGTTTTTCATATACAAAATTGCTGATCAGCATATCCAGTGTTTTTGGTCCTCTTGTCAGTTCTTCAAGTGTTTTTAAGATTTGTTTATATGCCTCTTCATTTACCCAGTCATCACTGTCAACAACTTTGAAATAAAGGCCTGTCGCATTACGGATTCCGGCATTTACTGCTTCACCATGACCACCGTTTTCCTGATGAATAGCTTTTATGATCGTCGGATATTTTTCGGCATAAGCATCCGCAATCTCAGCAGTTCGGTCAGAAGAACCATCATTGACCACAAGGATCTCCACTTCTTCTCCACCTTTTAACAAAGATTCGATACATTTCTCCATATATGCTTCTGAATTATAACACGGAATTGCTATACTCAACAATTTCATTTTCCAGATTCCTCCTTCATGTATTTTACATAAGCTCTGAATGCAGACGGAATCGCGTACTGCTTTTCAGACTGTTTTTTCTCAGCAAAAATAAATGGCAATCCTCTGTCTGTGTCCAGAGCTGCCACCCGAATCAGATATCCGGTCATCCTCCATTCAATATGCGAAAAAATATGCTTCGCATCCGGAAGTTTCTCAATATATAGCGGTTCCAGCTGCATATTTTTTACCTTATCCAGCACTTCCTCCCGTGTAAGATGGCCCAGGAGATTCGGAAGCTCATATAATCCGGCAAGAAGACCTTTTTCCGGTCGTTTCTGTATAGCAGTTTTCTCTCCGTCCTGAATCACAAGCACTGTCCTGTTTTGCAGAATACGCTCCTTCTTCGGTGCTTTGACCGGCAGCTCCTCTACTGTTCCGTGTCTGTATGCAAGACAGTACTCCGACACCGGACATGCTTCACAGCGTGCTGATCCATTCGGTACACAAACCACTGCCCCAAGTTCCATCAGCGCCTGATTAAAATCTCCTGGTGTCTCTTCCGGCATTATCCCCAAAAGGTTTTCTTCAATCTGCCGGCGTACTGACTGTTTCATAATATCCTGTCTGTCCTCTGTAATTCTGGATATCACACGAAGAACATTTCCATCTACTGCCGGTACCGGAATCTGATAAGCAATGGATGCGATCGCACCTGCTGTGTAATTCCCGATTCCTTTCAGACTCAGCAGTTCTTCGTAAGAAGCCGGAAGTTCTCCCTTGTATTCACAAACTACCGTCCGGGCTGCCGTCTGCATATTGCGGACGCGATTATAATATCCCAGACCTTCCCAGAGCTTCATCAGCTTCTCTTCCGGGCATTCTGCCAAAGCCTGGACATCTGGAAGCTCTCCGATAAAACGCTGAAAATAAGGCTTCACGGCCTCAACCCTTGTCTGCTGAAGCATAATCTCCGATACCCACGTATAGTAGGCATTGTTCTGATCTCGCCAGGGAAGAATCCGTTTATTCTGTCTGTACCAGTCTGTAAGAGGTTGTACGATTTCATTCAGCATGCTTCTTTCTTTTATCTGATCATTTTTCATCTTTTACCCTCAGTATGTTTTAGTATAACATAATTTCAGCCAAATGCCAGTTGATTTTTTTTATTTTACCGGATAGAATGTTATTACTTGGGATTATACCTGTAAATAATTATCTCCCATTACTAAAATTAATATTATTTTTGATACGAAAGGACCCTATTATGGACAGTATTATTTTTGATGTTGATGGAACTCTGTGGGATTCAACAGAAAGTGTTGCTCAGTCCTGGACCGCATATCTGCAGGAAAAAGAACATATGGATATTACCCTGACATCAGCCCGTCTGATGACACTTTTTGGACAGACTCTGTCTGATATCGCACGCCAGATTTTCCCTGACTGTTCAGAAGCAGAACAGCTTCGCCTTATTGATGGATGCTGCCAGGCCGAACATGAAGCTCTCTTAAAAAAATGTGCCCCACTTTATGAGGATCTTGAAAAAATGCTGCAGATCATGTATAAGAAATATCCACTCTATATTGTCAGTAACAGTCAGAGTGGCTATATTGAAGTTTTTCTTCAGACATCAGGTCTTGAAAAATATTTCAAAGGTCATCTTTGTAATGGAGATACCGGTCTGGACAAAGGCTCCAATATCCGTAAACTTGCAGACACATATGATCTGAAATCCCCCGTATATGTCGGTGATACGTTTGGCGATTACCAGGCATGCCAGAAAGCAAATGTTCCCTTTATCTTTGCTGAATACGGATTCGGAGAAGTTCCAAAACCGGATGCACGCATCTGCAAACCAATGGATCTTGTCAATATTTCTTTATAAATTCTCTCAAACAAAACAGGCACGGAAGATTTTTATCTCCCATGCCTTGTTTTATCTTTGTATTTATTTCTTGATGCATTTCTTTTTCAGGTATACCACAAATCCTACAAGAATCGCAAGAATTGCAAGAATATAAATAAACTTTGCAGTAAGACTTGTTGTGTAGGAATCTATAAATGTCACGATACCAAACAGAATCAATGTCACTCCGGATCCCTTAGTCATTTTTTTCTCATCATACTTTTCTTTGCGAAGTTTTGTGTTTCCACCCTTCAGAAAAATATCGCCATGTCCTGTCAGAAGCATGATTCCAACGATCAATGCTATTCCCGCAAGGATAAAATCAAATGATCTGTCCATTTTTTATCTCCTGTAATTATATATTAGTAAAAGCATACGATTGGCACACCATACTGTATGATATCATACAGAACCGCTGCATTATCCGGTGGAAGATTGATACATCCGTGAGATCCGTCCGTAAGATAAATATCGCCACCGAATTCATCTCTCCATGACGCATCATGGAACCCAATACCTCCATCAAATGGCATCCAGTACTGTACCTCTGATTCATATTCATAAGTTCCGTCTGCTTTCATGGTTCCTCTCAGTACATCCGGACTTTTCTTATAGTACAATGTAAAGATACCTGCATGTGTCTGACGATCAGCATAACTCATATTTCCAGATACAAAATCTGACTCAAAGATATCGGAACCATTTTGATAATAATACATATGCTGTTCACTTAAATCTACTTCTATATAAGTGTCACCCAGATCATTCACTCCGTAAGAATTGGCCGTCTGTGAATAAACAGGCTCCCTGGTCGTCTGTGTACCAGACTGAATTTCCTGACTCAGCTGAGCAGCCTCGGCAGCCTGATCGATTTTCCAGCCATATACAGAGCTGGAAACGTAAACGGTTCTGCCACTTGTGGTCTGGAACTCACGCTCTGTACCGACCGTATCATAAGTAGCTGCAAGCTGTGCAACATAATCTGCAACATGCTGCTGGAAGGAATTATCGTCCCAGATCAGCTGACCTTTCTCATCAAACTGCAGCCAGTCTTTGATCGTGTCACCATTCAGAGTTGTTGTCTGACTGCCAAATGTATAAGTAATACTTGCTTTTGTATAATTATTACATGCTTCCAGTGCAGACTGCAGTGCCGGATCATCCTGTGTAACATCTGCATTCACATATGCCTCCGGTGTATCACTGAAATTTACCGAAGTCTGACCTGCATCTACAGCAGCATTCAGTACTTTATATGCTTCTTTGATATTCAGTTTACTTCCCACTGTTTCCGGTACGATCACAAACTGTCCGTTCTGATATGCAACATATGCATTTTCCGGTTCTGTCTGATTCTCTGCCTGGGCACAGCTGAGTGTCTTAAGCTGTTCTTGCAACTGTGTTCTGTTATACCCTGTATTCTCGGATACAGTATAACTTTTCTGTTCATAGAGTCCTCTGATCCACTCATATGGCTTCTGCTGTTTCAGAAGCTTCAGAACCTCTCCTGTAGAAAGGTACTGATAACTGATATCCGCTCCGGAAATCGTTTGTGGTGCCTGATCTCTGGCTGAAACTTCAATGGTATAATTCTCAAACTTTTGTTTGAAAAGATTTTCTACCTCTGCTGCCGTCATCTGAGAACAGTTCACACCATTGATCCACGTACCTTCAAAGAATCTGTCCGCAAAATAATAACTTGCAGCCGCATAAGCACACCCACCAAGAACTACGATCATCAACATAATAAGGCCAAAAATCCGCGCCCCTTTGTGTTTCTTCACAGGTTTAGGATTCTGATACTCTGGTTTTGCTGATCTGTTCTTTTGCGTATTTGTTTTTTTGGATTTTTTCTTCCTGGAAGTTGTCTGATCCGGCATTTCCATATCATCTACCGGAACATATACAACC
>OBAM01002348.1_pt1 | contig 10259 bp, 9 predicted proteins | sample 1517751 | NCBI WGS metagenome assembly OBAM01 (sample SAMN04571703, study PRJEB22368) | human gut metagenome | biome: human gut; material: stool | host: Homo sapiens | place: Luxembourg | collected 2012-10-18
CAGGTGGGGCGAGGGTAGAAATATTTTTCCTGAGTAGTCAAGAAACAAGCTAAATTCGCTTTATAAGCATTTTTCATCCAAAGATGAAATTGTGGAAGCAATGTATCAGTTCCTCAGAGAACAGTCCAAGAAAAATGCCAATATAAAGCCTGTGGATTTCAGCCAGCTTTTTCAAGGGAAAACTGCATACGAAGTATTGCAGGGAGTGGTGCAGGGTTATGTCAATATGAATCATCAGGAAAAACTGCTTACATTTTATAAGGTTATATACTCTGAGCGTAGCATTCAGCCGATGGCAGCCAGAATCGTTGCGGAAGAAACTGAGAGAATGATTATTGCAACAAAACAGCTATTTTATGCAATGGTGATACACAAGCTGCTTCATTTTGAAAATGCAGATATGAGTGCGGTCAGCTTTGCAATGGCATCACGTCAAGGCAGGATGAAGAAGGTATTGTATGCAAGACAAAGATTGATGTTTGTGTAGGGACAGGATTTGGTTATAGTTGCAAGGGGGATAAGTAAGATCCGACCTATTTATATACCTTGCCTTCAAAGCAGACGGCAGCCGGTGCAGTTGATATATTGTCCCACGTAATGGAGCAGTACTTCCAACCGAATGACGAGGCATATATCACAGATGTGCTCAGTGAAGCAGTAATGAAAACCGTAATAAAATATGCCCGCAAGGCCATGGATGAGCCGGAAAATTACGAGGCGCGTTCCAATCTGATGTGGTCATCCACAGTAGCGCTGAATCATCTGCTTACCGTCGGAAAAGGTGGTGCGTGGAGTGTTCATCCGATTGAGCATGTGATCAGTGCCTATTACGACATCACACACGGAGTAGGCCTGGCGGTACTGACGCCGGCATGGATGAGCTATGTATTATCGGACACGACGGCACCCCGTCTTGCAAGATTTGCAAGAGAAGTATTTGGCGTAGAAGAGGCTGATAACCGGAAAGCGGCAGAGCTTGGAATCCAAAAGGTCAGAGCCTTCAATCAGTCACTTGAAATGCCGGCAACTCGTTCTGAGGCGGGCGTACCGGAAGATTTATTTGATGAAATGGCATCAGAAGCGGTAAGGACAAGCACAATTGCCTCAAAGGCATACGTCAAGCTGGAGAGTTCTGATGTAAAGCAGATATTATTAAACTGCAAATAAGGAAGATAGTAATCCGGCATTCTTTTGATTTGGATGTAATGGAAGAAAAAAATAATATGAAATGTGAGATAGAGCGTATGGAAATAAACTATACGTTCTATTTTTGCCTTTTTGAGATAAGGGATTAAATAACGATTGACATGACAATCTGATTTTAATCCTTTGTTCGTTTTTTGAAAAAGATCGGGTGGAACTTTTGAAGCTGATGTGGCATAATCTTAGTTAGATTAAATCAACAATAGAATGCACGCTCTGCGAGCATTCTATTGTCAAAAATAAAAGTAGAGGAGTGTAGAGTTATGACGATTTTAAATCAGTTGAACAGCGCGCCCATGTACCTCATTTGCGGCGGGATCATTGCATTTGTGGCAGTCGTCTGTGTGATTTTCCTCATCAGAGCTTATCGAGCGGGCAAGGCATTGGGAATGGATGAAACAAAAATGAAACGGACCATTATTTCAAGTGCAACCTTTTCGGTACTGCCGAGTATTGGAATTTTGCTGGGAGTCATTGCACTTTCCGGAAGTCTGGGAACACCGTGGCCGTGGCTTCGTCTTTCCGTGATTGGAGCGCTTCATTATGAGACACAGGTAGCGCAGGCAGCAGCGGAGCAGGTGGGAATGACGACACTTTCTGCATCTGAAATGACAGCAACGTCATTTTCTACGATTGCTCTGTTGATGAGTATCTGTATTATGTGGGGCATGGTATTATCGATTTTCTTAAATAAGAAGTATACACAGAAGCTCACGAAGAATTCCTCCTCCGGCAAGTCGGGAACGGCCGGTTTTGCAGATCTTGCGATGACAGCAATGTTCATTGGACTTGTAAGTACCTACATTGGCCGTTACATCGGAGGCTTCATTTCTGAAAATGGTCTGTTTACCTTTCATGGTGATATCATTCCGCTTGTGGTTATGGTGGTTTCTGCACTGGTAATGGGAATCTTCGTATTTCTGTCTGAAAAGAAAAAGCTTGGCTGGGTAGACAGCTTTTCCATTGCGGGAAGTATGATTGCCGGTATGACAGCCGCTGTGATTGTCGGGCTGATCTGATAAGATAGATGAAGAAAAGCAGATACATAGAAGTGGATCACAATTTTAAGAAAGGGACAGGAGAATTATGGAAGAAAATAAAACAAGTACGTGGGAAGAATACCGGAAACGCACGCATGTAATCGGAAGAGTAGTAAGTGCCGTGACACTGGTTATGCTGGTAGGGGCACCGTTTTTGATGGGGAAAATTTTAGGAGCTTATCCGGATCTTGGAGCGGTGGCAAGAGCTTTTTTGTCCGTAGGACTGGTATGGCTGGTGAGCAGTGTGGCAGAGTTTTTGATCTACACACCGATGCTGGGTTCCGGTGGCGGATACCTTGCATTTATTACCGGTAATCTGATTAATATGAAGATTCCGTGTGCAGTCAATGCGCGTGATATGGTTGGAGCGAAGACCGGAACACCGGAAAATGAAATCATTTCTACAATTTCCATTGCAACCTCATCCCTTGTTACGATTCTGGTTTTGGCAGTCGGAGTCCTTTTAATGGTTCCGCTGCAGCCGGTTTTACAGAGTGAAGTATTGCAGCCGGCGTTTGAAAACGTGGTTCCGGCGTTATTTGGAGCGATGGCATATAAATATTACCGTAAGAATATGCATATCGCTGTATTCCCCCTTGTGTTGATGAGTGCGCTGTTTATTTTTGTGCCGGGACTGATCGGATCAACCAGCTTTATGATTATTCCGTCTGGTGCAGTTGCCATTCTGGTAGCGTGGATTTTCTTTAAGAAGGGAAAGAAGGAGAGAAAATCATGAAATATGTAGGATTGGTTTTACTGGGAATCCTTTTGATTATCATTTTATTGTTGCTGATTGCAATAGTCCGGACGCTTTTGATGCCGAAGAAAACTTCGAATTATAAGCCGGATGCAGATGAAAAAGAGGCACTTCGACTTGCCCAAAAGCTTTCTAAGATGGTACAGTGTGACACGACCTCACATGCCGGAGAGACGGAAATAGAGAAATATCTCGGATTTCATAAGGTTTTAGAGGAGCTTTTCCCGTTGGTACATAAAGAGCTTCAGAAAACCGAAATAGACGGAAATCTGTTATATTATTGGAAGGGAAAATCGTCCGAAAAGCCGATCCTTCTGATGAGTCATCAGGATGTCGTTCCGGCAGAGGGAGAGTGGATTCACGCTCCTTTTTCCGGAGATATTGCAGATGGTAAGGTATGGGGACGAGGCACGGCGGATACGAAGTGTACGGTAATGGCTTTTCTGGAGGCTGTGGAAGAACTGCTTGCGGAAGGCTTTGTGCCGCCGACGGACGTGTATCTGGCATCCTCCTGTACCGAAGAATGGGCAGGAGACGGAGCACCGAAGCTTGTAAAGGAACTGCAGAAAAGAGGAATCCGGCTGTTCCTTCTGTGTGACGAGGGCGGAGCTATCATTACGGAACCCGTTGGAGGAATTCCTGGAAACTTTGCAATGGTGGGTGTCTTTGAGAAGGGCAAGGCCGATGTGAAGTTTACTGCAAAAAGTAATGGAGGACACGCCAGCGCGCCGTCTAAGGGAACACCGATTGCACGCCTTTGTGCTTTTGTAAACGAAGTAGAGAAACATTCACCGTTCCAAAAGAAGATGCTTCCGGAGGTTTCTGCCATGTTTACTTCTCTGGCACCATATGCCTCTTTCGGGTTAAAGCTGGTGCTTGGAAATATGTGGCTGTTTAAGCCGCTCTTAAAAGCGGTACTTCCGAAGATCAGCGCACAGGCAGGAGCTATGCTGCAGACGACAATTGCATTTACCATGCAGTCCGGTTCCGATGCATATAATGTGATTCCGCAGGAAGCAACCCTTGGAGCCAATATGCGTTTTATTCCCCATCAGGGAGAAAAGGAAAGTCTTGAAATTATCAGGAATCTGGCTTCCAAATACGGTTTAGAGACGGAAATTATCCATTCCAATGACTATACAAAGCCCGTAGATATCCATGGTGAGGGCTATCGTCTGATGGAGCAGGTGATTGCACAGACCTTTCCGGGACTGCCATCCAGCCCTTATGTAATGACCGGGGCTACCGATGCACAGTTCTATAGTCCGGTATGTGACAACTGCATCCGCTTTGCACCTGTGGTCTTCGGACCGGAGCAGATGAAGGGCATGCATGGTCTGAACGAGTGCATAGAATATAACTGTCTGCCCGGCGCGGTGCAATTCTATAAGAATCTGATCTGCGCAGAAAAGTAATTATTCAAGTTGTTGCTTAAGTAGTTCAGGAAAGAGAGATATGACCAATTTAAAACACTGGACAAGCTGGTTCAAAAAAAAGACACCAGGCAAAAAGCTGTCCCCCAAAACAGGCAAAACAGAAGCTGGATATACCTATATCATGAGCGATCTGCACGGCTGCTTTGACGAGCTGAACGCGATGCTTGCAAAGATCGGCTTTTCGGATCAGGATAAGCTGATCCTGGCGGGAGATCATATTGACCGTGGAAGTCAAAACTATGAAATGCTATGCTGGATGGAGCAGGTTCCTCAAAATATTCTGCTGCTGCGCGGCAATCATGAGGAAGAGTTTTTATGTTATCTGGAGCTGCTTTTGGCAGTGCAGGAGAAGCGGCAGCTTGTGATCGATGAAAGCAGCAGCAAAGATCTGGAGCATCTCTATCAGGAGACAAAGAACCTGATAGAGCAGCATAACCGACAGACAGAGCAAATCCGGGTGTTCGATCATTATGGGACGCTGGAGGAGCTGATCACAGAACAGTGTATTTCCATGGCAGATCTGCGGCGGTGGGCAGTCAGGATGGAAGCAATGCCCTATTTTTGCAGATTTTCCCTGCCGGAGAGGGAATGTGTAGTGGTACATGCCGGATATCTGGAGCAGTTCCCGACAGCTGGTCTGACCGGAAAATATACCTGTGTCGAAGATTTTTATCTCCGGGCGCGGGAAGATGCGTATCTGGCCGGGGGAATCGAAAACGGGATGATCGTTGCGGGACATACGCCGACGTTGTCCAAGGATTACATGATGTATAACGGCGGTCTGGTTTACCAGCATTATGATCCGCAGAAGAACTGTCTGTATTATGATATCGACTGCGGCTGCTCTTACCGTACTATTCGGGCAAACGCGCGGCTGGCGTGCCTGTGTGCGGAAACAGGAGCGATTTATTACTTGTAAAAAACGTTCAAATAGTATAAAATCGGAAACGATAGGACTGCGAACAAAGGAGAACGGTAAAATGGCACTGAATAAAAAGCCTGTCACCGGTATGAAAGATATTCTGCCTGCAGAAATGCAGCTGCGGGATTACTGCATCAACGTGATTAAGGAAACTTACGGAAAATTTGGATTTACTTCTATTGAAACACCCTGTGTGGAATCCATTGGCAACTTAAACAGCAAGCAGGGTGGCGAAAATGAAAAACTGATTTTTAAAATTTTAAAACGCGGCGAGAAATTAAATCTTGCGGAAGCAAAAGAGGAGATGGATCTGGTAGACGGCGGTCTGCGTTATGACCTGACGGTTCCGCTGGTTCGTTTTTATGCAAATCATGCAAACGAGCTTCCGTCCCCGTTTAAAGCGCTTCAGATCGGCAATGTATGGAGAGCTGACCGTCCGCAGAGAGGCCGGTATCGTCAGTTTATGCAGTGTGATATTGATATTCTGGGCGAGCCTTCCAATCTGGCGGAGATCGAGCTGATTCTGGCAACGACTACGACCCTTGGCAAGCTCGGCTTTCAGGATTTCGTCATCCGCATCAATGAAAGAAGAATCCTAAAGGCAATGGCAGCCTACAGCGGCTTTGCAGAAGAAGATTATGATACGGTATTCATCATTCTGGACAAGATGGACAAGATCGGTGCAGGTGGTGTAAAGGCTGAGCTGGTAGAGAGCGGTTTCGCAGCAGAAGCGGCTGACAAATATATGTCTCTGTTTGATGAGCTGACTGCAAACGGAAACAGCGTAGCATGGCTGGCAGAAAAGCTGGGGGATTTCCTCGAGCCTGAGGTTTCTCAGAACCTTTCTGAGATCATTGACAGCGTCCGCGCCACAAAGGCGTCTGAATTTGAGATCACCTTTGATCCGACTCTGGTGCGCGGTATGTCCTACTATACCGGAACCATTTTCGAAATTGCCATCCCTCAGTTTGGCGGAAGCTGCGGAGGCGGTGGTCGTTACGACAAGATGGTAGGCAAATTTACCGGAAAAGACGTTCCGGCGTGCGGATTTTCTATCGGCTTTGAGCGTATCATCCTGCTGATGATGGAAAACGGCTTCCAGATCCCCGGACAGCCGAAAAAGATCGCATACCTGATCGAAAAAGGTGTATCCGGCGACCGCCTTTGCGAAGTGATCGCACAGGCACAGGAGGCGAGAAAGAACGGCGATCAGATTCTGGTTGCGCGCATGAACAAAAACAAGAAGTTCCAGAAGGAACAGCTGACCAAAGAGGGCTACACGGATTTCGTAGAGTTTTATAAAAACCCGATCGAAAAACAATAGAATACACGCTCTGCGAGCATTCTATTATCATGAATAATTGTGTCAAAGCGCTGCGGGTCTGTTTGAGGCGGCATTGGATGATTTAAGAAAATCTTAGGAAAATTTTCTGAAAAGAAACCGTTCCCTGTGATATCCTGACAAGTATGGCAAACTGCCGGACAGGATATAAGGGAGCGGTTTTTTATATGACAAAAGAAAAAAGAGGTTCGGAACCGGAGCTGAAATTGTGGGATAGCCCGGGGACGACGAAAAAATATACGAAGAACAGAAAAACAGGACAACTGGATCTTTTATGGGGCGAAGAACGGCCGCTGTTCGATGACTGGGATAACCGTATGGAGCAAAAAACGGCGCGTGCGCGGGATTGCCAGAGCTACAGCGACTTGCCGGCACGCCGTCCATCCGCTACGCAGTACGAATCGTCCATCCGCCGTCGTGCTGCTGTACAATATGAAGCTCCTGCCAGGCGCCGCCCTGTACCGCCTGCTGCGAACAGGAAAAGGAGCTGTCGTCGCCGAACCCGCCTGCAGAAAGAATTGCAAAGCATTGCGGTTTATATTGCTGCGTTGCTGTTTTTAGTGCTGGCGGCGTTTGCGGTTTGGAAATTCGTCAGCATTTCGAAGAATCAGAGTACGGAAACCGGGGCGATTTCCCGGATTACCCAGATTCTGGAACAAAAAAAGTGCGAGAAACCGCCGATGGAAGAAGCGTTCCTGACACCGAATCCATACTCCAGACCGCAGGATGCGCTTTCGACGGTTACGCAGCTGTATGTGCATTATACGGCGAATCCCGGGACATCTGCACGGCAGAACCGGGACTATTTCGAAGGACTGGCACAGACCGGGCTGACATCAGCTTCCGCACATTTTGTGATTGGATATGAGGGCGAGATTGTCCAGTGTATTCCGTTAAATGAGATGGCATATGCGGTGATTGGGGAAAACGACCACTCGATTTCCATTGAATGCTGCTATTTGGACCAGGACGGAAAATTTACGGATGCAACCTATCAGTCCCTGCTAAAGCTTTTGGGCTGGCTGATGGAGGAATACAATCTGGATGTTTCGGATGTAAAACGCCATTATGATGCGGGCGGAAAGCTCTGTCCGCTGTATTATGCGGAGCATGAGGATGCCTGGGAACAGTTAAAGCAGGATCTTTCCGACTATATTAGTGGGGAAAAAGTCTAAAAAAAGGTTTTCTATGAAAACGGTTTGTGCTAAAATAAACGCGACAAAAAAATCGCACAGACATAATAGCGGGTAAGGAGAAAAAATGAGCATCAGAATCGGAATTTTAGGATACGGAAACCTGGGCAGAGGCGTAGAGAGCGCAATCGCCCATAATGAGGATATGGAGTTGGTCGGAGTATTTACCAGAAGAAATCCGGAAAACGTAAAGATACGCACTGCAGGCGTAAAGGTGCTGGAAGCTTCTGAGCTGGAGCATATGCAGGATCAGATCGACGTGCTGGTTCTTTGCGGCGGAAGCGCGACGGATCTGCCGGCTCAGACCCCCAAATATGCAGCGGATTACAACGTTGTAGACAGCTTTGATACCCACGCAAGAATCCCGGAGCATTTCGCAGACGTTGACGCTGCTGCAAAAAAAGGCGGAAAAATCGGCATTATTTCCTGTGGCTGGGATCCTGGAATGTTCTCCTTAAACCGCTTATATGCAAACTGTATTCTGCCGGAAGGACAGGATTATACCTTCTGGGGCAAGGGTGTCAGTCAGGGTCATTCCGATGCGGTTCGCCGGATTGAGGGCGTAAAGGATGCCAGACAGTATACCATTCCGGTACCGGAGGCACTCGATGCGGTCAGAAGCGGCAAAAATCCTGAACTGACCACCAGACAGAAGCATACGAGAGAGTGCTTCGTTGTTGCCAAAGAGGGCGCAGATCTTGCAAAGATCGAAGAAGAGATCAAGACCATGCCGAACTATTTTGCAGACTATGATACAACCGTACATTTCATTTCTGAGGAAGAGATGAAGAGAGATCACAGCGGACTTCCCCACGGCGGCTGTGTCATTCGTACCGGCGTGACCGGAATGGACAACGAGCATAAGCATGTGATCGAATACAACTTAAAGCTGGATTCCAATCCGGAATTTACCGGTTCTGTTATCGTAGCTTATGCAAGAGCCGCTTATCGCATGAGCAAAGAGGGCATGAGCGGCTGCAAGACTGTATTTGATATCGCTCCGGCTTATCTTTCTTCCAGAAGTGCAGAAGACCTGCGCGCACATCTGCTGTAAAGCGCGGCTCGAAAAGCTTTTTATCAGCGGCAGGGAAGGGGATAAACTTCCACTTTGCCGCAGGATGCTTTTGTAGACAGAAAGGAGCGACCGGATGGTTCAAAACGGAAAAGTAAAAATTTATCTGGCGGATATCCGGCCGCTCTTTGATGAGACGATGCAGAAAAAGGCGCTCGCACAGCTGGATGAGGTTCGCAGACAAAAAGCACTGTCGTGCAGACAGACAAAACAGCGTGCGGCAAGTCTGACGGCAGGTCTTTTGGCAGAAGAGGCGAAACGCAGAAACGGATTTGACGGCTGCCCGGTGTGTTATACCAAAAACGGGCAGCCGTATCTTTTTATACAGGATGGAAGACGGGCATTTTTGAGCCTTTCCCATTCGGGAGATTATGCGGTGTGCGCTTTTTCTGACTGCCCGGTGGGCGTGGATCTTCAGCAAAGAACAAAGATCCGGCGCAGTGTTTTGCAGAAGTTTTATCTACAGGAACAGCTGGAGGCCTGGAAGAAACAGTTTGACAAGAAGGAAGAACTGTTCTTGTCAGAAGCAGAGACGGAGCGATTTTTACGGGAATGGACAGTCAAGGAAAGCTATGTCAAGCTGACCGGAACCGGGCTTTCGAGAGATTTGCGTGCGCTGATGGTAGACTGGAACCAAAACAGGGTCGAGGAAGCAGACCGGCCCGGTTGGGGATCGAGGTTTTGTGAATACCCGGTTTTGGAGGATTATTTTTTATCCGCCTGCAGCTGCCCGGAAGAGGTGTGATGGTTTCTGTGCGGATATTGCCCGGGAAAGCCTTGAAACGCCGGAAGTTTTTATAAAAAACTTCTCTTATCGGAAAGTTTTTAGCTGACGGGGAATATACATGGGACATGAAGAAATGCAAAGCACTGTCTGCCGTCTGGCAGGCGGTATGCAGCAGGAGGCATGTCCATGGAAAAAAAGAAAACCGGAATTTCACAAACCGGTGCGCGGATGCCGGTTGTTTTGTTAAAAAGCCTGTTGGTGTCGTATCTTATGGCCGGGGCGCTGTTATTACTTCTGGCACTGTTGCTGTATCGGATGCAGCTTTCCGCACAGGCAGTGTCGATCGGAATTCTTGTAATTTATGCGGTGACAGCGGGACTTTCCGGTTGGCTTGCCGGAAAAGGAATGCAGGATCGGCGCTTTTTATGGGGACTTTTGACCGGGAGTCTGTATTTTTGTGTGCTGGCAGCTTTGACTTTGATAGTCAATCACGGTCTTCAGGATGTCGGTAATCACTTTTTTACTACACTGATGATCTGCAGCGGCGCAGGAATGCTGGGCGGGATG
>OBAM01002354.1_pt1 | contig 10221 bp, 7 predicted proteins | sample 1517751 | NCBI WGS metagenome assembly OBAM01 (sample SAMN04571703, study PRJEB22368) | human gut metagenome | biome: human gut; material: stool | host: Homo sapiens | place: Luxembourg | collected 2012-10-18
AAGAATCCATATAGATCATGGCATCATTGGGAGCAGTGATATGGATGAAGCAGGTTCGTTTATGGCAAAGCTCCAGTCATCTATCATTGTGCCAATTATGTATAAAATGGTACACACGGGTAAATTACCTAAGTTTATGAAAAAGAAAATAAATGAAGCAGATGAATCAAGAAAGAAACTGATTGATGGATTTGTAAATATGTTCGGTATTGACAAGGGAGGAAGTCCATGGATTACGAAACAGAGTGTTTATAATCAGTTCTATTCTGATCTGGTTACGAAAGTCCAGCATGGAATTGATGTGCCGGGAACTACAATACATGTGTTTTACGCAACAAAGATGGGCAGAAAATATGAAAAGAGATATTGTACTTATTTCAAAAATCCGGATATCCGAAGACATAACATGCAGCATGAAGAACTGTTTTGCTGCCATAGTGCAGAATGGGTGAAAGAAGTAAAAAAAGCAGTGGAAGGCGACAGACAATGAAAGAAAAAGTGAATGTGACAGGTGTGCCGGAAACGATGGTACAGACCTTGTATGCAAGAGCAAAAGAAACAAGAAAGAAAAATGCTAAAATAAATGACGAAATTGCAGTAGAACTTGTGAAAAAGCTTGATTATGACTTTTCCAAAGCAGATAAAGATAACGCCATGACTTATGGTGTGATTGCGAGAACAATTGTATTAGACCGGATGGTCAGAAAATATTTGGAGAAGCATGAAAATACAGTTGTCGTAAATATTGCATGCGGACTGGATACCAGATGCTACCGGATGAAGGGAAAATATCTGCGCTGGTATAATGTAGACCTTCCGGAAACAATGAAAATAAGGAGCCAGTTCCTTACCGAAACTGATCCGGTGTATCAGATTGCAAAGTCTGCAATGGATGATTCCTACATAGATGATATCGATTATCACGGTAAGAATATTCTGGTAATAATCGAAGGACTTACAATGTATTTGTATGAGAAAGATATCAGGAAGATGTTTTCTATTATTGATAAATCATTTCAGAAAGTTACAGTAATGGTCGAAACCATGTCACCCTTTGTTGTAAAGCATATGAAAGAGAAATCCATAGAGGGAAGCAATGCAAAATTCACATGGGGAGTTAAGAACAGAAAGGAGCTGCAAAGAATCATACCGGCATTTTCTGTTCGGCAGGAAGTCAGTCTTGTTGAAGGAATGAAAGAGCTTATGCCTGTTTATTATGTAATAGGTAAGATTCCGGCTGTTCGGAATATCTCAAATAAAATAATAGTTTTGGAGAAACATAGCTGATATTAAGGGAGGAGATGATACAGATGAAGAAAAGGCATTTTGATGTGGAATCAGATGGATTTTATGGTGCATACTGGAAATGTAAAACAGGCTCAGACTGTGCAATGATTGCGATGATCGGGGATGATCCGGAGGATTATCTGGCGCGTACATCCGTGAAATGGTTACATAAACTCGGTGTGAACGTGATGACGATGTCGCCGGCAAAAAAGGATTATGGACATCATAATTATCCGCTGGAACGTATAGAGAAAGCAATCAGTTGGTTAAAAATACATGGTAATCAGAAGATAGGAATTGTCGGGGCATCTACTACAGGAACACTTGCATTGACTGCCGCTTCTTATTTTAAGGATATCACATTGACGATAGGTCTGACACCGAGTGACTTTATCTGGCAGGGATTTATGCAGGGTAAAAGAGATGGTTGTAAGGAATGGCCAATGGAGGGAGAATCTCTTTTTTCGTATAAAGAAGAACCACTTCCATACATGCCGTTTTGTTACAAACATCCGGATTACTGGCATGTGATTGAGAAAGAAACAAAACGGACCGGTGATATGATCAATTCAAGAAAACTATTTGATGATTCTGAAAAGGCTCACCCAATCACAGAAGACGAGATGATCAAGATTGAAAAAATCCATGGAACAGTATTGTTAATTGGTGCTGAAGATGATGTGTTGTGGGATACTGCAAAATATATCCGCCGTATGAAGCAGCGTATGAAAGAACATTCACACACATGCAGATTGGATTATGTCATTTATGAGCATGGAACCCATTTCGTTTTTCCGGAGAGCATGCTAAAGACAATGCTCCCGGTTGGATCCGGACTCTTTGTGAAACTGGCATTTCAGGCAGCAAGAAAACATCCGAAAGAATGTCGCAGAGCACGTCTGGATATTGACTGGCGGGTAAGAAATGCTGTTGCAAAATGGAAGAGAGTAGATAGATAAAAAATAGACAGAAGGTGGAAGTGTGGTATTTAAAACAACAGGAAATAAATCAAATTCAGTCATTCTGTTTTTCCATGCAATGGGAGTAACTGGGGAAAGCAGTATGCCGGTTGCAGAGAAAATGGCAGAAAAATATTATTGCATTATGCCAACATCGACTGTGTATTGCTCCGGACAGAGGTATCAAAGCAAAAGAGATGAGATACAACAGATTGTACGATTTTTGGGGAACCATGGAATCAAAGAAATAGAACTTATAGTTGCATCTTCGATTGGAGCAGATCTCGCCATGGCATTCCTGACAGAGATAAAAATACCGGTAAAGCATGTTTTTTTTGATGGCGGGCAGTTTGCACAGATTGGAAAGGCAACACGCAGAATCATGGTTCCGTTCTTATATATAGCAATGAAAAGTTTATATTGGTCAAAAGGAAAAACACTAAAGAGAATCATGTGGTGTGACGATGATAAAATTAAACCTTATTTTATAGAGGCAGGAAAGAACTTGACGTATGGAAATCTGAGGAGACAGCTGACAGACAGTTTGGAAGATAAGCCATTTTCAGAACTGTCAGAAGAATTGCAGAAACATACATTCTGGGAATTTGGAAGTATAGAAGAACATTTTAAATACAGAAATGCAGTGATGCAGACTTATATATACGGTAACTTTCCGGTTTTTGAGGGATTCAACCATATGCAGTATCAAATTCAAAATCCGGAGGGATTTTCCAGAATGCTCGAAACAATTATTGAGACTGACCGATTACCGGAATTGGCATTTGCGATGTGGTATAGAGGAAAATAGTTATGAAAAATGCTTATGAGCTTGCTGAAAATATATTGAAGTCCAAACCTGATAAGAATATAGAATTAAAATCATCAGATTCTTTTGCCAGTATTGAGTTATATGGTACATCAGCTTGCAAAAAGGTACAGGATACGGAATTCTGTGAATGTTTTCATTTGGAAAATGAGAGCGGTACAGGAATGATTACATTGTATCATGTGTTTCCAGGAATTGATCTGGTTTATAATGATATGCATATGGAGTATTGCAACAAGGAGCAAAAGCCGGCTTCCAGTGTGATGGAAATAAACTATTGCATGGAAGGCCGTTGCGAATGCGTGTTTGAACAAAATGAATATGGTTATATAGCGGCAGGAGACTTGTCATTTTGTTCTTTGAAAAAAACTGGGCATGTGTCAGAGTTTCCAACATCGCGTTATCATGGAATTACCATTACGCTTGACTTTTCCATGATTACAGACGAAATGAAAAGGATACTGCAATTATTGTCTGTAAATCTGGAAAAGATTAGTAACATTTCAAAAACACATAGTTTTACTATTATACGGGCAAATAAGTCAATAGAACATATCTTTTTGGAATTGTATAAAGTTCCTGAAGAAATCAGATATGGTTATATTCGTGTGAAAATTCTGGAACTATTATTAGTATTAACTGGATTTGATTTAAAGAAAAATAATTCTGAGCATGTATATTTTTCGGATGTACAGATTGATGCAATAAAGCAGGTTCATGCGTTTCTAAAGGGACACTATAGGGGGCATTATACGATTGAAGAATTGTCAGTGCGTTTTAAAATGTCACCAACTGTTTTGAAAAAATGCTTTAAGGGTGTATACGGAAATTCTGTGTACGCTTATATGAAAAAGTACAGGCTGCAGATGGCGGAACGCCTTTTAAAAGAAAATAAACTTACGATCGGGGAGATAGCATTACAAATTGGCTATCAGAATCCGAACAAATTTACATCTGCATTTCGTACAGAATACGGTATGACACCAACGGAATACCGTAAGAAAAAGACACAGGAAAGTCTGAATGGATAGAAAAAGAGTCTGTTTAGTAATTGAGATTCTATATGGAAATCTATAAAATATGCGTTGTAGTTAGAAGAATCTAACTGCAACGATTTTTAATTTAAGGAGGCATCTCATGAAGCAGAAAAAACTTTTAACATTATTTTTAACAGTTGCAACGTCATTTTCAATGTTAGTTGCTTGTAGTAACGCTACATTTGCAGAAAGTACAGGTACGGCAACTGTTACAGAAAGTACAAATACGACGGACAAGAAACAGAAAGCAGATGAAAATCAGGATGCTGCAAAACAACTTTTGGTTGATTTGACGGGTTCATATCAGGAACTATGGCCGGTAATTCTTGATGAAAAATATCAGCAGATCTGGATTGATGATTGTACAGAGTTGGTTGGTGAGGAAAATGCGGAGGCAGCATATGATAAGTTAGCATCCATGGTTTCAGGAACAATTTATGGAGAAGAAGCAGTAGAAGCATACAAAGATGGCGATGGTGTTTATGACTGCTCTTTTAAAGAAGGTGTAAATAAGCTGGAATTTAATGGTTCTGATTCAGTGATCAAGGGATATGATTCAGAAGGAAAAGAAATCTTTTCCCATACATATCATTATGTTGGAATAGAAGAAGTACGTGGGTTATACGAATTTAAAAGTGACGATGCAGACTCAGGCGAATTTACTTATTTCTGCATAGCACCAGATACAAATGATACAACCTATCATATTGAATTGCGCTACGGCAGCGATTTGGAGGCACTTGGAAAATATGATGAAGGAGACTATGCATACTGGCTTGGCTCAGGTATTTCAACAGACTATGATCAGACAATGGTTGAGAACTGTATAGAACTTTTCTGCAAAGAAAATCTGTCTGAATAGAACAGACTTGTAAAACTGCAGAAAGCATCTGCGGAGTGGAAACTGAATACACGAGGAAAATAAAAAATTGAAACACCAAGACTTGACAAATTCCTGTAATGAGTTAAAATATAACAGTGTTATATAGCACTGTTATATTTTGAAAAGAAGTTTAGAGGATACGAAAAGAATGTCGACGAAAGCAGAAGATACACAGAAAAACATATTAGATACAGCCAGAAAACATTTTCTGAAAGATGGTTTGACAGGAGCATCTTTAAGAAATATTGTAAAAGATGCAGGGCTTACTACTGGAGCATTTTACAAATATTATCCGACGAAAGAGGCACTTTTTGATGCACTGACGGATCCTTATATGGAACATATTTATCAGATTTATGACCAGATCGTTGAGGAGTTTGAAAAGCTTTCTGCCAGTGATCAGACAAGGAATATGTCGGATACATCCAGTGATGGGATGGAGCAGATGGTTGATTATATCTATGATCATTATGATAATTTCAGATTATTGTTGAAATGCGGAGACAGTGGAAAATTTGAATTATTCATACACAATATGGTGGAGCGGGAAATGAAGTCCAGCCTGAAATATATGGAAAAAATGAAGGAAGCCGGTGTAAAAATACCGGTTGTAGAGGAAAGCCTTATGCATATGATCTATACGGGATTTTTTTCATCAGTATTTCAGATCATTGAGCATGATATAGACAGGGAGACTGCAAAGAAAAATGTACATCAACTGAAAGAATTTAATACAGGTGGCTGGGAACGATTGTGGAATATTGAATTTCCAGTATAACTGATGCAGGAATTCTGAATAGGTTATGTGTGTTGCAGGTTCTGGATTTCTGAATAAAGTTCAGACAGGATAATAATATCAGGTGGTTGATGCCAGTAAACCACCTATTTTATTATATGTTGGTTAGTACGAACTAACAGAAGGTAAAACAATAAAACGAAACAATAAAACGAACGTAAGGAGTGAACAGATGTGAAAGAAAAAAAGAAGTCGGCAGTCAGCTGGATCCTGACGTGGGCCGGACAAAAAAGAATTGCCTATGTGTGGAGTGTGTTACTTGCAATAGGAAATGTGATTTTTAAGATTTTGCCGTATTTTATTATTGCAGATGTAGTAAAGCTGTTTTTAAATGGTGAAAAGGAGTTTGAAATATATCTTGCAAAAGCGGTTCTGATTGCATTATCGTTTATCATTGCAGAACTGCTTCATTCACTTTCGACAGCATTGTCACATAAAGCAACGTTTGCAGTACTTGCAAATATAAGAAAATCCTGCTGTGACAAGCTGGCGCGGGTACCTCTTGGCTATGTGAAAGACACACCTTCCGGTACATTTAAAAATATTATGGTGGAAAGAATCGACAGTATCGAGACAACACTGGCGCATATTGTCCCGGAATTCACGTCCAATCTGCTGGCACCGATTGTGATTTTGATTTATTTCTTCCTGACAGACTGGAGACTGGCACTCTGGTCATTGGTGCCGGTTATAGTGGGATTTCTTTCCTATTTTGGAATGATGCTGGATTATAAACCAAGCTTCGAGAGAACGGTTCAGACAACAAAAGATCTGAATGATGCGGCAGTGGAATATATTGACGGAATCGAAGTGATCAAGGCATTTGGAAAGACAGAAAGTTCTTATGCAAAATTTACAAAGGCGGCTATGGCTTATGCAGATTCCTTTATTTCCTGGATGAAACGGTGCTCGATCTTTCATGGACTGATGATGGTGGTCACACCTTATACGCTTCTTACGGTATTGCCGTTTGGGGCACATTATGTAGCCAATGGAACACTTGCGATTTCAGATTTTGTCATCTGCATTATTTTATCACTTGGAATCGTTGGACCGTTGATCACAGTGGGTTCCTATACAGATGATCTTGGCAAGATCGGAGTGATTGTTGGTGAAGTGGCAGGAATTCTGGAACAGCCGGAGCTTGAACGTCCAGAGAAAAGTAAAAGTGTTCCAAAAGATAACTCCGTTACTCTTGAAGATGTCAGATTTGGTTATCACGACAAAGAAATCCTGCACGGAGTAACTATGGAGCTGAAAGCAGGAACGGTAAATGCAATCGTAGGACCTTCCGGAAGCGGCAAGTCGACCATCGCAAAGCTGATTGCGTCCCTGTGGGATGTGGATTCCGGAAGCATCAAAATCGGTGGAGTTGATGTCAAAGAACTGGCATTTGCAGATTTTAACCGGAAAATTGCATATGTTGCACAGGACAATTATCTGTTTAATGAAACAGTCCGTGAAAATATCAGACAGGGAAATCCGGAGGCTACAGATGAACAGATCATCGAGGTGACAAAGAAAAGTGGATGCTATGAATTTATCATGCAGTTGGAGAATAGATTTGATACGGTTGTAGGAGGTGCAGGAGGACATCTGTCAGGTGGCGAGAGGCAGCGTATCTCCATTGCAAGAGCAATGTTAAAGGATGCTCCGATCGTGATCCTTGATGAGGCAACTGCCTACACAGATCCGGAAAATGAGGCAATTCTGCAGAATTCTATCGCAAAACTGGTAGCAGGGAAGACCCTGATCGTAATAGCACACAGACTTTCTACTGTTAAGGACAGTGACCAGATCTTTGTTGTAAATGATGGAAATGTAACAGCACATGGCACACATGAGGAACTTCTGGTGTCATGCCCGCTTTATAAGGAAATGTGGAATGCCCATATTTCTGTAAAAGATACTGTGAAGGAGGGAGAATGATATGTTTGGGATTCTGGCAAAATTCTTTCGTTTTTCAGGCAGGGAAAATGGCAATAAATTTAAACTGTCGATAGTGATCGGACTCATAGAGGCTCTTGCCTCAGCAATGAAGATTCCGGCTATTATGTACATACTGATTGGTCTGCTGAGTGGGAAACCGACAGGAAAATATATTGGAGGCTCCGTTGCGATTATGGTTCTTGCAATTGTAGTCGACGTAATCTGCAAGAGATACTCTACAGTGCTTCAGACAGAGGGAGGATATAATGCAAGTGCTTTTATGAGAATCAAGATTGCAGAACATCTGCGATATCTGCCGATGGGGTATTTCAATTCCAATAGTATCGGGGAAATTTCTTCCATTACAACCAATACAATGGAAATACTTGGCGATGTGGCTGCGAGAGTGGTTATGCTGACAATGCAGGGAATTCTGGAAACATCAATGATCATTCTTATGCTGTTTATTTTTGACTGGAGAATCGGACTGATAGCTGCAGCAGGAGTACTTATTTTCTTTGGGGTCAATTCTGTGATGCAGAATGCGGGTAAAAAAGATTCAGAGCAAAAAGTGGTATGCGATACGGAGCTTGTAAACCAGATCATGGAGTATCTGCAGGGAATATCAGAAGTTAAATCATATAACTTGCTTGGGAAACAGGCGAAAAGATTAAATGATGCAAATGAAGCATGTGAAAAGATCAATACAAAGATGGAAATGCTGTTTGTGCCCTATCATTTTCTGCAAAGTGTGATAACCAAAATTACAGGTGCTGTGATCGTGGCTTGCAGTGCATATTTTTATATTAATGGAACTATGAGTGCGGTCTATGCGATCAGTATGACAATTTCAGCATTTATGCTTTATGCCAGTCTGGAATGTGCAGGAAATTATTCATCTCTTTTACATGTGGTAAGCGTATGTGTAGATAAAGCAAATGCAATATTGGAGCTGGATACCATGGATATCGACGGTAAAGAAATACAGCCGGAAAATTACGATATCAGACTTTCTAATGTTTCGTTTTCTTATGACAAACGGAAGATCATTGATGATATATCGCTCTCTATTCCGCAGAAAACGACGACAGCAATCGTTGGACCGTCTGGTGGAGGAAAATCAACACTTTGCAATCTGATTGCCAGGTTCTGGGATGTGGATTCCGGGGAAGTGACACTTGGAGGTGTGAATGTAAAAGACTACAGCATGAACAGTCTGATGCGTAATTTTTCATTTGTATTTCAGTCGGTGTATTTGTTTGCAGACACCATTGAGAATAATATTAAATTCGGACGTCAGGATGCAAGCCATGAGGAAGTGGTGGAAGCGGCAAAGAAAGCGTGCTGTCACGATTTCATCAGCAAACTTCCGGATGGATATGACACAGTAATCGGAGAAGGCGGCGCCACACTTTCCGGTGGTGAGAAACAGCGTATTTCCATAGCCAGGGCAATTATGAAGGATGCACCAATCGTTATATTAGATGAAGCAACGGCCAATGTTGATCCGGAGAATGAAAAGGAGCTGATGGATGCAGTAGATGCACTTACAAAGGAAAAAACGATTATTATGATTGCCCACAGATTAAAAACGGTCAGACATGCAGACCAGATTGTGGTTGTTGACAAAGGACGAATTGTGCAGCAGGGAATACATGAGCAACTAATGAAGCAGGAAGGTATTTATAAGAGATTTGTGGATGCAAGGCAGCAGGCGGTAAGTTGGAAACTGGTGCACTGAGAAATAATCCACAGTTGGTGAATATCCAAATTGAATTGTCTGAAAGAGATTTAATTTAAGTTTCGCTAAGTTTCACTTATATAGGCAGAATGAGGGATATTCAATAAAGTAATATGAAAAAAGCACTGAAAACCGTTGGATTGATATGCTCCCCATATGGTAGACAATGGAAATATCCAAAAATCTATCATATGAGGAGCATATTTTTATGTCTAGGAAACAGTATAGTAAGGAGTTGAAACTTGAGCTCGTAAAGAAACACCTTGAGGATGGAATCTCTTATTGGAAATTAGGTAAAGAGTATGGAATGGAGGCTAGTATCATCCGCAGGTGGGGTCATAAATACGAAACATTTGGAGAAGACGGTCTAGAAAAGCAAAATGCTGATTTATGTAATTACTCTGCAGAATTTAAGAAGAAGATTGTTCTTGAATATCTTGGAGGCAATATAACGAGTCAGGATTTAGCTGCAAAATACAAAATTCATGCACCAAGTACTGTTCGTACATGGATTAAGCAGTATAATAACCATGAAGATTTAACAAATTCCAGAAAAGAAGGTGTATATCTCATGGCTAAAAACGGTGCTAGAAAAAATACAACCCTTGAAGAAAGAATAAACATTGTCGAAGAATGCATAAACACGGGATGTAATTATGCTTCTACAGCGAATAAATATGGTTGCTCCTACGGACAAGTTTATGCATGGGTTAGAAAATATAAAGATAAAGGAATCGAAGGATTATATGATCGACGAGGTAAG
>OBAM01002361.1_pt1 | contig 10196 bp, 6 predicted proteins | sample 1517751 | NCBI WGS metagenome assembly OBAM01 (sample SAMN04571703, study PRJEB22368) | human gut metagenome | biome: human gut; material: stool | host: Homo sapiens | place: Luxembourg | collected 2012-10-18
ACGGCCGGACGGGAAACAGAAAAATTTATCCAGACATTACGCTTCGACCGGAAGGTACAGGTGTTTGTCGTCAGTGAAAGTGGTGCTTCCGTTTATTCTGCCTCTAAAATTGCCCGGGAAGAATTTCCGGAATACGATGTGACGGTGCGGGGGGCCGTATCGATCGGCAGACGATTGATGGATCCTTTAGCCGAATTGGTCAAAATCGATCCTAAATCGATCGGTGTCGGACAGTATCAGCATGATGTGGATCAAGGCGGACTGAAAGAAGCGTTGGATCGGGTTGTCGAATCGTGTGTGAACAAGGTCGGAGTGAATGTGAATACCGCCAGTAAATATTTGCTGACCTATATTTCCGGTTTAGGACCGGCCTTAGCTGAAAACGTGGTGGCTTATATTCAGGAAAACGGAGCGTTGAAAAGCCGTGAAGAACTGAAAAAAGTGAAACGTATGGGAGCGAAAGCTTTTGAACAAAGTGCCGGCTTTCTGAGGATCGAAGGGGCCGGAAATCCTTTGGATAATTCTGCTGTTCATCCGGAATCGTATTATATCGTTGAAAAAATGGCCCGCGATCTGGGTGTCGGCGTTCATGAACTGATCGGAAACGAAACACTGTGCGGCCGGATAGAACCTCAACGGTATGTGGATGAAAAAACGGGCCTGCTGACCCTGAAAGATATTGTGGCAGAATTGAAAAAACCGGGGAGAGATCCCCGGACAATGGCGAAAGTATTCAGTTTTGCCGAAGGCATTTCAAAAATCGAAGATCTGCAGGTGGGTATGGTAATTCCGGGAATCGTTACCAATATTACCGGTTTCGGAGCTTTTGTCGATGTCGGAGTGAAACAGGACGGTTTGGTACATATTTCAGAAATTGCCGATCGTTATGTAACCGATCCTGCAGCAGAACTGGTACTGAATCAACAAGTGATGGTAAAGGTTGTACAAGTGGAACCCGGGCGTAAACGAATCGGCCTTTCAATACGCCAGGCGCAGAGTAAAGATTAAATTTAAAATCCATAGATTTATGAAAAAACAGTTGTTTTTTATAATCCTGTTGGGAGTAGTAGAATTATTGGCCGGATGCCGCCCCGAAGGGAAGGAACCGGAAACCGGAGTAAGCATCGGGTTGGCCCGGCAACGCAAACAAGATATAAGCAATTTGCAATACCGGCTGAAATTCCGGATTCCTGAAAATAAACAGGAAGAGGTCATCGGGAAAGTACAGATCACACTGAAGCAGGAAAAAGTACAGCCTGTCGTATTGGATTTTCGCGAAGATCCCCACAAAGTGAAACAACTGAAAGTGAATGGACGACCGGATTCGATCCGGATTTCGAATGAACATATTGTAGTAGGGACCGATTACCTGAAAAAAGGAGCGAATGAGATCGAGATCGATTTTATTGCCGGTAATCAATCCCTGAACCGGAACGATGAATTTTTATACACCTTGTTGGTACCCGAACGTGCCCGAACCTTATTTCCTTGTTTCGACCAACCGGACATGAAAGCTGTTTTTACCTTGCAGCTGGATATCCCGGAGCAATGGGTAGCCGTAGCCAATGCAGCCGTCGAGTCCGAAACCCTCCATGAAGGCCGGAAACTGATCGCTTTTCAGCCGACCCAACCCCTGAGTACCTATTTATTTTCTTTTGTAGCCGGGAAATGGCAACAACTGGCAGAAAGCCGGGACGGTAAAACGATAGTCATGTATTACCGGGAAACCGATCCTCAGAAAGTGGCCCAGCATACGATCATTTTCGATCAGGTTTTCGCTTCTCTGAAATGGCTCGAGGACTATACCGGAATCCCCTATCCGTTCGATAAATACGATCTGGTGATTGTACCGGGATTTCAGTTCGGTGGTATGGAACATCCGGGTGCGGTGTTATACAATGATAAACGCATGTTCTTAGGGCCGCATCCGACCATAGAAGAAGAACTGGGACGGATGGAACTGATCGCTCACGAAACGACACATATGTGGTTTGGAGATGCCGTGACAATGGCCTGGTTCGACGATGTGTGGACCAAAGAAGTATTCGCCAATTATTTTGCCTCCCAGATGACCCGGCCGGAGTTTCCGGGAGTCAATCACCTTCTGAACGATTTGCGTAATTTTTATATTCCGGCTTATGCGGAAGACCGTACAGCCGGCTCAACCTCGATAAAACAACCTTTGGAAAACTTAAAGGATGCCGGTTTGATTTACGGACAGATTGTCTATGATAAAGCGCCCATCGTTATGAATATGTTACTGAAACTATTGGGAGAAGAAGCTTTTCAAAAAGGTATCCGGGAATATTTGCAGACTTATTTATATGGGAATGCCACATGGGATAATCTGATTACTATTCTCAATAAGTATACCGATAAGGATCTGGTGGCCTGGAGTAATAGTTGGGTAAATGAAAAAGGGATGCCGGAAATTTCCGCTTCGTGGCATGACCGGACCTTGGTCGTGCGGCAAAAAGATCCCTGGCATAGAGGATTGAGTTGGCCACAAAATATAAGTGTAGCCCTCTATGAGGGAAAAAATGCAGATACACTCCAGTCCTCTGTGCATGAAGTGACTTTGGTATCCGATTCTGCGGTGACCGTTTTTCACAACCGGTCTGCGGATGAGTCCTGCATTTTTCTGAATCAAAATGGTGAAGCCTATGGCTATTTCGTACTGGATCAGCGGACGATTACCTATGCTTTAGCGCATTTGAATACTTTCGCGAAAGCACCTGAAACCCGTTTGGCTTTATTGATCAATTTGAATGAAAACCGTCTGCACGGCCGTGTAGATGGTTTGGCTTTTGCCCGGATGTTGATCAGTAATTTGAAAACCGAAACCGAACCTTTGATTATTTCTACTTCGATCGCCTATTTGAATGAGATGGCCCTGCACGGACAGATTGCAGGAAGTGAAGAGCTTGAAGAAAGCCTGCTCGGATTAACAGGCTGCTTTCAGGGCTTTGCTCGGAACCTTCCGGCAACCGGCGACGACACAGAAAATTTACCGGATGTGGAAAGAACAGAAATCTTTTACCGGCTTGGCTTTAGGAGAGAGCGATTATACTAAAATGGCTTATGAATTGGCTGTACGTATGCCTGAAAAATATGAGGAAATCAGGGCGACACAGGCGACCCGTATTCAGGACCCCGACCGGAAAAGAGAATTTAACTTTATTGTCCGGGCCGTAGCTCCTGAAACAGAAACGCGGGATTCCCTATTTCGGTCTTTATTGATCGCCGGGAACCGTCGGATAGAACCTTGGGTTACCCAGATCGTCGGATATCTCAACCACCCTCTCCGGCAACAGCAAGCCGTGAAGTACATCAGGCCGGCTTTACAGGAATTACAGGAAGTGCAGCGTACCGGAGATATCTTTTTCCCCAAGAACTGGATTTCAGCTACATTGCGCGGACATAATTCCCCGGAAGCGGCACAAGTAGTCCGGCAATTTCTGGAACAACATCCTGATTATCCCGTTCTGCTGAAAAATAAGATTTTACAAAGTGCCGACCATTTGTACCGATAAAATATTCAGGCATATACGGTGATTTCAATGGTGTCCTTTACTATTTGAAGGGCAATATAAAGAATATTTCCATTTCGTATAAAATCGGAGTAAGTACCAATAACCAGTTGGCTTTCCGGTGTACTTACAGAGTCTGGCATTTCATCGGCCAGAAGTTCCCTGCTTTACGTCAAACGGTCAATGATTTCGAATATCATGTGTTTATTGCAGAGGAAAGAGGAGACAAATACCGGTGGATCTCTACCGGGATTACCATCCATGATGCCTTTCGGAAACAGGAGAAATAGGATTTTATAACTGATTTGAAACTAAGCCCCTGAGTTCACGTAAAGGGATAAAACGGATAGGTTATGAATGAAAAAAAGTCATTTTATGTGATCGGTATGAGTTGTGCCGGTTGTGCTGCCAATATTCAACAGGCATTATCCGAACGTAAGGGTGTCATAGAAGCCAGAGTAAATTTCGCCGCTTCAGACGTCATAGTGGAATATAACCCTACGCTTGTTTCCGATAAAGATTTGCAAAAAACGGTACAGGAAGCAGGCTACGATCTGTTGTTGGAAAATGAGACAGAGCCTGAACAGGCCGAAATTTTACAACGAGAAGCCTATGATAAACTACACCGGAAAACGATAGGAGCGTTATTGCTATCCCTCCCTGTTTTTGTGATCGGGATGTTTTTTATGCATATGCCCTATGGCAACTGGATCATGCTGGGATTTACCTTACCGGTCCTACTGGTATTCGGAAGGGATTTTTTCATTAATGCCTGGCGACAATTGAAACATGGACATGCCAATATGGATACTTTGGTGGCGGTCAGTACAGGAGTTGCCTTTCTGTTCAGTCTGTTCAATACCCTATGGCCCACCTATTGGACGGACCGGGGACTGGAAGCTCATATTTATTATGAAGCGGCAGCAGTGATCATCGCTTTAATTTTATTAGGCCGTTTATTGGAAAGCCGTGCAAAATCGAATACTTCGACAGCTATCCGTAAACTGATCGGATTACAGCCCAAAGAGGTGATCCGGATTCTCGAAGACGGTACGGAACAGGTGATCCCGATCAAAGCAGTACAACCCGGAGACATACTATTGGTGAAACCCGGAGATAAAATTCCGGTCGACGGCAGTGTCACAGAAGGAGTTTCTTTTGTCGACGAGAGCATGATTACCGGCGAACCGGTACCTGTCGAGAAAGTGACCGGTACACATGTCTATACAGGTACGATCAATCAGAAAGGGAGTTTTAAATTCATGGCCGAAAAAGTCGGGAGCGAGACTATTTTAGCCCAGATTATCAAGATGGTACAGGAGGCCCAGGGTAGTAAAGCTCCGGTACAACAGTTGGTCGACAGAATTGCTGCTATTTTTGTACCTGCCGTAATCGGTATCGCAGCGCTTACTTTTATCGGCTGGATGATTGCCGGTGGAGAACTCGCTTTTACACATGCCTTGCTGACCTCGGTAACTGTATTGGTTATCGCCTGTCCCTGTGCATTGGGATTGGCGACCCCGACGGCAATTATGGTAGGTATCGGCAAAGGGGCTGAGAACAATATTCTGATCCGGGATGCACAGAGCCTGGAACAATTGTGTAAAGTACAAGCCGTAGTTTTAGATAAAACCGGAACGATTACCGAAGGGAAACCTGTGGTTACCGATATTTTCTGGAATCCGGGGATAGATTTACGGCACAGTATGGAAGTTTTATTGTTTATGGAAAGCCGTTCCGAACATCCTCTGGCCGATGCTGTGGTACTCCATCTGACGGAAGAAGGGATAAAGACGAATCTGAAGGGAGAATTCAATAGTCTGACGGGACAGGGCATACAAGGTATGATCAATGGGGAATCCTATTTTGTAGGGAATCGCCGTTTGCTGGAAATGAACGGAATCTCCCGGGAAAGTGAACAGGCAGAACAAGCCGACGCTTGTAGTCTGGAAGGGAAAACCGTCGTTTATTTTGCCGATAGCAAACAAGTGTTGGCTTTAATTGTCATCGCCGACCGGATGAAGCCAGGGTCTGTAAAAGCTATCGAACGTTTGCAGGCAGAAGGTATTGAAGTATATATGCTCACCGGAGATAATCGGATCACAGCCCGGGCCGTAGCCGATAGTATCGGCCTGAAACATTTCAAGGCAGAAGTCATGCCATCGGATAAAGCCGATTTCGTGAAGGAACTACAACAACAGGGCAAGATTGTAGCGATGGCAGGTGACGGTATCAACGATTCGCAGGCTTTGGCCCAAGCCGATGTCAGCATCGCAATGGGAAAAGGTTCGGATATTGCAATCGATGTGGCGAAGATCACTTTGATTACCTCTGATCTGAATGCTATCCCGAAAGCCTGGGCCCTCTCGAAGCAAACGGTCGCTGCTATCCGGCAAAATCTGTTTTGGGCATTTATTTATAACCTGATCGGTATTCCCCTGGCAGCAGGCATTCTCTATCCCTGTTGCGGTTTTTTACTCAATCCGATGATAGCTGCCGCTGCGATGGCTTTCAGTTCGGTTTCCGTCGTTACGAACAGCTTACGCATCAAAGCAAAAAAAATCTGATTTCAATTTTTAAATCTCAATTTTCAATTATTGGGTAACCATTCTGAAGTTTAAGCGTTCGTATGAGTGTAGTTAAATTTATCGTCCCGATAAATTTAAGTTTATAAAGTTTTTTAAGAATAGGACATGAAAACATTTAAGTTTAAAACGAATTTGAAATGCAATAATTGTGTTGCCAAGGTTAAATCACAATTGGATATAACAGATGAAATCCAAAGTTGGTCGATCGATCTGAAAAGCCCTGACCGGATTTTGACAATAAAGGCCAAAGATGAGAAAGCTGTTGCATCGGTAGAACGGATACTTGCTGAAGCGGGCTATCTTGCAGAGGTTTACCCGGTTGAATCATATATAACTAAAAACGACAAAACTATGAAGGACGTGAAAAAAGAATCCGATAAACAATCCAAGCCAACTACAATTAAAGGCTGTGGCTGTGGTAATACCGAAAAACCAGGAAAAAGCCAAAAGATGGCTAATGATGAGACTACCGAGGACGATATTCAGGGAGCTTCAAATTACGAACGGGCAGAAAGTGACCAATCGAAAGGGATTTTTGCCCAACAGACAAAGGCTTATAATAAAACTATGGATGAGCTTATCGAGAATGACGATCAGAACGCCAAAGACAACCTCTCCGATTATATGGATGAGCTGAAGGAAGAATCGGAGACTTTAGACGATCATCCGAAACCTTATGGGACAACGGAAAATTCACCGGATTTTCCGGCAGAAGGAAAATTTACTCCTCCCTATTAGATAATAATACCTGAAGAGACGGTTAGTTATTAAGATAAAACGGGAATAACGGAGCAAACGGAGAATATGCTGTTTTACTCTGTTGTTCCCGTTTAGAAGAAATTTATTTCTTTTTAAAGAGATTCTGTATTCCCTGTAACAGATTACCTTTCAATTCTTTCTCTGCTGCTTTGGTGACCGCTTTGATCGCTTTGGAAAGGTCGGGTTTGATAACCGGCTTCGACAGCGTTCCCTCGACCTTTGCATCGATATCCAGATTTTTAATATTGTCCGAACCCGGAATAGATTTCAGGAGGTTGTCGATGTCCTTGCCGAAAAATTTACGGTCGATGTTCATCGATAAGGTATAATCGAGCTGCCCGTCGACGGTTTGATTTCCATAAATGGTCACCGGATTACCTGCAAAACTGGTCTTAAACGGTTCGACGATAATATTCCCGTTTTCGAGTTTGAAATCGATTTTCAGCTTACTGATACTCAACCGGCTAAGTTCGTCGTTCTTCATCACACTAGCCAACTGGTTCATCGCCGGATTGTCGTTGATCAGAATACCTTTTGATTCGAGATATCCCCCACCGTTTGCTGTCGTCATTACCGGACTCATTTCTTTATCCAGGGTAGAACTGAAGTTCATGGCAGCCGAAACTTGTCCGCTACAGTTCATCGCTACCGGAATACTCTTCCGCAGGAAAGTGAAAGCCTCGTAGGCGGCATGGATATCGAAGTCGGATATATTCAGCTTGAAATCTACTGTCGGAATCTTCGGATTGGCTGTATTATATTGTCCGTTCATCACCATTTTACCTTCCAACATATCCATACTGAGATTTTTCAGTGTGGCGACCGCATTATCCAAAGAAATTTGCCCTTTTACATTACGGATAGTCAGATTATCGAAAAGGATAGTACTGATATTACTGGTAAATTGTACGTCGATGTTTTTGGGAATCTCCAAAGCTCCTTCTGCTGCGGTCGGTTTGTCCGTCAAGGCGATAGAGTCGGCCGAAGCCCGGGCCGTAGTATCGCTCTTTGTTTGGCGGGCCGCTTTGGCTTGGGCGATGATGAATTCATTCAAATTTATTCGGTTCGAATGCAGAGAGAAGTTACCTTTCAGCGTTTCATTTTTGAAAACATAAGGAAGATAGTTCGAAATATTTCCTTGTAAAGTGAAATCCGAGGAAAAAACTTTTGCCTGTAACTGTTTCAGATTCAACTGAGCCGGAGTAATCGTAACAGATCCCTGCGGGATAGAAATACCTTCCGGAAATTCAGCATTGACCAAAAGAAGATCTTTTAAAATAATATTTCCTTTGGCAATAAATTTCTCATATTGTTCTTTCTCGATATATTGATATTTCCCGTTGAATGTCATATCGGTCGTGACGATTCCCTGCAGGGTAATATCTTTCAGTGGAAGGGCTTTCTTCAGATTGGAGAAATTAATAACCCCGACTGCACCTCCGGCAAGCACCGGATCGTTAGGATTACTGATATTCAAATACATACTGAATGGATTACCCGCTATATCGAACGATAATTTTTTCAGGTTCAGTTGTGTTGAATCGACAGGTCCTCCGGGATTGCTCACGTTCAGATCGATATTGATTTGACGGATAGCTTCCGGTAATTCGGGATATTTTACAGAAGCATTATTGACAAGTAAATTTGCCTGCAGAGCCGGGAGATGATCGGCATAATATTCTCCTTTAGCCGTAACATTCAGCTTAAAATCACCACTGGTTTCCAATCCTTCGATATAATGTTGCAACGTTTTGGGCACCATAGCCAACAAACTGGCAAATTTGGTATCCGGAGCATTCAATTGCAAATCCAGTTTATATTTGTCCTCTCCGACCCCGATATTTCCGGTTAAATCGAGTTTGAGATCATTCAGGGCCAGGTCATTTTTCTGAATATCGAAAGTCATCTCTTTGAGATTGGCTCCGATAACGGCCTGCCATTTCAGATCGGTCTTATTGATCCAGACACTGTTTTGGTGCCGATATGAAATATTTTGCAGAGCAAGGAAAATATCGATCAGCGTATTGGTTTCCGAAAAATTCCCATTGAGTTTTAAATCGATATCTGCAATGCTGGCATAAGTCGAATGCTGAAAATCATTGTAAGTGATGAATAAATTTTCAATGGCGATATCATTTAAACGAAGGCCTCTCTCCGCCTTGCCTTTCGGTTCGTCGGGCGGAGTTTCCGTAGTGGCGGAAGTTTGCGAACCGGAAGACAATAGGATATCCCAGTTGGCTTTCCCTTCGCTATTTACTGTCGGAGCGATACGGCAATTTTTAAGCAAAAGTTGGTTTACAATGAGTTCATCTCCTGCTATCAGTGACTTCAAATTCACCGAAGCCTCGAACAACGGAATGTAAACGACGGTATCTCCTGCAAATTCATCCTGCCCGGTAATCATCACCTCTTTCAAGGCAACATTCAGATTAGGAAAACTTTTGAACATGCTCAGGTTCATATCGCCGATTTTCAATTTCGCATTGATGTATTTGGCGGATTGCTTTTCAATAATTTGGAGTATATCTCCTTTAAAAAAAGTAGGGATGACCATTAAAGCTGTAATTACAACAAGAATGAGTACACCCAGTGTAATGAATACTTTTTTCATCGTCAGTATTTTTTAGTTGTTTTAAACGGCCGGTGTCCACCGGATTGTTCACAAAGTTATTCTATTTTGTGAACTTATTGGAAATAAGGCTTTATTTTTTTGAGTTTATAAGCCGGAAGTACTTTCTTTTCTTCGAGCAGTTGGAAAGAAAGAGAGTCGTATTTGCGCTTGGCATTGAAGATCATCTGTACATCCTCATATTCGAGATAGGGATGCCGGAGTATAGCTTTAAAACTCATGGTGTCCAACCTGTATTTCACGATCTTTGAAGGATCGACGGTAAATACCCCAGCGCACGAATCGACATTGAAGTGATTCATCTTTAACTCTTTCAACTGCCGGACGGCATAAAAACCTCCCAATCGCTGTCGGTATTTGATGATTTTACTTGCATAGTAAGGACCGATTCCCCGGATTCTGACCAACGCACTGCTGTCCGCCGTATTCAATTCCAAGGGAGGAGAAATTTCCCGATGTGATACCGGACGAAGAGAATCCTTTTCTATATTGATTACTTCCGGCAACAAAAAGAATGCAGGTTTCCCCGACCGGACAAACCGCGGAATAACAATAAGGCCTGTGATCAATAACAGCATGACCAGTACCCCTTCCCGTTCTGTACTATTGAATATCATGACACACCCGATTTTAAATGGCCTATAAAAGTTACAACATTTTTCCGGGATAAGAAACAAAAATCCTACCTAT
>OBAM01002362.1_pt1 | contig 10192 bp, 7 predicted proteins | sample 1517751 | NCBI WGS metagenome assembly OBAM01 (sample SAMN04571703, study PRJEB22368) | human gut metagenome | biome: human gut; material: stool | host: Homo sapiens | place: Luxembourg | collected 2012-10-18
TCCCCTAAAATCACGCTTAAGTGACCGGCATTAAGCCTCGGCTCCCATTTTAAAAGGCTTCAAGTCGTTACCTGTTATGAGGCTTTCTTTGCCATTATCTCAATAATCTGAGTGTCGGTTTGCTGCATGGAATGGCAGGCCAGAGCACAAAGGTTGGCAATAGAGCGGTCCACATCGTCGGTTACAATCCCTTCATTCCCCGTCACACAGCTATCATCTAACGCCATCAGCACCGCTTTGTAGGCAGCCGAAACGCTGGTCGAAACCTTCATGGCACAGCTGTTAGAAGCTCCATCGCAAATCATACCGCTAACATCACCGATCATGCTGCTAATCGCCATCGCAACCGGTTCATAACGGCCTTCAATCAGCCACGCAATCCCAGCAGCAGCGCCCATCGCCGCCGTTGTCGCCGCGCACAGCGCTGACAGGGTAGGCAACTGGCTATGGATGTATATCGCGGTCAGGTGCGATAACATTAAAGCTCGAGTCAATTGCGCTTCATCCGCACCAAGATATTCAGCCACCACGACAACAGGCATCGTGGCAGTGATTCCCTGATTACCAGAGCCTGAGTTGCTCATGGCTGGCATCACGGCGCCTCCCATACGTGCGTCAGACGCAGAGGACGTGCGAATCATAATATCCGACAGTAGATCACGAGCCAATAAACCACGGTCACGTTGGCGCTGGAGCGTTGCACCAATGTGCAAACCATACTGCTTGCTCAATCCTTCCAACGATAGCGCCTTGTTTAACGTCGCAGCCTCCAAAATAAAATGGATGCGTTCTAGCGGGACATTAACGGCAAAATCGAATACCTGACGTAATGATGCTTTCTTCAGACAATACCCTTCCGCACAAGGCGTATCAGAGGATTCATCGGAGTGCAGCCGTGCGTCAAACAGCACTTCACCGTTTTTCACAATTTTAATGACGTTGGTATGCCCATCAGCAATGGTGACACAGGCCGATTCCGTTGCACCCAACACTGTGACCTGAGAAAACAGAATATGCTCACACGGCTGCTGAATAGAAACCGACACACCCCCACTAGCCAGAAGAGACTTCCCTGCCTCAACGGCCTGTGGCGTCGCATGTTTGAGCACTTCCAATCCTGCTTTGGGATCTCCCCCGGTCGCTCCAACTGCCGCGGCGATCGGGAGGCCGACCATCCCAGTACCTGGGACTGTCACCCCCATACCATTTTTCATTAGGTTAGGAGATACGCGCGCTTCGATACGCTCAACAGGCTCAGGAAGATATGAAGCGGCAATAGCAGCGGCCAGAGCCAAAGATACCGGCTCGGTACAGCCCACAGCTGGCTTGACTTCCTGCTGTACCGCACGGATAAACTCATTCCACAATTCATCACGCGATTCGGTACACAACAGATTTTCGCTTTCATACTTGCTCATAATTCAGACCTTAATAACAAGACTACAAAAATATTCAGTTTTTAACTTATTAGGAGAATGCTAGGAATGGAGACACACATAGCAGCAACCCGGTAATAATGATAATGGTGAGTGAAGTACCTTTGTATTTATGTAGAGCGGGTACTTTGTAGACTAAATAAGCCGGAATCAAACACCCGACCATCCCAAAAATAGGGCTGCAAATTGAAGTAAAGCTTAATACTGGCGCATTCAGAATAATTGCACTCCATGCCAATAAAATGGCAAACAGCATAATTCCGTTTTGTACCCATTTCTCATTGATCTTTTCAGCCGGCATACGACGACGCAGGATATTCATAACAATGCCCTGAGTCGCTTCACGGAAGCCTAAATAAACACCAAAGAAAGCAGTCATGACCGCAAAGATATTTAAAATAACGCTAACCACGGTCGCCCAGCTACCAGGAAAGAACTGCGCTGCAATCGCCAATGCTGAAATATTCTGCTCATAGGCTTTAACTGCTTCGTCATGCCCCATCGCTAAGGTGAAAGAAACTGCGTAAAAGAATACTGTGACAAATAAAACACCAAAGGCAATATTCATCGCTCGCAATGCTTTAAAACGAGCAACCTCACGCGATTTCTCTTTAGAGCGGTACGAGATCACCATCGGACTCAGCGTTTGAATAAACAGGATAGACGTCAAAGTAAACGGCAGCGTGATAATCGCATTCTTAATGAGCAGTCCCATCGGTGGCAAAGAACCCACGTTATATAAATGCCACATGCCCACCATGGATACGCCTAGGGCGGCTACGACCAACAACTTGGTGAGAACCATAAAGCTAGACAGTTTAAATAAAAGCTTTTCGCCCCGTGAAGAGATGGCAACCAAAATGCAGATAAGGACTAAACCATAGAATGGGTTTTCAGAAAGTAGTCCATCTGTTACACCAAAAGTGTGTAAATATGAAGCGCTATCGTTGGTAATCGCTGTGGAATAAACAAACATCCAGATAACCAACATAACAAAATATAATGCGCCTAATAATATCCCCCAGTTTTTACCTAAGTATCCGCTAATAACACTAGGATAATCTTTACACTCTGGTGATTCCGCTAAGGTGTTAATGAATAAGCGCTGAAACAAATACATCGCTGGATAGCCAATAATGGATGAGAGTAAGAATACCCATAACCCCATCAGCCCTACCTGTACGGGTAAAAATACAATACCCGCGCCAATAGCCATCCCGATGCTCATAATAATCCAACCGGCATCAGTGCTATCAAACTTTGTTGCTGCTTTCCATTCGCTTTCTGTCATTCCTCCACGACTATCTGAAGGATAATCATTAACAACGACACTGCTATTCTCTGTTGCGGTTTCCATAATAGCTCTCGCTCGCAATATTATAAGTGTAGGTTTTATTTTCTTTTTAATGTACAGACGTAATTTGCAGGCTTTTTTATTATGCAAAAATGATACGCTGCTCTCTGGAGAATATTTTTTCAACTCACACCCAAGTAACGGCACGTTGCGAGAAAAATTTTCTACCAAAAGAGGATAACACTAAAAATTTTGACTCCCAGATAGCTACTTTATGAAATCCATAACTTGGGATACACCCTGATATCTACAATATGATGAATTTAAAAGATATTTTATCTTATGCGTCTTTTTAACTGATGTAACGTTATCGCCACTGGGATAATTTTTGTGAAGTCCAGCAGATTACCCTTAGTAGAAAATCAAAGAACAAAACCTTACTAACATGATGGACATCACATCTCTAGCAAGGCAAAACAGCCATTCAGCACAACCATCTTTATTTTGTTATAAAAATGAAATCAAATAGAATCTTAAACTGCATTTTCTCTCATAGCTTCATAGACCTCTCCTCCAGATAACGTTGCTTTCGCTGTAGCACGCATTAACACAGCCAGCTATTGATTAATTATCACATATGATTAACATCAACCTAAAAACCAGACCGATTGGTCTATTTATAGGAATCATGTGATGGCTGCCAAAAACGTACCTTTTTCAGTTCTCGATCTCTCCCCTATTCCCACAGGAGCAACGGCTCGTGATGCTTTTCATCGCTCATTAAGTCTGGCCCAACACGCTGAAGATTGGGGATACCATCGTTATTGGCTGGCTGAACATCACAACATGACAGGTATTGCCAGCGCCGCCACTTCGGTGCTGATCGGCTATATCGCAGGAGGGACTCAAACTATTCGCGTTGGGTCTGGTGGTGTCATGCTGCCTAATCATGCTCCCTTAGTTATCGCAGAACAATTTGGCACGCTGGAATCACTTTATCCCGGCCGCATAGATTTAGGGTTAGGCCGAGCTCCAGGCTCAGACCAGCGCACCATGATGGCGTTACGCCGTAGCCTGCATGGCGAAATTGATGACTTTCCGCAAGATGTCGCTGAGCTACAGCGTTACTTCGGTGAAGTGACCGCAGGGCAGCATGTGCAGGCCGTACATATCCCTATCTGGCTTTTAGGTTCTAGCCTCTATAGTGCACAACTCGCCGCAAAACTCGGACTGCCTTTTGCTTTCGCCTCACATTTTGCTCCGGATATGCTTCATCAAGCGCTGGCCATGTACCGCAGCCAATTTCAGCCATCGAAGGCATTAGCGCAACCGTACGCTATTGTCTGTATCAACGTGGTTGCAGCAGACAACGAGCGCGATGCACGCTTCCTGTTTACCTCGATGCAGCAGCAGTTCATTAATTTGCGTCGAGGAGAACCAGGGCCGCTCCCCGCGCCGGTAACAGATATCTCAGCCTATTGGAGCGCTGGTGAACAATACGGCGTGGAGCAGGCGCTTAGGATGTCAGTAGTCGGCGATCCACTGCAGGTGAAAAACGGATTGGAAGCTCTGCTAAGAGAAACACAGGCGGATGAAGTGATGGTTAACGGGCAAATTTTCGATCATCAGGCTCGTTTACGCTCCTTCGAAATTGTTGCTGAAATCAAACAGCAGCTCAACGCAGCCGAACGTATCAGCTAAGGTGCATTGCGCACCTTAGCTGAAAGGAAATTAGCGCTGAATGAGATAGCGAATGGTCGGTCCATCCTGTTGGATATCAAGTACGGTATAACCGTGATTTTTGGCATCCAACGGGATGTTGTTGATCGACTGTGGGCAATCGCTAACCACTTCGAGAATTTCACCCACTTTAAGGTTTGGCATCGCTTCAAGCGTTGCCACCGCAGGATAAGGACAAGGCTCACCTACCATATCCAAACGATAATCTGGAACAATATCTGTAGGTTTCATGCAATCTCCTTAACGGCGTTATTTACCTGATTTTTTGTACGGAAGAAACGTTTTTCCCATGCAACGACCAGCAAAAATGCGGCCAGCAACATGAGGTAAGTCACAAGCAAACCACCCAGTGGACCAAAGGTTTGCAGCAGGTTGATTTTATCGTAGGAGGTCGCTAGCGACGGAGCCAGATCGTCCCAGTAGTACGCAAGAATGGTCGCTCCCACAATATTGCCAAGCCCAACCCACCAGAAATGCACCTGTCCTTCGACGGCACGATACATCCAGCCCGTTTCACAACCACCGGCTAACACAATACCAAAACCAAACAGCACACCGCCGATTATTGCATTGGGGCCAGCCCACATAATTTTTGGCGCGAGTCCCATTTGTACATAACTGAAGATACCGATAGCACTCACCGCCATCCCGATAATAATCGCTTTCGCCATATGAGTTCGGCCGGTGATCCACAGGTCACGGAATGCCGAAGTAAAGCAAATCTGGGCTCGCTCAATCAGCAACCCAAAACCAACCCCAAATAACATGGCGAGGCCGAGCTTAGGCGCATTCATCGCGGTTAATCCGCCCCATGCAACTACCGCAAAGAAGATAATCATCCCTAAGCGGAAGCGTCGTTTAGCTTGGTCAGGCTTCTGAGTCAGTGGAGAGGCTGCGCTGACCTTTTGCAGTTTGACCGGAATGCGAAACATCGGTAGCAGCGTAAAGCGCGCGCCAAAATAAGAGCCGACCGCAGTCGCTAGTGCGAAAAACCACGCATGCAGCGAAAACTGTGGAATGCCAGTGAAGAAGGCCGCAAGGTTACACCCCATAGCCAAACGTGCGCCAAAGCCTGCAATCATGCCGCCCAGAATCGCCTGCAGAATTCGGATGCGGTGCTGCGGCATACGAAGTTTAACGTTGTTGGCCCATAACGCGGCGGCGAAGCAACCACCGAACATACCGATGATCATCATGCCGTCAATGCGATCCAGAGGCGAGCCTTCAAGACCGATGACTTTGAAATAGCCCCACTGCTCTGGATGTGCACCAAATAGCTGTAATACATGCCCACCCCAGCGGGTGAATTCGCCGGTTACCGCCCAAAAGGTGCCAGTAATACCAAAATAGTAAGTTGATAAAATCCCCGCAGCGATAACCGCAGGGAGCGGAGCCCAGAATTTTATTAGATATTGTTGTTTGAAGTTTTGCCAAGACATGAATTATCCCCTTGTGATTACAGCCCCCGACCGGGGAACTGTCTTGAGGTTGTGAACCTCAATCGCCAAGCATCATACGCCGATAAAACGTATTTCAAAGGCAAGAAACAAGCTGAGCAATGAAGAACCATGCAATAAGCCACCACGGGGGATAATAGGCATAAAAAAAGCCAACCCTGAGGTTGGCTTAGTCATTGAGTTCAGAACAGCGTTATTACGCGTCGTTAGTAGTACGACGACGTGGCGGCTGTGCTGCATCATCACGGCGTGGGCCGCGCGGTGCTGCGCTACGATCGCTGTTACCGCGACGGTCGTCACGACGAGGTGCGCCATCACGTCCACCGAAGCTGCGACGCTCGCCACCGGCACTACGGCCACCGCGATCGCCTGCAGGACGTTCGCGACGAGGTTCACGTGCTGGAGCATCACCCATCAGCTGCATATTCAGCGGCTTATTGAGGATACGGGTACGGGTGAAGTGAGACAGCAGATCACCTGGCATACCTTTTGGCAGCTCGATCGTTGAGTGAGAAGCAAACAGCTTGATGTTACCGATGTAACGGCTGCTAATATCACCTTCGTTAGCGATAGCACCAACGATGTGACGAACTTCAACACCATCATCACGACCCACTTCGATACGGTACAGTTCCATATCGCCAGCATCACGACGTGGGGCGCCTTCACGGGCTTCACGTGGCTCACGGTCACCACGACGAGCGAAGCGATCGCCACCGCGTTCATTGCGATCGTCACGGTCGCGGAATTCACGACGTGGACGGCGTTCCATAACCGGATCAGGTGGCAGGATCAGCGGACGTTCGCCCTGTGCCATTTTCAGCAGTGCTGCGGCCAGAGTTTCCATATCCAGTTCATCTTCCGGCTGCAGTTTAGTCAGCAGATCGCGGTATTTATCCAGATCGCTGCTTTCCAGTTGCTGCTGAACTTTAGCGGCAAACTTAGCCAGACGACGTTGACCCAGCAGTTCTGCGTTAGGGATTTCAACTTCTGGAATAGTCAGCTTCATGATGCGTTCAATGTTACGCAACAGGCGACGTTCACGGTTCTCAACGAACAGCAACGCACGACCAGCGCGGCCAGCACGACCGGTACGGCCGATACGGTGAACGTAAGACTCAGAGTCCATCGGGATGTCATAGTTAACAACCAGACTGATACGGTCCACGTCCAGACCACGTGCAGCAACATCAGTTGCAATCAGGATATCTAAGCGGCCATCCTTCAAACGTTCCAGAGTCTGCTCACGCAGCGCCTGATTCATATCACCGTTCAGAGCGGCGCTGCTGTAACCACTACGTTCCAATGCTTCAGCAACTTCCAGAGTCGCATTTTTGGTACGTACGAAGATGATTGCAGCATCAAAATCTTCAGCTTCAAGGAATCGAACCAGCGCTTCGTTTTTACGCATCCCGAACACAGTCCAGTAGCTCTGGCTAATGTCTGGGCGAGTCGTAATGCTAGACTGAATGCGTACTTCCTGAGGCTCTTTCATGAAGCGACGGGTAATGCGACGAATGGCTTCAGGCATAGTTGCAGAGAACAGCGCAGTCTGATGCTGTGCAGGGATCTGCGCCATGATGGTTTCAACGTCTTCGATGAAGCCCATACGCAACATTTCGTCAGCTTCGTCCAGAACCAAACCACTCAGGTTAGACAGGTTCAGGGTGCCACGCTTCAGGTGGTCTAGCAGACGACCAGGAGTACCCACAACAATCTGTGGTCCCTGACGCAAAGCACGCAGCTGTACGTCGTAGCGTTGGCCACCGTACAGAGCAACAACGTTTACGCCGTTCATGTGTTTAGCGAAGTCAGCCATCGCTTCAGAAACCTGAACCGCCAGCTCACGAGTTGGAGCGAGAACCAGCACCTGTGGTGCTTTCAGGCTTGGGTCAATATTGTGCAGCAGCGGCAAAGAAAACGCTGCAGTCTTACCGGAACCGGTCTGAGCCATACCCAGAACGTCACGGCCATTTAAAAGGTGAGGAATACATTCCGCCTGGATTGGAGACGGTTTTTCATAGCCCAGATCGGTCAGGGCTTGGATAATTGGTGCAGCTAACCCTAGGTCAGCAAAAGAAGTTTCGAACTCAGCCATGTACACGTGCCTCATTGATGGCGGCCAGTCTACATAACTCGTCTAGAAAATGGACAATGATTTTCATTGAAAAGTGTGAACCGGCTCAAATTAGATTAAATAACGAACAAAAAGCCCTCACCTCAAAGAGGTGATAAAGCAATTAAAAATATAGGCGTAGTTGTTCGTCAGCTATTGCTGGTCCGATTCTGATAGGTCGTCTTGCTCTTGGCCCAAAAGCGCCAATTCCAACAGTGCATAGCGGTGCTCAACGAAGTTATGTACGTTGTTGGCAACCGTCAGTTTGAACAGCGCAGAGGCACTGCTCTTGTCCCCCAGACTCAGGTAATGTTTACCTAAATAGAAGTCAGTTTCACTGAGATGCTCAGCGAGCGAAGTGTTATCCGTTGCATCTTCCTGTAAGCGTGTCATCAATGTTTTCTGATTGATGGTGCCCAGGTAGAATTCGACAATATTCCATCCCCATTGATTCCTGTTCGCCTTGTTATATCGCTGTTCCAGCGAGGCAGTGGCTTTCTTTGGATCGATTTCACGTTCCACAAGGTAAAGCCATAACGAACGGAATGGATCATTGGGATCGTCTTGATAAAACGCCTGCAGATCATCCTGCGCTAACGAGTATCGACCACCGTAATACAGTGCGATGCCTCGGTTTAAACGCGCGTAGTTGTAAGTTGGATCAAGCTCTAGTACAGAATCAAACGCTTCATAGGCGGCATCAAAATTGCCAGCCTGCGTTAAGTAAATCCCCAGATAGTTAAAAACTTCTGGCATATCAGGACGAATAGCCAGCGCTTGCGAAAAATCGTTACGCGCTAAAGCTCTCAGTCCTAGACTATCATACAGTACTCCGCGCTCATATAAAAGCTGTGCGCGTTCATCATCTGTCAATGCACGACTCGCGAGGATCTGTTCCATGCGTGCCAGCATGACTTCCTGTTGCAGCGAAGGCTGTAACGGAATTGCTAGTACTTCGTCTTTACGCCAATCAAGGTTGCTGCATCCTGCCAGCAGAATTGCTGTCGCAACGTAACACCAGCGCAAGATAGGCTTCATTTCCCAACTCCCGAAGACCAACATCGGATTGATTTCCTATCATCCAATAAGCAAAACACATCCTGTGTTTGCGTAATAAACGGCTCCCCGCATATGCAGGAAGCCGTAGTACTGAATAAGCTATTATTCAGCAGCTGGAGCAGCAGCCTGTTCTGGCGCGCTTGCTTCTTTAATACTCAAGCGGACGCGACCCTGACGGTCAACTTCCAGTACCTTAACAGGAACTTCCTGACCCATCTGCAGATAGTCAGTCACTTTCTCAACGCGCTTGTCAGCGATCTGAGAAATATGCACCAGACCTTCTTTACCGCCACCGATAGCAACGAATGCACCGAAATCAACGATACGGGTTACTTTACCCTGATAGATACGGCCAACTTCGATTTCAGCAGTGATTTCTTCGATGCGACGAATAGCATGTTTCGCTTTTTCGTTGTCGGTTGCTGCGATTTTAACAGTACCGTCATCTTCGATTTCAATGGTAGTACCCGTTTCGTCAGTCAGTGCACGAATAACGGAACCGCCCTTACCGATAACATCTTTGATCTTCTCAGGATTGATCTTGATGGTATGGATACGTGGAGCGAATTCAGAGATATCACCACGTGGCGCATTGATCGCCTGTTCCATCACACCCAGAATGTGCAAACGTGCACCCTTAGCCTGATTCAGGGCCACCTGCATAATTTCGCGGGTGATGCCTTCAATCTTAATATCCATCTGCAGAGCAGTGATACCTTCGCGGCTACCCGCAACTTTGAAGTCCATGTCGCCCAGGTGATCTTCGTCACCCAGAATGTCAGACAATACGACAAAGTTTTCATCTTCTTTAACCAGACCCATCGCGATACCGGCAACGGCAGCTTTGATCGGAACACCTGCGTCCATCAGTGCTAAAGAAGCACCACAGACGGAAGCCATTGAAGAAGAACCGTTAGATTCGGTGATTTCAGAAACCACACGAACAGTGTACGGGAATTCGTCTTGCTTAGGCATTACAGCCAACACGCCGCGTTTCGCCAAACGACCGTGACCAATTTCACGACGCTTAGGTGAACCCATCATGCCGGTTTCCCCTACGGAATACGGAGGGAAGTTATAGTGTAGCAGG
>OBAM01002367.1_pt1 | contig 10169 bp, 6 predicted proteins | sample 1517751 | NCBI WGS metagenome assembly OBAM01 (sample SAMN04571703, study PRJEB22368) | human gut metagenome | biome: human gut; material: stool | host: Homo sapiens | place: Luxembourg | collected 2012-10-18
ATGTCGACGCGGATCTCCATGCGGCCGCGGTGACCGCGGTAGATGCCGCCGTCGGTCGGCTCGGTGGAGATGACGAATTCAATCTGGTTTCTCGCGTCCTCGGGGCCCTTGAAGTATTCGTTGACGATGGACTGCCAGCACATGCCGTCGCAGTCCTCCTCCTGCACGGAGCCGACGACCATGATCTTGTAGCCCTCGGGGATGAGGCCGAGGTCCTTCATGATCTTCGTGCCGTAGGCCGCCGCGGCCATGCCGCCCTCCTGGTCGCTGCCGCCGCGGCCGTAGATGACCTTGTCATCCTCATAGCCCTCGTACGGGTCGTGCGTCCAGTTTTCGCGGTTGCCGATGCCGACGGTGTCGATGTGGGAGTCGATGGCGATGATCTTGTCGCCCGAGCCCATCCAGCCGATGACGTTGCCGAGCGCGTCGAACTCGACCTTATCGTAGCCGAGCTTCTTCATCTCCTCGGCGATGCGGTGGGCGACGCCCTTTTCCTCGCAGCTCTCGCTGGGGATGGCGATCATATCACGCAGGAAGCGGGTCATATCGGGGCCGTAGGCCTGTGCGGCTTTCTTGATGGCTTCGAAATCCATGGTAAAACCTCCGTTAAAAGTGATAGTATTTTCTGTCGATCGGGGTCAATTTTCTGTTACACTGTCCTTATCATAGCATAAGAACGGCAGTTGTCAAACAAAAAATTTGCATTTCAAAAATTTTTTAAGAAAGTGATTGCAATTCGATCAATTTATGGTATTATAGGGATGAAAGAACATGCCCGTTCCGATGGAAAGCTGTGCAATTTGCACAGCAAAATAGGGTGGACGGGCGATCAGAGGAGGGATAGACCATAGAAGCCGCAACGCTGAAGACACTGGAGCAGGTCGCAAAGGGCATCGCCGCGACCTTTGGCAGCCATTGCGAGGTGGTGATCCACGATGTGGGCGCCAAGCACCCCGAGCATTCCATCGTTGCCATCGAGAACGGCCACGTCACAGGCCGCAAGGTGGGCGACGGCGCGTCGCATGTTGTTTTAGAGCAGGTGCGTCAGGCCGACGCGCAGCCGAGCGACCACTTGAGCTACCTCACCAAAACGCCGGACGGGAAGATATTGAAGTCTTCCACCATGTACATCCGCGGCAGGAACGGCAAGGTGGTTGCGATCCTTGGCATCAATTACGACATTTCCTCGCTCCTGATGGTCGAGGATGCGGTGCACGAGTTGATCGACACAAAGGATAAGACGCAGGGCGAGCCGGAAAAGATCGTGAACGTCAACGACCTTTTGGATGAGCTCATCGCCCAGTCGGTTGCACTTGTTGGCAAGCCCGTCGCCCTGATGAATAAGGAGGACAAAATGCGTGCCATCGGCTTTTTGAGCCAGAGCGGGGCGTTCCTCGTCACAAAATCCGGAGACAAGATCGCAAAATACTTCGGCATATCCAAATATACACTATATTCTTATATTGACAAACAACAGGAGGAGAAGTGAACCATGGGCAAGATCGATTTGACCATCAACAAGACCGGCCTGCAGCACAACATTGAGAAGGCCAAGGAAAACAACGTTATCATCCCGACCATCGCGCAGATGCAGCATCCTGAGACCATCCCTGAGAAAATTCAGGAAAAGCTCAAGACTGTCGGCCTTTGGGACGTCAACCCGCTGAACCTCTTCCGCATCACGTGGAAGAACGAGGCCAAGGAGTCCGGCGGTCTCTTTCAGGAGGTGCCGAACTATGTCGAGATCCCGTCCGAGCTCTCCGGCGTTCCTTGCCGCATCCTCGCCATGGCGGGCAAGTGGTTCCCCACGGGCTGCCACAAGGTCGGCGCTTCGTTCGGCTGCCTCGCCCCGCGCCTCGTCACCGGCCAGTTCGACGCGACGTATCATCACGCCGTGTGGCCCTCCACGGGCAACTACTGCCGCGGCGGCGCGTTCAACTCGAAGCTCCTCGCCGTCGACTCCGTCGCCATTCTCCCCGCCGAGATGAGCAAGGAGCGCTTTGACTGGCTCTCCAAGATCGCCGGTCAGGTCATTGCGACGCCGGGCTGCGAAAGTAACGTCAAGGAGATCTTCGACAAGACGTGGGAGCTCAAGCAGGACCCGAGCATGATGATCTTCAACCAGTTTGAAGAGATGGGAAACCCGCTGTGGCACTACAATGTCACGGGCTACGCCCTTGCAGACCTCTTTGAGGCGGTCAAGAAGCCCGGGCAGAAGCTTGCCGGCGCGTGCTTCACCTCCGGCTCCGCCGGTACGATGTCGGCGGGCGACCTTTTGAAGGAACGCTATCCCGGCATGAAGCTCGGCGTTGGCGAGGCGCTTCAGTGCCCGACCATTCTCAACAACGGCTTCGGCGGCCACCGCATTGAGGGCATCGGCGACAAGCACATCCCCTGGATCCACAACGTGAAGAACACTGACATGGCCATCGCCATCGACGACGAGGATTCCCAACGTTTGCTGCGCCTTTTCAACACGGCAGAGGGCAAGAAGTACCTCAAGGAAGAGCTCAAGCTCTCCGACGAGCTCATCGAAAAGCTCACCTGGCTCGGCATCTCCGGCATCGCAAACGTTCTGTGCTGCATCAAGATGGCCAAATACTATGAGCTGACCGAGGACGATGTCGTCTGCACCGTTCTGACCGACTCCGCTGTGATGTATCAGTCCCGCATTGAGGAGCTCAACGAGATGCACGGCGCGTACAACGCCGAGGAGGCGCGCCTCGACCACAACCTCCACATGCTCGGCCTGAAGACCGACAGCATGATGGAGCTGACGTACGAGGACCGCAAGCGCATCCACAACCTCAAGTACTACACCTGGGTCGAGCAGCAGGCGTGCGACGTCAAGGACCTCAACGCCCTCTGGTACGACACCAAGGGCACATGGGACGCTGTCCACGCGCAGGCGAAGGAGCTCGACGAGCTCATCAACGAGTTCAACGAGGCCACCGGCCTTCTCAAAGCGCTCTAAGAGCGCGAAAGGGGAGCAGGAACCCCTTGCTCCAAACCCTGTTAGGATGATAAAAGGGGGTATCTCGAAGAGATGCCCCCTTTTTTATACCCACAAAGGGTTTCCCTTTATTTTTCCTGCGGAAAAGAAGCGAGTTGGTTCCCCACACCGTGCGGGGGACGCGGGAAAGGGGGATATTCTCTTTCTCGGAAAGAGAATATCCCCCTTACACCCCCAAGAGAAAGGACGAGGGGAGCACCCCTCGACCCCCGACATTGGCAGCTTACAGCTTGAATAACTGCACGCGCTGCGCAATGTAAGTGCGGTGTACATGGCTTCGCCATGAATCTTCTGCGAGTCGTTGCTACGATCAACCGCGCCTTACTATCGTGAGGCGCGAGTGACGGTAGCCCGGCGGCAGACTGCCTGCCGAATGCGGCATTGCTGCGCTCGCCACATTGAGCAGTGCCTCGGTAGACGGAAATTAGTCAGCACTTCTACAAGATGGGCAGAGCGGCAGCGGATAATAGAAGCAGAGGCAAGTCGTATAGCAAACCCCAACGCGGCTTCGCCGCGCGCAGGAAGTGCAATCGGCAAGCATTGCAGCTCTTTGAGCTGCCCGCTTGCAATGCAAACGCCTTTCTTTTGGACGGGCGACGCCCGTTTTCTTTCTCGGGAAAGAAAATGGGGGTCGCATCATGTGCAGCGCCCGCGGCGCTGCTATCCCCGCAGCTCTATGGGCTGCAAAAACCCACCGCGCAGCGCGCGGACAATAAGGAGTTATTATGTTAAAAAACGTCAAATGCGCCCGCTGCGTCAAGTGCGGGAAAGAATACGAGGCCACGGCGAACCTCACGAACTGTTCGTGCGGCGGCATTCTCGACATCATCTATGACTACGACTACATCAAAAAGAACCTGACGAAGGAAACGCTCAAGTTCCGCCCGAACACGATGTGGCGCTACCGCGAGCTGCTGCCGGTCGAGGAGACGACACCCGACACACCGCTGCGCGTGGGCTGGAGCCCGCTCTACGAAGAGCCGCGCCTTGCAAAGCAGCTCGGCCTCAAAAAGCTCTGGGTCAAGGACGACGGACAGAACCCGACGGCGTCGCTCAAGGACCGCGCGTCCGCCATGGCGGTCGCCAAGGCGGGGGAGGCGGGCGCGAAGATCATCGCCTGTTCGTCCACGGGCAACGCCGCAAGCTCTCTTGCGGGCAACGCCGCGGCCGCGGGCCTCAAGACATTCATCTTCGTTCCCGAGCGCGCGCCCAAGGGTAAGGTCGCGCAGCTGATGACCTTCGGCGCAAACGTGATCTCCGTCAAAGGCAACTATGAAGAGACGTTCGAGCTGTCGAAAAAGGCCATCGACAAGTGGGGCTGGTACAACCGCAACGCGGCCATCAACCCTTATCTTTCCGAGGGGAAGAAGACCGTCTCGCTCGAGATCGCCGAGCAGCTCGACTGGAAGATGCCGGATTATCTCGCCATCTCCGTCGGTGACGGCTGCACCATCGCAGGCGTGTGGAAGGGCCTCAAGGACCTGTACGCCATCGGCTTTATCGACAAGCTCCCGCGCCTTATTTCCGCGCAGGCCGAGGGCTGCCACCCCATCAACCGCGCCATCGCGGAGAACAAGCCCTGGGAGCCGATGGAGGAGAACACGCTGGCCGACTCCATCGCCGTGGGCGTGCCCCGGAATGCGGACAAGGCCCTGACGGCGATCCGCGAGTCGAACGGCATCGTCGTGAACGTGACGGACGAGGAGATCATGGCGGCGCAAAAGCTGCTCGGCACGACCTGCGGCGTCTTCGGCGAGCCCGCGGGCGTCACCGGTACGGCGGCAGTCAAGAAGCTCTGCGAGCAGGGCGTCCTCGGCGAAAACGACACGGTCGTCTCCGTCGTGACGGGCAATGGCCTCAAGGACGTGGCCAACGCCATCAAGTTCTGCGGCGAGCCGATGAGCCTGCCGAACGACCTTGACCTGCTGGTCGAGGAATTCGACAAGCGCGGCATCAAGACCGAAGCGTAAAAGAACAAAAGAAGCGCCCCACGAACCAAGCCGGTTCGCGGGGCGCTTTTGATTATACAAAATGATCTTTAATAAAGGGAATGACATTGAGCAGTGCCGAGATCAGCGTGGAGACCGCGAACACGAAGACCGCGAGCAGCGGTACGGAGAAAAAGGCATTGCAGGAGAAGGTATCGATGCCGAAATGCTGCAATAGCTCGATGACCATGGGATGAACGAGATACACGCCGAAGCTGTATTTCGACAGCTTGCGGAGAAGGGCATACGCCTTTTCGCCCATGCGCGGGAAATTCAGATGCTGCTTGGCAAAGACGAAGATCGGCACGCTCGTGCAGAGAACGTTGAGGTCGTTGTAGTTATAAAAGGTGGCATTTGGCGCGCCCTGCGCTCTGGAGAGAACGGCGGGAGCGATGATGGAAAAGAGAAGGGCGGCAATGCCGACGCAATAGAGCATGATCTCCTCTCTGTGGCTGAAGCTCCTCCGGCTGAGATAATACCCGCCGACAAAATAAATGGTGAAGCCGAGCGGGAAAAAGCAGTAGGAGTACATGATGACCGTGCGGATGACGGTGCTTGCCTCATGCGAAACGAAGGAGGTGAACAGGGCAAGCTGGGGGAGAAGAAAGGTGAAAAGAAACGCAAGCAGCAGAAAGTAGCGCATGAGCGTTTCATCCTGTACGATGGGCCGCAGCAGCGGGATGAGCAGATACAGCCCCACGATCATGTAGAGAAACCAGAGGTGATAGTGCCCTGTGATGAGCTGCGAAAGCACGACCGAAAGCGGTGCATGGCGAAAGATTAGGTCGACGAGCGCGTAGCAGCCGGACCAGAAGAGAAAGACCGTGGTGATGCGCGCGACATTCTTTTTGAGGATGGCAGAGATGCTGACCTCCCGCCCGAGAAACAGCGCGCCGCTGATCATCACAAAGATGGGGACCGACCATTTGCCCGCAGTGCAATAGAGATTGAAGGCAAACCACGCGCGCGAATTGACATCGACATCCGCCCAATGCATTGCGGAAAGATGCACGGCAACAACGACAAAGATCGCAACAACGCGGAGAAGGTCGAAATAGACCACGCGCCGTGGCACGGGATTCTTTGCTGGCATACTCAGCTCTCCTTTTCCGCAGCGTTACCAACCATCTCATTCTGCGCATCGTCAGACGCGGCATCGGGTGCGGACGCTTCCGCCGCGGGCTCTGCCGAGGCAGCTTCGGCCTCCTGCGCCTGCTGGGCGGCCATGGCCTCGGCGCGGCCTTCTTCGCGCGCCTGCTTTACGGCCTCCTCGCGGGTCTTTTCCGCCTTGGCGCGCTCCTTTTCGACCATGTGCTGAGCGTGCTTATTTTGCAGCTTGAACACCAGCCGCAGCACGAGCACGAGCACCACGATCGCAAGGCCGAGCCAGCTCCAGAACTTGAGCTCGAAGAGCGTCTTGACCGTCCAGTACTTCGCCTGCATGCCGAGGAAGCAGAACAGGATCGACACGGCCAGCGCCGCGCCGAACAGCAGCACCCACAGCACCGACTTGACGGCGCTGTGCTTGCGCACGCGCAGGTGCGCGATCAAAAACAGCAGACTCAGCAGAAAAAACGCAGGGAACTGCGCAAATAAAATTTCCCTCAGATCCATATCTTACCTCACAGTGCGCATTTGCCGCGCCTCAAATATTTGCCCATCTTGCCGCCAACGACCTTGCCGCCGTCCACCTGCAGCTGACCGCGCAGGTAGACCTTCGACACGCCACCATTCGTGCGGAAGCCCTCGAACGGCGTGTAGCCCGCCTTGGAGAGCATGTCCGCGCCGTGGAGCACGTGGCTCGCGCCGGGATCGTAGACGACGATGTCGGCGTCGCTGCCCGCGGCGATGACGCCCTTGCGGGGGTAGAGACCGTAGAGCTTGGCGGGATTTTCGCTCAGCGCGCGGCAGACGCCGCCGAGCGAGAGCTTGTTTTCATTGATGGCCACAGTGTACACGACCTCACCACGCGTTTCGACGCCGGGAAGACCGCCGGGGATCTTCGTAAAGTCGTCGCGGCCCATGTCCTTCTGCTCGAGCGTGAACGAGCAGTGGTCGGTCGAGATGGTCTGCACCTCGCCGCGGCGCAGCGCCTTCCAGAGCGCTTCACTGTCTTCCTGCGAGCGGATCGGCGGCGCGCAGACATAGCGCGCGGCGGAGGAAAAGTCGGGATCGTAGTAAACGCCGTCGTCGAGCGCCAAATACTGCGGGCAGGTCTCGACATACACGGTCTGTCCGCGGCGGCGCGCCGCGGCGATCTCGTCAAGAGAAGCACGGTTCGTCGTGTGGACGATGATGACGGGCGCGTCGGCCGCCTGCGCGATGCGCAGCAGACGCGAAACAGCCTCGGCCTCCAAATAGTCGGGGCGGGAGATCGGGTGCGACACCACGTCTGCGCCGAGACCACTCGCCTTGAGCTCTGCGATGCGCGCGTCGATGACGCCCGCGTTCTCGCAGTGCACGCCCGCGATGCCGCCGCGGACCTTGAGCGCTTTCAGCGCGTGGTAGACCGCGCCGTCGCCGATCATCATGGCGGGGTAGGTGAGGTACATCTTGAAAGACGTGATACCGGCGTCGAACATCGCGTCGAGCTCAGACTCGATGCTCTCGTTCCAGTCGTCGATGGTCATATGGAAGCCGTAGTCGCAGTAGCACTTGCCGTCGGCCTTTTTATGCCAGAGATCAAGCCCATAGGCAAGGGATTCCCCTTTATTGGGGCAGGCAAAGTCGATGACCGTCGTCGTGCCGCCGCGGATGGCGCTTTTGCTGCCGCTTTCAAAGTCGTCGGCCGTCGTGGTGTTGCACACGTCGAGATCGAAGTGCGTGTGCGCGTCGATAAAACCGGGGAAGAGCATGCAGCCCGTCACGTCGACGACCTCGCTCTGCGCGGCGAGCTCGGGCGGGATGTGGCCGAGCATTTCGACCTTTTCCCCGTCGATGAGCACGTCGGCGCGGCGGCAGCCGCGGCCGCTGACGACATAGCCGCCTCGAAGCAGTGTTTTCATGGAAGAAGCCTCCTTATCTGAGAGAAAAAATTCCGTACCAAATTGACAAAAGCATAGCATACTTTTTGCCCAATTTCCATAGAGTTTGGAAAAAATGTGAGAAGCGCCAAGATTTTTGCCGCAAATTCGGAACAATGCCGTATTGAGAAAGTAGCAGGCATACGATACAATAAAATCATACCACATTCCGCTTTTATTTGTACAAAAAGCGAACTTTTGGCGCGCAGACCAACTGAGAGATGTGAAAAGAAGCTGTGTGTCACGAAGAGCGGACAGAGAAAAAGCGGAGTGAAAAAATTGAGGAGGAAAACACTATGCGCAAGTTCCTATCCGTCCTGCTCGCAATGGCGATGGTTCTCAGCCTGACTGTGACCGGCTTTGCGATCGAGGACACGGCAACTACAAGAGAGCCCGAAGTCATGACCGAAGAAGCGACGATGGCGGGCAAGACCGTGATCCTGCACACAAACGATGTGCACGGCGCGATCGCAGGCTATGCCTACATCGCACAGCTCAAGGCCGACTACGAGGCCAAGGGCGCCGAGGTCATCCTCGTCGATGCGGGCGACTACAGCCAGGGCGAAGTCTATGTCAGCGACACCAAGGGTCTGGATGCCGTTGAGATGATGAATGCCACCGGTTACAACGTCGTCTCCCTCGGCAACCACGAGTTTGACTACGGCTTTGCCCAGCTCAAGGACAATATGAGCAAGGCGAAGTTCAAGGTCCTCTGTGCCGACGTATTCAATGCTGACGGCACGCCGATTTTCGATGCCAACTACACCTACACGACTAAGTCCGGCGTGAAGATCGGCTTCTTCGGCATGGAGACGCCCGAGACCCAGACCAAGGCGAACCCTGCCCTCATCAAGGGCCTGACCTTTGCAACGGATGACGCCTTCACCAAGGCTGCCGCCGACCAGGTCAAGGCGCTCAAGGACGACGACATCGTCATCTGCGTTTCCCATCTGGGCGTGGACGCCGAGTCCAAGCCCTATCGCTCCACCGATCTGTACGCCGCTGTCAAGGGTATCGACTTCATCATCGACGCGCACTCCCACACCGTGATGACGAAGGGCGAGAACGGCGAGCCCATCCAGTCCACCGGCACGAAGTTCGCTAACATCGGCGTCATCGTCATCGACGACGCGAGCAAGAAGATCGAGAGCAACTCCCTCTGTGAGATCAAGGAAGACACTGCCAAGGACGCGGCCGTTGCTGCCGCCGCGCAGAAGATCATCGACCGCATCGACAAGGAATACGGCGCTGTCTTTGCCAAGAGCGAGGTTGAGCTGAACGGCGCGAAGGCCCCCAACGGCAACCGCGACAGCGAGACCAACAACGGCGATCTCATCACCGATGCAATGCTCTGGAAGGTCATGCAGAACAAGGAAGGCCTGACCGTCGATGCCGACCATGTGGTCGCTATCACCAACGGCGGCGGTATCCGCGACTATATCAAGGTCGGCGACGTCACCAAGAAAGACATCAAAACCGTTCTTCCGTTCGGCAACACGGTCGCAGTCATCTATGTTACCGGCGCAGAGCTTCTCGAAGCGCTCGAGGCCTCCACCTACAGCCTGCCCGTCGGCGGCTTCCCGCAGGTCTGCGGCATCAGCTACACCATTTCCACGGCGGTTGCCTATGATGCCAACGCCGAGACCTACCCCTCCTCCACCTACTATGGTCCAAAGACCATCAACCGCGTGAGCATCAACAGCATCAACGGCAAGGAGTTCAAGGTGGACGACACCTATGCGGTTGTCACCAATAACTTTGTTGCCGACGGCGGCGATACCTATTACGCTTTCGCTGCGGCGACCTCCAAGTTCGATACCGGCATGACGCTCGACGTTGCCGTGATGGAGTACATCACCAAGGAACTCAAGGGCGTGATCGGCAAGCAGTATGCCGAGCCGCAGGGCCGCATTCTGATGAACCCGTTCAAGGATGTCAAGGTTTCCTCCTGGTTCGGCAAGTATGTCATCGACCTCTACAATGACGGCATCATCAACGGCACCTCCGCCACCACCTATGCGCCCAACGACACCCTGACCTGGGCTGCCGCGCTCAAGCTCCTGCTTGTCAGCCATGGCGATCTCAAGGCTGCGGACGCCACCGGTGCCGACTGGAGCAAGAATACCATCGCCAAGGCTGCTGAGC